>JACCDI010367087.1_pt1 | contig 20382 bp, 18 predicted proteins | sample 7442791 | NCBI WGS metagenome assembly JACCDI01 (sample SAMN15323434, study PRJNA562643) | freshwater metagenome | isolation source: river surface water | place: USA:Blue River Watershed | collected 2017-08-15
TCTTCCAATAAAAAACAAATATTATAAACAGATGAAACGCCCACGACAATTATCATTGACACACACCAATATGATTATAGGCGTTCCATCTTCCAATAAAAAACAAATATTATAAACAGATGAAAACAATAACACTAAAAAATCTAGAAGGATTTTCAGGAACAATATTAATTCCAGTTTTTGAAACTTATGCAAAAAGCCTCGTTCCTATAGAGTTTCAAGGAGTTGCTGTTCCTTCAAAAGTATTCTATGGAAAAAAAGACACTCATTATGCGGTCGAAAAATACGATTGTCTTCACCTATTTATAGGCTTGGGTGCAGCTATTGATTATAAAGATTTGAAAACCATTTTCCGAAGAATTTCCTCAAAACAAAAAGAATCTTTTAGTTCGAATGTGGCTTTAGTGGTGCCAGAACAATTTTCACTTGAACAAATTGAAGCTACTATTTCAGGGTTGTTTTTAGGGACTTATGATTTGGGTCATTTCAAAAAAACTGAAAAACATCCATTCTTGAATGAAAATTTTGAACTATCTCTTCTTTCCAAAAAAGAACTAGATGAAACTGTTTCTAAAGCCGTAAAAATAGCCAATGCCCAACTCGAAATTTTGAACCTAGTCGATTTACCTCCAAATGTAGTTACACCAAAATATTTATCCAATTGGGCCAAAGAAAGCGGAAAAAAATATGGTTTTGATGTGGAAACTTTAGGTTTCGAAGCTTCAAAAAAAGCAGGTTTAGGAGCATTTTTATCCGTTGGAAAAGGAAGTGACGAAGAACCTCAGTTTGTCATTATGAATTATGTTCCTGAAAATTCGAATTCGAAAACCAAACACATTGGTTTGGTAGGAAAAGGAATCACTTTTGATACTGGTGGATTGAATATTAAAACAGCTGGAATGGTTCATATGAAATGTGATATGGCTGGTGGTGCTGCTGTTTTTGGAGCAATGCAGTTAATCGCCGATTTGAAGTTACCCCTAAAAGTTACAGCTATTGTGCCCTGTGCCGAAAATTCGGTTGATGCCAAGTCGTTTTTTCCAAGCGATGTCATTCATTCTTATAGTGGAAATTCCATAGAAATTATAGATACTGATGCAGAAGGACGGCTGGTTTTAGCCGATGGTTTATCCTATTTAATCAAGAATTTCAAACCCGAATATATTATAGATATTGCTACCTTAACAGGAAGTGCCGTGGGAACTTTTGGTTATGAATGTGCAGCATTATTTACCAATAATGAGGCTATTTCAAAGAAATTACAAGAATCTGGTGATGCCATTGGGGAACGATTGTGGCAATTACCGCTTTGGGATTGTTACAAACAAGACATTGAAAGTGACATTGCCGATGTAAAAAATTACAGCGGAAAACCTGTTGCAGGAGCTATTTCTGCAGCAAAATTCTTAGAATATTTCACCGAAGAACACAAAGCTTGGGCGCATTTAGACATTGCAGGAGTGGCTTTTGGAGATGACGAATTTGCAAAAAGTAAACATGCAACAGCTTATGGTGTTCATTTATTAACTAAATTTATTGAAAATATAGACTTATAATCGCTAATGAGAGAACTTAAAGAACTTTAAAGATTTATTCTATGGAAAATACTAAAACTTTTATATGTATTTCAAATTATTTTAAAGGAGCAGATTTTTTGATTCATTTAAAAAATCTTGGCAATAAACTGTATCTCATTACAAGTGAAAAATTGAAAGATAAACCTTGGCCATTTGAACATATCGATGAGGTTTTCTATATGACTGGCCAAGATACCGACTGGAATTTGGAACATCTTTTATTAGGTGTTGGTAATTTAATGAAAACCAATACAATTGATGCCATTGTTGCTTTAGATGATTTTGATGTCGAAAAGGCAACCTATTTAAGAGAAAATCTACGTATTTCTGGAATGGGACAAACCACAGGTCGCTATTTTCGTGATAAATTGGCGATGCGAATGAGGGCGAAAAGTTGCGGCATTTCGAACCCTAATTTTTGTTCTCTATTTAATGATCATGACATCAATTCATTTGCCGATACGATTTCACCTCATTGGGTTTTGAAACCACGTTCCGAAGCTTCGGCATCAGGAATTATAAAAGTGTTTGATAAGGAAAGTTTATGGATTCACATTAACGAAATGGGTAATAATCGTTTCAAATATTTATTGGAACAATTCCGTCCTGGAGATGTGTATCATTGCGACAGTTTGATTTTAAATGGTAAAATACTTTTCAGTATTACTTCAAAATATTTGGCTACACCAATGGAAATTTCGCAAGGAGGCGGAATTTTTAGAAGCGCTAATATTGAATATGATTCCGAAGATGATAAAGCTATAAAAGCCGTCAACGAACAAGTGATTAAAGGATTTGGATTAAAACACGGAGCGGCACATTCGGAATATATAAAATGTACTGATAACGGAAAGATCTATTTTCTGGAAACCTCTTCCCGAGTGGGAGGAGCCCATATTGCCGAAATGGTTGCCGAAGCTTCGAATATTAATCTCTGGAAGGAATGGGCAGCTATTGAAGATGCTTTGGCAAAAGAAATTAAATATTCTTTGCCAAAAATTAAAAAGGGATATGCCGGAATTGTATTGACTTTGTCCAAGTTTCAACATCCCGATTTATCATCGTTTTCAGATTCGGAAGTTTGCTTCAGGGTTCCTTTAGATTACCACGCAGGATTGATTGTAAAATCAGATTCAAGAGAACGTGTTTTAGAATTATTAAACGATTATGCAGATCGATTGGTTAAAGATTTTGCAACAGTTGTTGAACAAAAAAAAGTCGATAATCTGCATTGATAAACTATTTTATTATCCCCAAATTGACTTCGGAATGATAAAATAGCTATATATTTCATTACTTCAAATGGTATTTAAACCAGTTCTTCTTCTTTTTTAAATTCGGAAACTAATTTTTTCTGCATATCAAAAGATAGCGATTCATAGTGGTCAAACTGAGCCGTAAATCGGGCTCTTCCTTGGGTTATGGATCGTAAATCACTACCAAATTCCTGCATTTCAGCAAAAGGAAGAAAAGCCGTAATCATTGTAAATTGCCCTGAGGCATCCATACTTTCTACATTGGCTCTATGGGTTTGAATATTACTCATAATAGCTCCTGTAAGTTCTTCTGGTGCTTGAACTTTAATATGATAAAAAGGTTCTAATAATTGAGGATCAGCTTTCACAAAATTTTCTTTGAAAGCCATCATTCCTGCAGTTTTAAACGCCAAATCGTTACTGTCAACTGGGTGCATTTTGCCATCATATAAAATCACTCGAACATCTCTCACATAAGAACCGGTTAATGGACCTTTGGTCATTTTTTCCATAATTCCTTTCATAATAGAAGGATGAAAACGAGTGTCAATAGCGCCACCAACGATGCAATTGTAATAGATTAATTTTCCACCCCAAGGCAAATTGATTTCTTCTTTTCCTCTAATATTGTACCCTTTTGGTTCCTCCATTCCTTCATACCAAGGTTCTATTTTCATAGCCACTTCTGCAAATTGTCCAGAACCACCCGATTGTTTTTTGTGACGATAGGTGATTTCGGCACTTTTTTGAATCGTTTCACGATACGGTATTTTCGGATTGTGGAATTCTACAGATAATTTGTATTGTTTTTCTAATTTCCATTTAATGATAGCCAAATGCAATTCGCCTTGGCAATGAATAATCGTCTGATTTAATTCGGGTGAAACTTCAATTCGAATAGTTGGATCTTCTTCGACTAATTGGTGTAAAGCCATAGATAATTTTTCTTCTTCCCCTTTTTTAGTGCCTTCAACAGCAATCGAAAAGGTTGAATTTGGAAAAATTATTGGAGTAATTTCGATGGGTTTTCCTTTTTCATGAAGCGTGTTATTGATGTGGGTGTCTTTTAATTTTAAAGTCGCACCAATATCTCCTGCGGTCAATTCATTTACAGTTGTACGCTTGCTTCCTTCCACTTCATACAACTGATTGATGCGTTCAACTTGACCCGTATTTTCGTTAGTCAATTCGTCACCCACTTTAATTTTTCCCGAAAGTACTTTGAAGAAACTTAAATCTCCAATATGGGGCTCAGATAGGTTTTTATAGATAAATATGGCAGTTGGGCCTTTTTCCCTGCATTCAATTTCCTTTCCGTCAATGGTTTTTTGTTTAGGCATTTCATAAGCCGATGGGCACACATTATCAATGAATCCCATAATTCGTCCGCTGCCCATATTTTTTTTGGCAGAAACGCAAAAAACTGGAAAAATTTCGTGTTTTATGAGGGAATGATGTAATCCTAATTTCATTTCATCTTCATTCAATTCTCCTTTTTCAAAATATAATTCCATTAAGGTCTCGTCGTTTCCGGCAATGGTCTCGATTAATTCTTGATGCAAACGATTGGCTTTCTCGATTTCATTTTCAGGAATGGCTCCTTTTTCTGGTTTTCCACCATTTGAAGGGTATTTGTACATTACCATATTCAAAACATCGATAATAGCATCAAATTCGAAACCTTGGTTCAAAGGGTATTGAACTACAACTACACTTTGTCCAAAATGATCTTTGGCTTCTTGGATGGTTTTGTAGAAGTCTGATTTTTCATTATCCAATTGGTTTACGGCTAACAAAATAGGTAATTTGTAATCATTGGCATATTCCCAAATAATATCGGTGCCCACTTCTACGCCCATTGAAGAGTTTAGGAGCATCAAACCACAATCGGCAACGCGCATTGCTCCAATTATTTCCCCTGCAAAATCATCGTAACCGGGCGTGTCTAGCAAATTTATTTTGTAACCTCTCCATTTTGTATTTACTAATTTAGAAAAAAATGATTTTCCTTTTTCGTGTTCGATATCCGAATAATCAGCGACTGTATTTTTCTCTAGTATGGAACCTCTTCGATTGATTAAACCCGCTTCAAATAACATCGACTCAATCAGGGTCGTCTTGCCACTTCCTGTATGCCCAACTAAAACAACATTTTTAATGTGTTTGATATCAAAAATTGCCATATCTATTTGATTTAAATTAGATTAGTGTATCAAATTTCAAAAAAATTAATTATTCCTAATATGATATATATCATATTTTATGCAGTATATAAATATTATTTTTTGGAAGAAAAACTTTATTTATTCAGTAAAGATTTTTGGGGAGTAATTTCAACCAAATAAAGTACTAAATATTTTTAGTATTGGATGAAAAAACAAATATAAATTCATTGTTGTTCGATAAAAGTAAATTAAAAAGAAGCCATAAAAATAGCTTCTCAATTAAAATCGTAATTTTGAGTTGCAAAAATCAAATAATGATGGGTAAAAGTGATTATTTTTCTTGTAAATCTGTTTTCGGACAGCTGATTTCTTTAATCATTTAGGTTTAATTCCTCGAAGCTCTGCTTCGATTTTTTTTGCTAATACCTCTGGGGCTCTGCCCTGAAGTAGAATAATGTTCAAGGTATTTTTAAAAGTAAGGAAGTGTAAATAGTGTAAAAAATGCACCCGAAAAAACAAAGTTTTTTTTACTTAAAATAGCCTAAATAGTAGGTTATTTTTTTTGACTGTACAATAATCGTACAAATATTTAAATTAAAAATCCTTAAACTACTGATTTACAGTATATTTAAGGATTTTTTTAGTGACCTCGACTGGATTCAAACCAGTAACCTCTTGAGCCGTAATCAAGTGCGCTATTCAGTTGCGCCACGAGGCCTATTTTGTGGGTGCAAATATAGGTAATTTTAGCAATTTTGCAAATTGCAAATTAAAATTAAATCATTTTTTTCTACATTAGAAACTCGTAATCAAAATAAGTAATCAAAAATCTAATGCTCTTGTAGTTACATAGTATCGGTAGCCAATTATTGCCATTTGCCATTTCTTGGCTTTAGCCAAATCCAGTCCACTTTTAGTGAAACTCGGTAGAATTAGCTTGTTTATTTGGGCTAGAATTTTGAACATAGATTATTTTTTTTACAAAAATAGAAAAATAATCAGCTAGTTTTTATCTTTTCAGCAATCAACATTCGATTCAGCCAAATGCAACATAAAACGGCTATCATTCCTAAAGTTCCCATAACAACCCAATTGGTTTGATAGCCAAAATGAGCTATAATATCAAGTCCCGTTTTCGAACAAGCGATATGCGCCAAGCTAAAACTCATCGTAAACAAACCCATATATTGTCCTTCTTGTCCTTTTGGTGCTCGATTTAGCGCTACTGCATTAGTAAATGGAAAAGCCAAAATTTCGCCAATACTGAGAAATACAATGCTGAAAATTAATATAAAAACCCACGAATCAAGTAATAAAATATAGTATCCCAAGGCAACGAATAAAGCACCATATAATATAATTTTTACTTTGTTTACATTGTTCCTTTCGAAGGTGCTTACAATAGGCATTTCTAATAGGAAAACTAATAAACCGTTTAATGATAGGAGCAATCCAGTTTGAAATTCTGTTAAGCCAAATTTTTCGTGATGATACAAAGGAAGTGTTGTAAATACTTGGAAAAACACCATAGCAATGATGAAAATAATAAACAATAATAACCGAAAGGGTTTGTCTTTGTATATTGATTTTCGGTTAATTTTGACTGGTATTTCTCCAACTGCTAGAGGAATTTTCTTCTTCTCTTTAACATGTAGTGCAAAAATTAAAATGGCCAAAATACAAGTACCACCATCTACCCAAAACAAACCTTGATAGCCCATTCCCAAAATAATTAATCCACCTAAAGTGGGGCCTGCAGCAAATCCAAGATTTACAGACAAACGCACTAATGACAACGCACGAACTCTGTTTTCGGGTTTTGCATATACACTCAAAGATACAAACATTGCTGGTCGAAACATATCAGCAATAGCCATAATAGTGAACATTCCAAAACATAAACCCCAAAAACTAGTAATGTATTGCAAGATAAAAAATAGAATTCCACTCGTAAAAAGGCTGAAAATCATTATTTTATAAAAGCCTATTATATCTGATAATTTGCCTCCTAACCATGAACCAAGTATTGAACCTAGTCCAAAAGCAACCATAATCCAACCTACTTGTTCATAAGTGAAATGTAAATTCTCTTTCAAATATTTAGACAAAAAAGGCAAAACCATCGTGCCCGCTCTATTGATAAAAGTAATGACAGCAAGAATCCATATCTCACGTCTAAAGCCTTTAAAATTATTGATGTAATTATGAATTCCGGTTCTAAGCATAAGAAAATTTCTAGTTTGCAAAGCTACAAAGATTTTTAGGAGCTTTTTCCAGCTATTCGCTCCAATCTTTTATTTTTTTAAAGGAAAAAAATAAAAGGATTTCCACTGCTATCTGGGCTAGGATTCGCGGAATCGAAAACATTTTCTCCAAAATATAATCGTTGTGGCTTTCTAACTTTTAAACTATTTTTGCTAAAATTTATAAGATGAGAACGATTCTAACTTTACTGTTTTTAGTACTATTCAATTTTGGTTTTGCTCAAGAAAAATTTGATGTTGCAGCTGTCGAAAAATTTCAAAATGACTTAAATTCCGAATATGCCGATACAAAAACAAGTCCGTTGATGGCAGAAGATTTAGCGGTTTTCAAGACATTGGATTTCTATCCCATAAATGAAAAGTTCTTTGTCACTGCAAAATTTGTTAGAACCGAGAATGAAAAACCGTTCAAGATGAAAACTTCCACAGATAGAAAGCCTTTATATGTAAAATATGGTGAAGTTCATTTTATAATAGATAATAAAGTCTTACAATTGAATATATATCAAGATGTAGAATATTCAAAAAAACAAGGATTTGAAGATGATTTATTTCTTCCTTTTTTCGATTTGTCTTGTGGAAAAGAAAGCTATATAGGCGGAAGATATTTGGATTTGAAAGTACCTAAATACGATGTTTTACTCATAGATTTTAATAAAGCATATAATCCATATTGTGCTTATAATCATAAATATTCTTGCCCAAAGGTGCCCTTGGAAAACGATTTTAAAATAGAAATCAACGCTGGAGTAAAAAAATTCCATCACTAATGAAATACTTCAATCTACATACACATCAATTCACCAATCAACCAGATGTGTTTGAATTAGTTAATCAATATCCACAAGAATTTGATGCCGCTATTCCGTTTTATTCCATCGGGATTCATCCGTTATATATAGACGAAAACCGATTGGAAAGCGATTTTAAAGTAGTGGACGAAAAATTAGCTTTGCCGGAATGTTTAGCTCTCGGTGAATGTGGTTTGGATAAACGCAGCGAAACTCCTTTTGAGGTACAGCTAACCGTTTTCGAAAGACAATTGGATTTTGCCGAAAAATACCAAAAACCAGTCGTAATTCATTGCGTTGCAGCTTTTCAGGAACTCATCGAAATCAAGAAAAGATTGAAGATTAGTGTTCCAATGATTGTTCACGGATATTCAAAAAAAGTGGAACTTGCCAAGCAATTAATTGACAATGGATTTTATGTTTCGTTTGGAAAGAACTTGTTGAAAAACCCGAAATTGGAATCGGTTTTTAAAAGCATTCCAAACGATAGATTTTTATTGGAAACCGATATGGTCGTAGAAGGAATTCGGGCGGTATATGCTTTGGCAGCGAAATATAAAAGATTAGAATTAAGTGAATTACAAGAGATTGTAAATAAAAATTATAATATAATATTTAAAAAAAATAGGACATAATCCGCGATTTTAAATCCGTATTATCTGTAACCAAAAAATTAACTTAAAATTCAGGATGGGATTAGCTTACGCTCAGTTCGTTGCGCTCGGGTTTTTTCTACCTCAAAATGACAACAATATTATGACAGAATGGACTGAAAGATCTGAGCTTTTATTTAAAGCTGAAGGATTAGACAAACTAAGAAATTCCAATGTTTTAGTCGTGGGATTGGGTGGAGTTGGTTCTTTTGCAGCCGAATTTTTGGCAAGAGCTGGAGTTGGAAAAATGACGATTGTCGATGGCGATATTGTGGATATTACCAACATCAACCGACAATTACCCGCTTTACATTCAACAGTTGGACAACCAAAAGTAACCATTGTTGGCGACCGATTAATGGACATCAATCCGCAATTGCAACTCACCAGAATTAGGGAATTTCTATCTCCAGAACGTGCCTTCGAAATTGTTTCTGAGGAATATGATTATGTTTTGGATTGCATTGACAGCATTACACCCAAACTGAATTTGATTATTGCCGCCAAACGCAAAAGAGTCAAAATTATTTCTTCGATGGGAGCAGGAGGAAAGATGGAAGCTTCGAAAGTGAAAGTTGCTGATATTAACAATACAGTAAATTGTTTCTTGGCAAAAACCGTTCGCCGCCGATTGAAAGAATTTAAAATAGATAAATTGAAAGTTGTTTTTTCCTCTGAAATTCAAGATGACAGCAGTTTAAAAATGACCGATGGATCTAATTTCAAGAAATCTTTTTACGGAACCAATAGTTATATGCCAGGATTATTTGGTTTGTATGCAGCCGAAACTGTGATTCGCTATTTACTGAAAAAATAGTGTTTAGTGTTCAGGTTTTTAGTGTTCAGTCTGATCACTATCAAACTGAACACTGACCACTTTAAATAAATTGACCACCAAATACTAAAAAAATGAACTACTTAAAACTCATTCGTTACCAAAACCTATTAATGCTGGCATCAATGCAGTTTATTTTTAGGTATGGTTTTCTAAAATTGCAAAATATTCCTTTGGCTTTGGCCGATTGGCAATATGTTTTGTTGGTATTGGCAACGGTTTGTATCGCCGCTGGTGGTTACATTATCAACAATATTTTTGATGTGGAAACTGACACCGAAAACAAACCCGAAAATGTAATTGTCGGTAAGTTCATTTCAGAAACAAAGGCTTATAATTTGTACATAGGTTTTACAGTTATTGGTGTGGCGATGGGTTTTTATTTGTCGAATGTAATTAACAAACCCAGTTTTGCCTCAATTTTCATTGTTATTGCAGCGACACTTTATTTTTATGCTACGAATTTAAAGCAAACCTTACTCATTGGCAATTTCATTGTGGCTTTGTTGCTTTCGTTTAGTGTGATTATTATCGGGATTTTAGATTTATTTCCAATCACAAATGAAGAAAACAGACCCGTTATGGGATTGCTTTTTGGGATTCTTTTGGATTATGCGATTTTTGCTTTCATCATTAATTTTATTCGAGAAATTGTTAAAGATTTACAAGATATTGAAGGAGATTTGAATCAAAAAATGAGCACTTTACCAATTGTTTTGGGTGTTAAAAAAACAACGAAATTGGTTTTTGGATTGAGTATTATTCCTGTAATTTTAATTCTGAATTATATCAATTCAAACTTATTTTCTTCTGGACTATTTTATGGTACCTTATATGGATTGGTTTTTACATTGGCACCTTTGCTCTATTTTTCGATAAAAATTTGGTCAGCCAAAACAACACAGGATTTTCATCATTTGAGCACCATACTAAAATGGATTCTGTTTTTCGGAATACTTTCGATTGTGGTCATTAGCCTAAACATTAAATACAATGCTTAAAAGTAAATTGCAAAAATATAAACTGATTTTAGCTTCGGGTTCACCAAGACGGCAGCAATTTTTCAAGGACTTGGAATTGGATTTTGAAATTCGTTTGAAAGAAATAGAAGAAATTTTTCCGCCAGAATTAAAAGCCGAAGAAATCACCAACTATTTGGCAGAACTAAAAGCCAGCGCTTTTGAGGGAGAATTGAACGACAACGAAATTCTGATTACTAGCGATACCATTGTTTGGCACAACAACAAAGCTTTGGGTAAACCAAAAGATGCGCAAGATGCTTTTGATATTCTAAAATCATTGTCGAATGCCACTCACGAAGTAATTACCTCAGTTTGTTTTAAAACCAATGCCAATTCAACTGTAATATACGAAGGAACCAAAGTTACTTTCAACGAATTGAGCGATGAAGCCATTCAGTATTATATCGAAAATTACCAACCATTCGACAAAGCCGGAGCTTACGGTATTCAGGAGTGGATTGGTTTTGTTGGTGTTTCAAAAATTGAAGGTTCGTATGTCAATGTAATAGGAATGCCAACGGATAAAGTTTATGAATATTTGAATAAATTAGCCTAAAAAATAATTGGATATGGAAATCTTAGACGATTACACAAAAGAATTAATTGCAACAGGAATTTTACTAATCTTGGTTGTTTTTTCACGAATAATCGTTTCGAAATTGGTTAGAAGTTTTGCTAAAAGAAGCCAAACAATTGAAAAGCGAACCAGATTAGTTCTCAAATACATTCATTTACTGATGAATATTATTGCTGTAATCGCTTTAATTATCATTTGGGGAGTTCAAACGAAAGATATTTTCTTTGTTTTATCTTCTTTTACAACTATTGTGGGCGTGGCAATGTTTGCACAATGGTCCATTTTGAGTAATATTACATCAGGAATCATCTTGTTCTTTTCCTTTCCATATAAAATAGGGGATAATATTATAATTCACGACAAAGACTTTCCTATCGAAGCCGAAATCGAAGATATTGGAGCCTTTCACGTGTATTTGAAAACCCAAAAGGGCGAAATTATTGTCTATCCCAATAATTTGATGTTGCAAATTGGAATAACTATTCTAAAACAACCTGATGAAGAAACGGAAATTTGGGATTAAGTATTATTTTTAAGTACATGATAAAAAGCAAAACAAACTGTTATCCAAAGGATTAAAACCTATAAAAAGAAATTTAGACAAGTAATATAAGCCGTATTTGAAAACACTTATCACCTCAGCCGTGTTTTTTTTATCTAAAATCGTATAATTATTATTGTATATTCATAAACAAATAATTACTTATACAATTTTACATAGTATTCATCAACCATTCTGCTTGATTCAAAATACTCAGATACCTGACTCATACTAGTTTCTACTAAATCCCACCATTTTTTTGGAGTATCATAGTATAAAGGAAGCACTTCGTTTTGCAACATTTCAAGTAAATTTTCTAAGTCTAATTCGTCTTGTTGCTGCGTGGCTAGGTTATGATCGACAATTGGTAACACGAAGGAATTCTTGGTTTTGTTCAAATCTTTAAATTCACGTACCCAACCATCATTCGTCGAAAAGTTGATAGCTCCGTTCATTGCAGCAGTCATTCCAGAAGTTCCAGAGGCTTCTCTTGTTACTCGGGGATTGTTCAACCAAACATCTGCGCCTTCTTTTAGCTGACGCGATAATTTCAATTCGTGTCCAGTAAGAACTGCCATGTTTTTGATGTTTTTACTTATACGTGTTAGGTTGTCAAAGTTGTGAATTGCACCATAATCCATTGGATAAGGTTTTCCCGCAAAAATAATTTGAACAGGTTTATCTGTGTTGGATAACAACTCGATAAAACGATCGTAATCTCTGGTGATTAAATCGGGGCGTTTGTATTCAGCAAATCGTCTTGCCCAAACTATGGTCAAAATATTGGGGTCAAATAATTTCCCTGTTTGATCTGAGACAACGTCAAAAAGTTTCGATTTTAATCTTGTTTTTCTTTTAATTAAAGCAGCCCTATCTTTATTTTGAAATGCTTCTTCTAACCAAGCATCGGCCCAATATTTCTTGTTTTGGGCATTGGTAATATGAATTATTGGGCAAATTCCCGGATATCCTTTCCACATATCTCGAGAAACTTCTCCGTGTAGTTTTGAAACACCATTGGCAATATGACTCAATCGAAGTCCAACCAATGTATGATTGAATGTATCGTCCCAAATTCCTGTAATTTCTCTTACTTTTTCTAAAGGAATTCCATCAAAGAAACTTAAAGATTCTAAGAGGTGAATGTTATGTTTTTCGTTTCCGGCTTCCTCAGGTGTGTGTGTTGTGAATACCATTTTTTCACGAATAGCTTCAACACTATTGAATTTATTATATAAATGAAAAACACAAGAAAGTGCGTGTGCTTCATTTAAATGATATACATCGGGTTCATAATTTAAAGCGTCCAATAATTTGGCACCACCAAGTCCTAAAACCATGGTTTGTGCAATTTTGGCATTAGGGTCAGAATCATACAAACGAAAAGTAGTTGATTTTGCCAAATAATCATTTTCAGGTAAATCTGTCGAAAGAAAAAACATCGGAACAGTACCAAAAGTTTTTGGGTTCAAATAATAAGCGGTTACCCAAACATCGTGGTTGTTGATTTTTATAGTAAATTTTATATTGGTTTCTTCAAGGAAATGGTATATTTTTTCTTGAAAAAGAACGCCCATCGAAAGGTCCTCTTGTTTGTATTGATCGTAATATCCTTTTTTCCACAATATTCCAATTCCGATCACATTTTGCTTCAAATCATAAGCACTTCTCATATGGGAACCAGCTAAAAAACCTAATCCTCCAGAATAAATTTTCAAGGATTGATCTATAGCGAATTCCATAGAAAAATATACGGCAGATTTCTTATATTTTGGATTAAATTTATAAGTATGTTGGTATTTTTTAGGTAATATCTTGCTCATTAATATGATTATTTAATAAATTATTTTTGTAACAAACTTAAGATAATTTAATATAGGGAGAGCAATTAAATAGGTTAAATTTACCCCTATTGCTATAATTTAGTTCTAGATTTTTACTACGATGTTGTAATTGAAAAGTTATCTAAAACCAAACCCGACAGTCATAAAAAATGTAGGGCTTGATATATTCAAACCATCCTCAAATCTAAAATCTGAAATCTAAAGTCTATTCCACATCACGCTGTCCCATCATCATCAAAAACGCTTTTAGAAATTGGTCAATATCTCCATTCATTACACCATCAACATTACTAGTTTCATAACCAGTTCGAACATCTTTAACCAATTTATAAGGCTGCATCACGTAATTTCGGATTTGAGAACCCCATTCGATTTTCATTTTTCCGGCTTCAATATCAGAGCGTTGTTCTTGTTGTTTTTTTAACTCAATTTCATACAATTGTGATTTTAGCATTTGCATTGCTCTTTGTCTATTGTCGTGTTGAGAACGCGTTTCTGAACATTGAATTTGAATTCCAGAGGGTTTGTGAACCAATTGAACTTTGGTCTCAACTTTATTCACGTTTTGTCCTCCAGCACCGCTAGAACGAGCTGTTGTAATTTCAATATCGGCAGGGTTAATTTCGATTTCTATAGTATCATCTACCAATGGATATACATAAACTGATGCAAATGAAGTATGTCGTTTGGCATTACTGTCAAAAGGAGATATACGAACCAATCGATGCACACCATTTTCGCCTTTCAAATAACCAAAAGCAAAATCCCCCTCGATTTCTAAGGTTACGGTTTTTATTCCAGCTACATCACCTTCCTGATAGTTGAGTTCGCGTATTTTGTATCCCGATTTTTCAGCCCACATCATATACATTCTCATTAACATCGATGCCCAATCACAACTTTCCGTTCCGCCAGCTCCTGCTGTAATTTGCAAAACAGCACTTAAACCATCACCCTCATCCGAAAGCATATTTTTGAATTCGATGGTTTCAATATGATTTTGAGTTTGATTGTATTGCTCGTCTAATTCTTCTACCGAAAGTTCTCCTTCTTTAAAAAATTCGTATGCCAATTGCAACTCATCAGCCATTTCGGTTGCCTTATCATAATCTTCAATCCATTTTTTTTTGGAGCGAAGGTTTTTTATATAGATTTCGGCAGCTGCAGCATTGTTCCAAAAGTCAGGAGCTAAAGTTTTCTCCTCTTCGTTGGTAATTTCGATTAGTTTGGCATCAATGTCAAAGATACCTCCTCAACGCACCAAGGCGCTCCACAATACCTTTTATTTGTTCGGTAGTTGTCATAAATTATAGTAATTTTGTGGTACAAAAATAGAAAAAATATTGATTAGGACAAGTTGAGACTTGTCTGTTCTAAAATAAATTATAATGCGAATTAATTTAGTTAGTGATACTGTAACCAAACCAACTCAGGAAATGTTGCGTGCGATGTTTCGTGCTGAAGTTGGGGACGATGTTTATAAACAAGATCCAACGGTTATCGAATTAGAATCCAGAGTTGCTGAAATGTTTGGGATGGAAGCGGGACTTTTTTTTCCGTCTGGAACGATGGCCAATCAAACAGCAATCAAATTGCATACTCAGCCTGGTGAGCAATTAATTGCTGATAAATGGGCACACATATATAATTATGAAGGGGGTGGTGCCTCTTTTAATAGTGGAGTTTCTTGCTATTTATTAGACGGAAATCGAGGTATGATAACTGCAAAACAAGTAGCTGATGCAATCAATGATCCTGAATTTTATCACAGTCCGCTCACGAGTTTGGTTTGTGTTGAAAACACGACCAACAAAGGGGGCGGTGCTTGTTATGATTTCGAAGAATTTAAGAAAATTAGAAAAGTTTGTGATGCCAACAATTTAAAATTTCACTTGGATGGAGCCCGAATTTGGAATGCTTTAGTGGTTTCTAATGACATTCCACAGGAATATGGAAAAGTATTTGATACCATTTCGGTTTGTCTATCCAAAGGGTTAGGTGCGCCGATTGGATCGGTTTTAATTTCCGATAAGGCTACTATTCATAGGGCTTTGCGAATTAGAAAAATATTGGGTGGTGGCATGAGGCAAGTGGGGTATTTGGCGGCGGCAGGAATATTTGCTTTAGACAATAACATTGAAAGATTGTCTGAAGATCATCGTCGTGCCAGAGAAATTGGTACTGTTTTAGAAAAACGAAATTGGGTGGATAAAGTAGAGCCAATAGAAACCAATATTTTGATTTTTACACTCAATCCTCACATTAGTGAAGCAATTTTGATGGAAAAATTATATCAAAAAGGAATTTCAATAAGTTCAATGGGACAAGGCAAAATGCGCATTGTTACCCATTTGGATTATCGAGAAGTGATGCATACTTATGTTTTAGAAACCTTAGAAAGATTTTAATTATTTGTTTTCCTATCAAAGTTAGTAGTATCCCATAAAGTGTTTAAGTAAAAAAGATGTTAGGGTTTGCACAAACCCTAACATCTTTTTTACTTAATTTTAATTTTTAGACACACTATGAAAAAAGAATATTTATTATCAGATTAATTTTGAAGCGATTAGTAGCACGAATAGAGTAAATAAAATAAGGGTAAACAAAGTTATCTATCAATACACAGAAATCCCTTTGTTTATAGAGCTTGGAACTTAGAAATATGATGGTTTAATAATGTAGATTACTTCCCGATACAAATTGTTAAGTGAAAATGTAAAGCCCTATCTATAAAGGGTTTCAGAGGTTGCGTATTTATTTGGGCAACAACTGGGCAACAAAACCCACTAAAACAAGTGCAAGTACAGCACAAAGAAAAGAAAATATTTAGTTTAGTGTAGAGTGTGTTTGTCCTTATCATAAGCAAAAGGCGAAGATAAGTTTTTACACTATCTTAATTGACTAACAACTGCTTCCAATTGTAAGCCCATATACTGGCAGAACTCTTCAACGGTAACAACTTGGTGTTGCTGCTTGTTGAAGTACTCTTTAATCCTCTTAATAAGGTATCTACCATATCTGTCGCTTTTGCCTGTGATTATCTGAATGTCTTTCGGATAAATACACAGTCTATTCATTTAACTAATACTCTTTTTATACTCTATCCATACATCAGGTATAAAGTAAACATTGCAAAGATAATATGTTTTTGTGAGTGGTAAAAGTGTGTTTGTTGGAATAATGTGGCAATAACGGAAATGTCGGAAGTGGTTATTTGTAGAGCCTTATAAAGCGTTATAGTTTTGTATCGTGATGAAGAAAATAATTGTATCGGTTTTGTTTTTAACGGCTTTTACAGCCGCTTTTTCGCAAGAAGAAGCAAGGGTGATGAAAGTTAAGGATGGCGATGCATACGTTCTTAAAACGACTGCAAAGGAGCATACAATAAGGTTACTAAATGTTGATGCTCCCGAACTTAATCAACACTGGGGTTTTAACTCTTGGCTCAATGTAAAAGCCTTGATACTTGGTAAGGTGGTAAAGTTTGAAGTATTGAAAACTGATGTGTACGGTAGAGAATTGGCAATGGTATATGTGGAGGGGCAAAGACTGGATGAAATACTTATTGCAAATGGTTGGGCTTGGCACTACATCAATTTTGATACTGATGCAAGGCTTGAAGATTTGATGCGGAAAGCATCAAGCGAAAGAAAAGGACTTTGGGAATGTGGGGCTGAAAAAGTTTGTCCGCCCTGGCTATTCAGAAAGTATAATGCAAGAAACAGATACAGGTTTTGTAAAGGCTGTATCGCAACAAAAAAGTAATTACTAACAATTTAAATAAATAACAAAATGGCAAGATTAAAAGGCTTACTAAAAATAGAAGGTACATTGGATAACCTTACCTTCTACAAAACACAGGATGGACATCTTGTGAAAACAAAAAGTGGTGTATCTGGTGACAGAATAGCCAATGATCCTAACTTCCAACGTACACGTGAAAACGGTAGCGAATTTGGAAGCTCTGCAAGTGCTGGAAAATTACTCCGCAATGCTGTTCGTAATTTGATGATGAACGCAAGTGACAACCGTGTTACAAGTCGTTTAACGCAAATAATGACACAGATTAAAAACTACGATGCCACTTCTCCAAGAGGTGAAAGAAATGTAGGTGTCGGAATTGCGGACCCGATGGCAAAAGCCTTGTTGAAAGGTTTTGATTTCAATGATAGTGCAACTTTGGGTAGTGTAATATTTGCACCGTTCACTGTAAACACTGGTACTGGTGATATTGCTTTCCCTGCATTCACTCCTATCAATGATATTTACTACCCTACTGGAGCAACCCACGTTAGTTTTAAATCTGCGTTTGCTGATGTGGATTTTGTAAATGAAGTGAGTGCAATTGAATACAGCCCAGTGCAAAATTTGGCAATTGATGGCACTAACACACCATTCAATTTAATTCCTGCTGCTGTTCCAGCCGGTGCAGGTACAAAACTTTATTTCTTGACGATTGAATTTTTCCAAGAAGTAAACGGTATTCAATACTCGTTAAAAAATGGTGCTTACAACGTGTTAAACATTGTTGAATTAGCCTAATAGCTTTCTTTCTTATCGGTTAAATAGAAGCCCTGCCCTTGTGGTGGGGCTTCTTGTTTTAAAGCAATAGCAAAGCCCTAAAAGGGCAATGCTGAAAGCTCACGAACACCTGATGGATAACACCAAACGAAACAACCACAAGGAAGCTGATAAACCTTGATGCCAAAAACTGGCTGATGGGCTAACCGAGACCTGCGGATGTAACGCTGGTAAGCAAAAGGTGAAAGCTGCAAGTGCTGATGGAGAACCTGCGGAGTAAAAGGACAAATGCCTAACTGGCTGCCTGCTGAAATACGTGGATGATTTTGCATAATGAAATAATTTATATGCTTCTCACAGCAAGGGGGATAAAAAAACCAAAAGGAAACGGAATAAATGATAGCCTTGTGCGTTGGCTTTGTGTTTATGCCGTAGTCTTTTGGTTTTTTTAGTGTTGGCTTTGTGCGTCTGCCCCCCTTGCTACTTTTGCATATAAATTTTTTATGGTGCAAAAGCATTTCCCCAGGTTATGGCAGCCACTACGGCTACCTTTTAAAGTGCCTGTACATCATTGCTTTTTTTACATCGGCTAAGAGTGCCAATGTTTCGTACATCTGCTTTTCTTTTCGTTCTATCAGCTTCACTTTATGGACATCCTGCACAAAGGCATATTTATCTTTGCTCACTGCTTCGGCTTGTGCCTTAATGGTGCTTTTAAAATCACTGATGCGGATAAATGGAATAACTGAACCAGTGAGGAACTGATGAAAATGCTTTGCCTTCCACAAGCCGAAAGAAAGGGTTTTGTAAAAATCCATATCATCTGAATTTTTGCAGGCAATTACAAAGCAATTTGGGCAAGGCTTTTCAAGTGGTTTGCCACTATTTAAACCTTTGCATAAAATGTAAACATCAAAATCGCTTGTTTGATTTTTTGGGTTGAATGTGTGAATTTTTGGACTGTGCATAATACTTGCTTTAAAGTTTGTATCTGCTTTTGCCCTTGCCTGTGCTGTGCTTCGCTTACGCTCCGCAACACATATATAATTTGACAAAGAAAAAAAACAGAAAAAAAAAGAAAGCATTCTGATAGGTGGCGTGGCTAAAAAACCAAAAGGAAACGGAATAAGACCCGAAGGGTGAAAGGCAAATACCAATAAAAAATAAAAGATTATTTGCCTTTCATTATGCCGTAGTCTTTTGGTTTTTTTATCAGCGTGGGCTTGTGTGAGCCACCTAATTTTGCTGCACTTTTTATTTTTATTTTTTTATCCTCTTTTCAAAACTGTATTCAGGATTTAAATAAAAATTCCATTGATAAAAACCGATTGGCTTAAATCAAAATCACTATTCAAAAAACGAAATGTCTTTAGTGCGTTGGATTGGGGCTATATGTCGCAGAAAAAATAAAGCATACCATACTGTAGTAGCGTAGGGAAAAAGCAAGTGTATGACTGAATGGAATGTTGCAAAAAGTGCGGAGGTGCTTGGAGTGGCTTGTAGCTTTTGCTTATGTGTAATTGCGTTTTTTGTAAATTATTTCAACACAAAAAACATTGTAGCGGTGGCAAAGCAAAAGCCAAGACACGGAAAGCAAAGGGTTGGTTTTGCAATATGGAATGAGGGAATACTCTTGCTGTGCGGTGCAAAATAAATGGTGAAATGAATGGAAGTGTAATGTAGTGGAAGGTAGTGTAGCAAAGCGAAACGCTGTAACGAAATGGAACTGGAATGAATGAACCTTTTATTGCACATTGCCATCAACAACTAATGCTTTATTTTTTTCTGCACCGCTGAAAAGGGTGGTTGGGGTGTGTGGCTTTGGGGGGCTGTGCGGTGGGAGAAAAGACGGCTACCATTTTATCAAAATGGCTATGGTATTGGCTATTTAACATAATGTTATTATAGGACTGACTGTGCGGTTGGATGCTTGCATAAGCGTGGCAAGAGGCAGTACTATAATGCCACATTATGTTATTTAGCTTCAGGCAGTTTTTATACTGGCATAAGCGGAACGGTGGTGGTGGTTGGAGTGTAGCGTTTTTTTGTTGCTATGCTGTGTGTTGGCTTGGCTCTTTGGCTGTGGAGCAAAGCGGAACAGGCAATGTGCCAAATGCTTGGGGAGCATAGCCACAAAAAATATGACAGTTAAAAACTGACTGCAATACCATAGAGTGCTTTGAAGCGTTTGCCTTGTGAGTTGGCAAAGCACTAAGCCGTCTTTTCTGTGCGGTGGATGGGTGGGGCTAATAGTTCAAATTTATACCAATGCCGAAACCCATATCACTGTCGTAATGCGTTCTAATACCCATATTTTTGTTTACAATGTAGCGTAA
>JACCDI010285824.1_pt1 | contig 20380 bp, 7 predicted proteins | sample 7442791 | NCBI WGS metagenome assembly JACCDI01 (sample SAMN15323434, study PRJNA562643) | freshwater metagenome | isolation source: river surface water | place: USA:Blue River Watershed | collected 2017-08-15
TAATGGGGTCGTCGTATCTGCCCCCTCCGGAGCAGAACGTCGTCAACGTTGGCGATGAGATCTCCGCCACCGCGCTAGCTGGCATACAAGCGGCCAGCCCGTCCCTGTCTCAGGCTAATCCTGCCGCTACCGAAGACTATGTCACGTCTGCCATATCCGCGATACCGCTTCCTCCGCCCCCCAATCTCACAGGCTACGCACAGCTTTCAGGAGCTACCTTTACCGGGAAGATCAACGCAACGGCCACGGCTACAACTTCCGGAGTAAACATTGGAACTGTAGCGGCTGCGCCCACCGCGCCTGCCAGCGGAGATATCTTCATCACCGACAGGCTTCAGTTCATAAACAGGTTCGGTAACCAGATCGGATTGGTCTCCACCAATCAGATAAGCACTATCCAGACGACCAACGTAGCGCCGGTTCTTACTGTGGCTCAAAATGGAAGCGGTGGAGCCCTGCGCGTCGTAAATACCGGCACCGGAGACTCGCTTCGGGTCGAAGACGAAAGCCCTGAGTCCACTCCGTTCATCGTCGGCGCTGACGGACGCGTAGGCATCCATGGCGCGCCGGCCAGTAACACCTCCTATAAACTGGCTGTTTATAATGGGCATATCGTGTTTAGCGCCGGATGGGGATTGGCGTTTGGCGACGGGACGTTCCAGACGACGGCGGCTCCTTCTCAATACTCGATTACGGCTTCCGTGATATCAGCCATAGGAAATGGAGCGGTAATATCTACCTCCGGTTCCGCTATTACGGCATCCATAACCTATTACGATGGATACAACTGGTATTACAGCGGAAGCGAGGACGCTAACATGAGCACGATCCCTTACCCTGAAGTCGGAACAGCCATGTCGGAGTTTAAGTTCGACGGGTCCGGCTTCAATTGGGTCCTTTCCGGGAATAGCTACACCCAGACTACTGTCGGCGGCTTCTACTCCTCTCAGGGGTTTGTTACTGTTAATTCAGACGGATCCGGAGGGCTGACATACAGCCCACCTTCCCAAGCATGATCACCATAATCCTTATCTCCATCTCCTTCGTCGGCGGCGTTTACGTCGGCGCTCGCTGGGCTGAAAAGCTCCGCGAGATATACCACTCCATCACCGGTAAGTAATGGCAAGGGAGCTCACAGCTGACGCAGACTTCAGGTTCGAGGGCTTTGCCAGCCATCCGAACAGCGCGGCTTTTGAGCCCAACACCTTGCTTGAGTACGCATCCAACGTCAGGATAACTGACGGAGTTATATCTCCGCGCAAGGGATCAAAGCTGGCGTTTGTCGCAGGACCGGGCGCTGATTACGCCGTCGCCTCTCACGGCAAAACGGGCGACCACATCAAGATATTTGGCTCTAACCAAGAGTATCTGATCGACGACAACGCGTCTCAAGTCATCCCAGCCATACAGTCATTCCCTAGGGTTAGGGGGCAGGGCTATGCGCAGTCTATCTGCGCAGAGTCTGCCGATCTAGACTATGTGGCAGGAGGCAATATTACCGAGCGGCTGGTCACGGCAAAAGCCGATCAACTTAGGTTCACGCTGTACGGAGGCGTAAAGCCCGTTCCGGCAGACACCCTGAGCTTGGTTCAGTGCACCTACGACAACATACAGGCCATCTCGACGGCCAACAACAGCGTCTTGGCTTTTGGAAGGCGCAGTATCTACGCCGTGAAGGTTGGAATGGGATATGTTGGTAGCCCGAAGAAGCATGAGTCCTTGCATCAGGTGCAGAAGATAAGCTCCTCGGATGGAGTTTCCGGTCCAGACGCCATGGCCACTCAAGGCGCGATCACTGTTTTCTTCGATACCAACAGGACTCCGGGCATAAAAGTCCTCGCAGGAGAGAAGTTTTCCGAGGGCGCAGACCCTGTTAGCACGGCGATACAGGACATTATAGACCAAGTAGACCCGACCAAGTACTCCAAGGTGTGCGTCACGGGTCATGCTGGCAGATTTTACGTCAGCCTCCCGATGATCGGAGGAAAATGGAAGGTCTTGGTCATCAACCCGGCCATAAAAGGCATGTTTGAGTCCCTTGATGAGTATCCTTTCAACCCTACGACGCTGGTTGTCGCTAGAAAAGATTGGGTTCCGCGCCTTTTCGCCTTCGACGCTACGCAGGGTAAGCTTTTCCTGCTCGAAGAAGGCACTTATGACTCTGGGGCAACTGCGTTTGAGGTCATAACGTCCGAAATAAGGACTAGGAACTACATGTTCCGCACCATGGCCGACAAAAGGTACGACGCTTTTTACGTCCACATGGACAATTCGACCGGATCTGAGGTGCAGATCAAAGCTATCACTGTGAACCCCGACTCCGAACAGCTTATGGATAAGTTTTCCAGCGCCACAGGAAACACGATTAGGCGCGGTTTGATTAACAAGAGGGCCATGGGAGTGAAGCTCAAGGTCATTGTAATCGGGGGCTCTGCCAGAATACTTGGTGCAGGCCTAGACGCGTCTGTGGCCGGAAGATCATTCTTTAGCATCTACTAATGGCTTACATAGATCCAAACACCGGCCAATGCGTAGGTTGCAACAGCCCACTTCCGCCTACCGGAAACCAGACTACGACTACTACGGCCTTCCCTGCGTTTTCGTTTCCGTCGGCGCACGTCACTACTTCAAGCTCATTCCCCCTTGACGCTCAGGGATACGCGACAAATCAGGGATATGTCCTCTACGGAAGGCACCTGATAAATGAGATGCTTGGTGGGATCGAGGCCCACGGCGAGTGCATGACGGAATGGGCAAGCGCCAACACCTCTGCCAAGACGGCCCTATCCAACGACGTACTGAGTCTTTCCCCGGGCTTCAGGACGTCGATGCTTTACGGCATGGCCGGTCAGGGGCTTCCGGGCGTCACTGTAAGCTATGTAGATAACGTACCGACAAAGGAAGACCAGAGGACTAAGCTTGTCGAGCTGGCCGCCGCCGCAAAAGCCCTTCTCGAGGACCCTGAAATTGATCCGACTCAAAACGCACAGCTTGCGGCAGGACTTAGCGCGGCGATGGGTGGAGGACATAACTCGGTCACGGCCATAAAGGACAACATCACTTTCGAACAAAAGCTTCAGGCCAAACAGCTGGCCCTAGCCACCTATGCTCAGGCCCTTGATGCTTACTACAAGACTTATACGGCAACGGCTTCGCAGATCGGAACAGCCGCAAATCAAGCCGGGCTTAACACGGCCGCAACCATACCTACTGTGGTTCCGTTCGAGTCCCAGCTCGCAGGAGACATCTACGCGAATTGGCAGGACATAAAGAATACCGGCCAGATGCGCGACCAGCAGATCAGGCAGACCATAAACGGGGCAAGGGCGTTCGCGAACTACGACTCCGTCTCAGACGGATGGATCTACCCGAGCGGACTTAACCTAGGCGCCGGTGCATGGAACGCCGAAACCACGGCTTCTGTCATGGGTATCAAGTCTCAGTATCGCGCCGCCGCCACTTACTAAAATGCAACAGATCAATTCTGGATACAGGGGAGATAGCTCCGAAACGCTTGGTAACATAATGCAGGGTCAATACGCGCCCCTGACCATGCTTAATCAGTTTACCAACGCGCTTACACAGACCGCCATGAACAATGCGTCCGCCACGAACAGGGCCGCGATGCAACTCGATGCGCAAAGTTTGATGGAGGCTAGGAGGCTTGCGCAGGCTGACGATCAGTTCACGCTTACCCACGCGCTCAACATGGATAGGTTTGACGCGGAGGAGGCCAACAGGGAGTTTGGAAGGCAGAAGGACATCGCCACGTTCAATGACACCATGAAAACGACCGAGTCCCAGCGTAACTACTACGCCAAGTTGGGTGACGCCGCTACGATGGACGCGGGAAGCAAGCGCATGACCGCCGAAGTTCCGGGCGAAACGCGCGAAGCCGCCGCCGCGCGCGAAGCCGCCGCAGGCAAGGCTGGATGGGAAATGCGCATCAAGGAGCTCACAACCATGGCCAAGCTCCTCCCTCCTCTCGGAGAAGACCCTGATGCCGACCGAAAGAGGACCGCCATCGAGGCATGGATAGAACAGCTTAAGGCTTGGTCCAGCGATCCCAATGGACAGCATTACCTCAACGCATTTAACCAGAGTCAGATGTCTAATCCTCTGTTTGGCATGGTGCAGGGAGCGGCACAGCCTGCTGAGGCACCGGCGGGATCTCCAAAGTGGAAGGCGCTGTTGAAGACCAAAGGTAAATAATGCCCGGAATATACCCGAACATATTGCTCCCGTCTGGGCGCAAGCGGAGCGAGGATGACATGTCCGACGTTCCTTCGGGCGTCATGAGGCATGCCACCTTCGGGGACGAGATGACCCCGGAGATGCTGTACGAGCTGGCAAAGAGGGATAACCTGCAAAGTGTTGCGATGGGAGCGCAGATGACCGAGAACGTCGGAAACGTATCTCAGATCATACTGTCGGCAATAGCCAGAAACGCCGACGAGGCATCCAAGGTAGCCAAGGCGTCGGCAAGGCTAGGTAGCGCCATCCCGTATGTAAGCACGGCCTCAAACGTCGTGCAGGGCGTTGCTACAGTCCAAGGTGGCGTTGATCCTTACGGAAGCAAAGACCTACCTTCTTGGTGGACTCCTGCCATAGACGCGGCCGACTCGGCTCCTTCTATAGCAGGAGCATCAATAGGAAGCATCTTTGGACCGCCCGGAGCCGCCGCCGGAAGCTTCATCGGGCAGACGTTTGGAGGAGGGGCCGCAAGCCAAGCGGCAATAAGGCACCAGACCGAGAAAAGCAGGAAGGTATTTTTAAACAAGCCAACCGAAGCCGACCTCATTGGAAGGACCGCGCCAGACCACGGACGTAATCAGTTCAACCAGCTCTGGAATAGCAGGCTCAATGCAAGGCAGGCTCAGTTGCAGGAAAATTTTGAGGCTGTCTACCTAGCCGCCAAGCAAGGCGGGGCAAAAAAGTGGGTTCTCGACAAGCTTCGGGAAAGGCATGGGGAGGAGCTTGCCGCTTACGACGACGCCCAAAACAACATGAATTGGCTCCAAAAGTCGTACTATGCCATCAAAGACATTGCCGGCGCTGATGGCTACGGCGACTTTGTCGCAAAAGGCCGCGAGGATCGGAAGGCCCAAGACGCATTTGACAGGGAAGCTGCGCGTGAAGTTTCCAGACAGAACTTTGAGCGCGACATAGCAACCAACCCGCGAGACAGAGAGCTTGCGAGAAGGTACAATATCACATCATACGGACCATAATTTAACATGAGCGATCTATTACCATACGACCAGATCAACACCGAAAACGATCTAAAGATACAGATCAGCAGGCGAAAGAACGCGCTTGCCAAGGCCCTTGCACAGCAGGCCGCCCTCCCGCAGACCAACAGGTCCAACAAACAGCAAGAGCTCTGGCAGACGCTTCAGGACCAAGCTGACGAGCATAGGCAGTTCATAGCCGAGGAGTCCCTGCAACAGCCAGAAGTCAAGAAGCGGCAGGATGCGGCAGAAAAAAAAGTTCAAGACGCCAAGGACGAGGCTGACAAAAAGCAGAAAAAGGCGGACGACGAAAAAGCGTTCAAGGAAGGTCAGGCTAAGACTAGGACCGACATAGTACTCGAGAACAGGAAGCGCCCTGCCCAGCAAAAGTCATCGGAGCAGATGGCTATTGAAGCCGCGCTTGAACGCTTGGACGCCAGAGGAGGAAAGGACGTCCCTTGGTATCAATCTCTAGCCGAGCACATGAACCTTATCGGATCCGGCGCGGGGCTTGGGCGTAGCGCGGAAGAAATTAGGGCTGACATAGTGGCAAAACGGCTCAGGAAAAAATTCCCGGGCGTAAAGAACCCGTTTGACGTCGAGATATCACCGGGCGTCCGACTGTCTGACGCAGACTCTGTCAGGATGATGACGTCTCCGGATGACGTAGAAACCTTTTCGTCTAGGCTTGGGCTTCAGCAGACAACCCCGGAGCAAGGTGTTGCGCAAGGCCTCGACCCGACCACCGACACTAGGGCGCGATCCGCTGACAGTACTACCCTTGATCCATTGGTCCAACAGGCCCAACGGAATAGGGATAAAAACGTATTTGCGCCCGGTACTCTCAATGACTACGGAAGAATTCGCATAGGCATAAGGAATTGGGCATCCCCAATAATTCAGGGAGGCATTGGCGTGTGGCAAGGATATGACGCGCTAACGCCTGACTCTCTTGAGAGCAGGGTTGGTGCCGCCCGTCCGTTCAAGGACTCGGATAGGGGTCTTTTCTCCGGACCGATAGAGCTCAAGCGCCAAGAGATAATCAAGGACGAGCTCAAGAAGGCGACCACCGAAAGGACCAAGATGGACGTCGAAACGTCTACCGCGTTGAAAAAATGGTTCGGCCAAGACACGGGCAACTACAAGCTCAGCTCTCCTAAGTCAGTAAAGGAAAGGATTATCAGGGAAGACAGCTCGGTGCTGGACGGAGTGACCGAAGATGATGAGGTCAAGGATGCCCTTCTTTCGGCCTTCGAAGCCAAGCAAGAGGGAGACGACGAAGGCGCGGCCAAGGCCCTTGAAGCAGTAAATGCAAGAATTGCGGCCGTCTCTGGCGGACAAAAGCTCGCCGGGCCTGTTGTGCTTGGCGGCGTCAATGACGACACGTTTGGAGCTTCAGGAATGGCGTTTGCCGTTCCCGGAAAGGGCGGAGAGGTAAGGATCGTATTTGTTCCCAAGTCTGGAGATAAGTTTGGCGGCCCCGTGTACCTTAACGTGGCCGATCCTGAGGTGCTGAAGAAGACTCCTAGCGCGCTTGGATCCTCTTGGGGAGAAAAGGACTACTTCGACAACGTGTACAAGGGTAAGGAGGCCGCAGAAGCCTACTACGACGCCCAGACCGAAGAAGCCAGAAGGGCCGGTAAAGACGCCCCCAAGGAACGCTACGCTCCTCCTACTAGGCGCCCCTAATGGACCCAGAAGATCTAGCCGCCTTGATAAACGCCTCGCCTCAGGCGCAGGCGCAACCCGCCCCGGCGTCTGGCGGGAACATGCTGGAAGACTTCGAGATCGCAAAATCCATGTACGGAGGCGACGCCGCCTCGGCCATGGGAGCCATACTTCAGCGTGGCAACGGGTTTCAGGTTCAGAAACAAAAGTACCAGCAGAAGCAGGAAAAGATGCTCGATCCTGCCTATCGCGCACAGCAGTTCTACTCCAAGATGGGCGACATGAACGCCGCCGTAACGATCGCCAAGTCAAAAGGGTCGGCCTTATTTGACATGGGCCAAGAGATTGACCTTGGATCTTTTGGAGCTTTCGCCATGGCCCCCAAGGGAAACATAGAGCTTACTGACGCAGACGGCCAAAGGGTTCGCGTCCCGGCTAGGCTTTACGCCGAAAGGATGGGCATTTCGGTCATACCATTCACTAGCGGAGACGAAAATGCAGACGCGTTTCGCACCAGCCTTAACGACAGCCAAAGAATAATGGGCCTTCTGGACAGGCTTGAACAGCTGTATGATGAGAGCGGATACATCGGGGAGCTGTCTCCGACGGCGCGCGCGGCAGAGGCAAAAGCCATTGAGAGCCAGCTTGTGACCGGCGTACTTAAGACGCTCAACGGCACAAAGAGTTTGGCAAGCGTCTCGGAGGGTGAGATGAAGATGATAATGGGAAGCATCCCTCAGTCTGCCTCTACTTGGTTCACCAATCTTCGAGGGAACGAGAAGGTTAAGCTCAACAAGTTGCGCAACGATTTGACCAACGTTATCTTCAGGGCGGCTGACTCGAATGGAATTGCTTTGATACCAATGAGAAGGCAGGCTCCTGCTACGCGAGAGGGAGGGACAACCCCTACCCCCAGCGGAGTCACTTTCTAAATGGAACAGCCCACTTCCCCTGATCCCCGTAAACAAGAAGAAAATGCAGATCTAGACGTCCAGAAGACGCGCGATCTGCTAGCCAGCCTTCAGGCTGGAGGAGTCGACGTGGCTCCAGCGCCGGTTTTTGACTTCGAGTCCCAGCCTGCGGAGGAACAGCCTGTCAATAACAGGCAGATGACGGGCAAGGACTATTTCGAGTTCTTCCAGCAGAACAGGACTGCGCGCTTTACCCACGACGAGCAGGGAAGGAACGCATTTAGGATGATGTCCGAGTACATGGACACCCGCAAGGTGGACATGCTTAAGGCGGCAGAAGGAGCCATAGGCCAGATGGCAGAGGAACTTGGAGGACTTGCGGACGCGCCTATCCATCCCGGCAAGTTTATAGCCAGCACGGCCGAGGCCGCGGCCAAGGGCATACGAGACATGTACGGCATCTTCGCCCAATCGGAAGATCCGGGTAGTCCGTTCTTTAAGCTAAAGAGCTGGATGATGAGGGTGGCAGGCATCGACGACGGGGATATTGACTCGCAGATGCGCCATTTCCACGAGGCTCGTGAGCATAACAACAAGTCCTACGAGTACATGGAGGGCAAGGGAACCATCGTTGGCGAGTTCCTTCCTGAGGGGTATCGCGAGATGTTTAATAAGCTCGTCGACCCTAAGTTTGCCAATGCACTTTCCTACGCAGTCCTAGACATCCCAGAGATAGTATTCTCGAGCGGCATGTCTACTCCTGCCACCGCCGCCAAACTTGCCATGCAGGCCGCTCCGAAGGCCGCGGCCAAGTCCGGCGCTTTCGCCGCATGGTCAGCTCGATCCGCAGAGCGACTCAGCAACTACGCGGCCGTAGTAGGAGGAACCGCCCTCGAGAAAGGCGGCGCCGCCGTAAAGGCACCCTTTAAGGCTATCTATGGTGCTAGTCAGTCTGCCGCACAGCTTGGCGGAGACTTTGCAGGAAACGCCGTGCGCAACATGGCTACCGCGGAAGTCATCGAGGCTGGGGCTGAGCTTGTCGGAACTACTGTCAGGCACCCCGCCATGGGCTTTTTGCGTAGCTTCGGCTTAGAGGCGTTCGGAGAGCTGGCTCAGGTAGCTGGCGCCGACATCGTCGATCGCGCGCTTGGGAAGGTGAACGTCAAGATGGACGCACTTGGCCAGACTACGCTCGAGAGGCTTGCCTCTGGAACGGCAAAAGGGGCTGACACCATGTCCAGAGAAGCCCAGCTTCTTGCCAAGGGGCTCAACGCGTCGATCGGATGGGCGCCCAGCATGTCCGGTCAGGCGCTCAAAACCATGTTCAGGGATGGCATCATTGGCGCTGGCCTTGGCTATGCCAACTCCCGTGAAGAAGGAGCCGGTGCCGGTCTTGGCATGGGCATAGGATGGGGAGGTCTTTCCGGAACTGTAAGGCACGTCCACGCCTATACCAACTACACGCATCAGGATCAGCGAGTCGTAGATAACTTCAATCAGTACGTTGTTCCTAGCTTCGCGCGACTCCATGGCGTTACCGCCGGAGAGATGGCCCGTCGATTTGCCGACCACGTTCAGTCTTTTGGAGATCTCAGGACTTCTGCAATAGAGATGTCCCACCTGTCCACGTTGATTGCCCACGAAACGGGACTGCATGGAGATGGGAATGTCTTGTTCTATTTCGGAAACAGCGCGGCTGAATTCGACAAGGTCTTGATCGAGTCCGGAATGAAGGCCGACCATATGGCCGCCATGAGCAAGGAGTTTAAAAACCTTGGCGACAATCCGGCCATGTTTACGGACGTCGAGCTTGAGAGGGGCGTCGTAAAGAAGCTGGTCGCCATAAACTCTGACGCATACAGGCCGACCTCCGGAAGGCATGAGATAGCGCACATGCTTTTCCGCTCCGTCGCCGAAGCGAACGGGGACATGGATCACATCTACGTCACCAATCCAACGACGGGGCAAAGAGAGTCTTACGGAAAGACGCTAAGCCCTAGGTATCTTACTTCGATATACGGAGCATCCAAGGACTTAGGCGTTATGCCTGACGCAGGATGGGACGCGCTTATTCAGCATTATGGAGCTCTTGAGAGGTTCCACTATGAGTCGGCTTTGAAAAGCCCTAACGCCGCGGCAAATGCCCAGCAGTTTGGCGCATCCCTGAAAGGGCTTGTGACCGAGTTCAGGCACCTCAGCAACACGGGCACACTCGATCTTCGCGGAAACATGGACCACATAGCCATGGCGAAGATACTTACGAAGGTGGCAGAAGAAGCGTTCGCTTATTATCACGCCGCCACAAGCAACGTATTTGCTGTCGATAAATACGTCAAGGACCCGGCCCACAGGAACATGCTTAGGGCTTGGGCTGAGAACAGGGCCGCGGCCAAGAACAGCAGGATAATAGCCGACCTTGAGCTGGCTGGCATCGAGATACGAGGAAAACTGACCAACAAGGACGGAAGCATCAAGCTGTTCGACGATCAGGGAAATCCTGCGATCGAAACCTCTGCGTATGATGATGGTAAGGTCATCCGACTTCCCGCCATGGACACATGGATCGAGGGCGTCATCAAGTCGGCATACACCCGCGGAGAGGTAAGCGTAAGCACCCTTGATCCGATGCGTCAGGCCGCTCTGGCCAAGACCTCCGGCAAGGAGCACCTGTTCAATGCCGTCGCCGGAGGCGGCATGAGGCTCAAGGGCAAGCAGGAGCTCGACGAGCTGGCCACCAAGCAAACGCAGAAGATACTTGGGGCCATCTCCCAGCTTCCAGACGACATCAGGCCGCTCGTCCAAGAGGGCGCCGACGGAACCAAGAGGCTCCTCCTTGAACAGGTGAACAACGAAGGACTCGAGGCCATACGAAAGTCCGGCGCGTTCACCGATCGAGAGTTCAACGAGCTTGCTGGAATGATCCACATCGCCCGTCAGGGCGCTCAGGGCAACCCCGTGTTCAACGTGATGAATTGCACCCTGCTTGGTGCCACGCATCAGATCAGGCGCGGCGCGGCCGTGTTCAGGCTTCGCGGAGAAGATGTGCCCGTCACCTACAGGACGTTTGTTCCGCTCAGCGTCGAGGTGTACTTCAAGGACAAGGATAAGGATGGCAACCCGCTCAGGACCCCCAGCGGAGCCGTCGTCGTCCACTCGCTGGACGTAGCCGCCGAGAACCGCAGACTGACCAAGATGTTCAAGCGCGGAGACGTCCAGCAGCTCTGGAACGGAAACTTCGACGACTTCGTTAAGTCCTATCAGGACTACGTCATAAATCAGTCCGGTCTTAACGGACCTAGGGTTCCCACCGCAGAGCTTTTCAGGCCTAGGTTTGGCGCTGATGCCGAACGAGTCAGGGACATCCTTTATGAAACCTTCGGTGGCCGTAAGCCGAAGGACGCCCCGTTCATCAACACTCCGGGCAACGGATACTTGGGCGGCGCAGACGATCCCAACAGGCCGTTCTACACCATGCGCTTCGACACCATGTCGGACACGCGCATGCACCCGACGTCTTGGAACGCTAGGTCTAGGCTTCCTCTTTTCCCGTATGTCCCGTCTGCCTACGAAGGCATCACGAGGAACATGATGTATGCCGGTTTCGAGAAGCTCCCCCTTGCCAATGGCATGAGCTTCCTCAGGAACAGGAACGGATTTGAGATCTATCAGGGTGAAAAGGGCTTCAACCTTTTCGACATGTACGGCATCAAGATTGGAACGTACAAGTCCGTTAAGTCTGCGATCGAGAAGGCCGAAAAGGACGTAGCCAATTACGACGAGACCGATCTACAGCCTGCGCAGGAAAGCCATGTGGTCGAAGCCAACGGGCAGGAGGAGACATTGCTGTTCCCTTCTACGCCTGCTTACATGCTCAAGGGGCTTCACGAGAGGTCGCAGAGGATACTTCAGTCCACTAATTCAGTCCCCGGCAGGCACCTGAGCCATGACGTTCTGTCAGCGATAACGGCGGCAGAAATCAAGATAGACGCCAACGGGAACATGACCGACAAGAACGGCAATCCCGTCAACGAGAAGCTTTTGGCGGCCGCAGGCATAACGGCCAAGATCAATTCGATAGCGCCGGGGAGTGGCTTCCCCGATACTGTAAGGATAGGCGTCGGCAAGGAGGCTCTTACCACCAGCGTAGATGCGGCCGCAGGGGCCAATGAGGCTGTCAGGATTTCCCCCCTATGGGTGAGGTCGCTTCAGTCGCTTCCCGACGGAGTGAGCATAGCTGACAGGCAGTTGGCCATAAGGATGGCAACTTCCGAGCGCATCGCAGAGGCGTTCAAGGATGGAAAGATCACGATGCCATCCGGAAACGGACGCGCGATCGCATTTAACTTCCTTCAGCTGACCGAAGCCATGGAGGAGGGTTCTCCTGACTTCAAAGCCGTCGAGGCAGATTTTGACGCCGTCATAAGGGGTCAAAAGTCTGAAATAAACACCGAGATAGCAGACAAGATTGACGAACTGTTTGGCCTCACCAATCCGGGTTCATCGTCAAAGCTCCTGTTCGCGGCTAGTAATTGGGACAACAAGAGCTACATCCCGGAAAGGATGAAGTTCGCTACGTTCGGAGTCACGATAACTCCGGCGCTCGCATCCGCCATGGCGTCCAATCCTGACGTCATAAGGGCTGGAGGATCTGGCGTGGCTGAAATGATTAAGATGCACTCCCAAAATTCAGGGGAGCAGGCCAAGCCGATCGTAATAAACGTAGAAAGCGCCGCCGCCTTCAAGGCAATGGTCGCGGCTGGCGGACTCCCGAACGAGTGGCTTATGCACCACGAGGTCCAGACTCCGGGCTTCATTGGCGAAATGCAAGGCCTTCTGGCCAAGGTAGAGAAATCTGGAGGATCTAAGCTACGTCTTTCGCTGGAGAACCCGATAGCTAGGGCTCACCTGAAAGATTACGTTAGCGCGGCAAGGGTGACCGCAGACAAGGGAGGCCCGTACAGGAAATCCGTGTCCGCAAGCTTCGACGGAAAGAACGGCAGGATACGCACCAACGAGTCCGGAAAGAGGGAGGGGGCGCTGTTTACTGTCCTTGCCAACATAGCAGACAAGGACATCGAAAGCTTCCTGTCTCAGGAGTCTATTTACAGGGCGATAGAAGTGGCATCCGACCCGGCCAATTACGTTGGCATGCAAGACCCGATCGGAAGCAGGGCTAGGGATATGGCTTCCCTTCAGCTATTGATCCATAATCTACAGCACGCAGAAAACAGGTATCACCACGAGCTAAAGACTACCGCAGATCGTGAAGTTGGAATTCGCGGAGTAAGGGAGCTCACCGGAGGACGAGTTCCGGCAAGCGGAAGCTACTCGGCGTATACTACCGCGCCTTCTCTTTCGCTCATCCCGAAGCCGGGAACCTCGCCTGCAGGATTTAAGCCCAAGCAGCTGGCCATACTTAACAACGTAAACCATAACACTCCGGGAAGGTTCAGGAAGGTTATGGATACGAAGGGGTCGATGCTTAGGAATGGCGTCCTCACAGTCTTCTCTGGAGACCCGGGTAGCCATGCCCACATGGGGACTAGGTATTCGGATATATCCTACATCGTAAGTACGTCCGACGAGAGCCTGCTTCTTGCCAACCAAAGGGGAGGCAAGCCTTCGATGACCCCGGGCAGGATGATGGACATTGTCGACGGCGCTCAGACTCCCGGCGAAATGTTCTACAACCCGGGAGACAGGTCTATCTCTCCTGCCGCCCTTGGCATAGCGCTTAAGAGCAAGAACGCCGCAGGACTTCCCAACATGATAAGGTCCGCCAATGACGTGGCGTACTCTTACCTGCGCAGGTTCATATCTAAGGAGGATCTGTCCGGACTTGCGGAAAAGTATGTCGGCGTTCTCTCCCAAGAGTTCATGCTTTCGCGCGGAGAGTCTTCGCTCGGAGACCCCGTCAAGCTGGCTCCGATAATGGCGAACCTAACCGCCGATCTGGTACAGCTCATGCCGGAGGAGAAGGTTCAGTTTGCGGAAGACATGATCGTCGGGTTGGCCTTGAACATGGCCGCCCTTAAGTCTTCTGGCGTGGACATGCCGGGCTATACCAAGCCCGGCCAAGCTCCGAGCGGACCGGGCAAGGGGTATCCCCCTAGGGTAGGAGCTCACCTGCACAGGGCTGACGCCATCGCAGGCATGTCTAGGATACTTCAGGCAGTCCAGCACTCTGAGCTTACCGACGCTGACTCTAGGTTTATAACCAACGTAAGGGAGAAGTGGGCCGAGCATACGCGCAGGGGAGCTGAATTCATCAGGACGGGATACGTTACTCTTAGCACAAAAGAGATACCGCTTGGCAGGTCGTTCGGTCAAACCAACTACATGCTTACGGGCCGCAAGGCCATCGAAAGGCTCGACTCTGATCGCAAGGACCTGATGAGGTCGCTCGGGCTTCTAGGCAAGGCGAAGGACGTATTCGGCAACGAGTTCGACTACCTTGAGATATCGGACAAGCGATCCAAGTTGCTCATGGACAGGTATGATGGCCGCACCGCCATGATAGCCGCCAAGGGAATGGCTGACGCAGAAAACGTAATCAAGAACGCCGTCGCAGAGATAGCCAACGGGGAGTTCGAAGGGCCTTATAGCGACATGCTTATGGAGCATGCCAACAGAGCTGGCCTTAAGCTCAAGGACATCTTCTCCCACGATGAGCTGTTTGCGCTATATCCGGGCCTTGGAGACTCAAAGGTGACCTTCGAGAACGGAGGCTTCAGCGCCGGTTATTACGGATCGTCCAGCTATGGAAGCATAGCTCTCGACATATCCCTGTTGCTCAGGGATGAGCTGGCTCTTTACGACTCTACCAGCGGCATCAAGAGCGAGTACGCCGGTCAGTTCATAGACTACAAGGGCAAGGGCGGACTTACCTACGAGGAGAACCTGCGCAGGGTGATTATCCACGAGGTACAGCACATGATCTACCACGCCGAAGGCTGGTCTGAGATCTGGGATTGGAGCCTTACTGACGCAGACACGGGCAAGTTCGACAGGAAGTCGATGATATACGCCGGGCCTGCCGCCCTCACTAGGATTGAGCAGATGCTCGGAGGCACGGAGATAACCCCTGTCGTCGACTCGTTTGGCCCAGACATAGACCAGATGTTCGTGACCAAGCTTGCTCACATGCAACATGAGACGAGCAGGGTGCTTAGCTTCGACAAGGCCAACAAGACGATCAGGCCTTCCGACACGGACACCGCTACGGCGGCCATCGAACGTATCATACATGCCCCCCTCTCGCAGAAGATGATGAGGGAGGTCATACCTGAAACCATTAGGTGGACTCAGTCTCTGGACTCGACGTTCCACATGTTGGCCAACGCCCTTGAGTCCAAAAAGGCCTCCCTTGAGCCGGAGACCTTCAACAGCATGATGTCCAAGCTCAACGACTCGAACCAAGCCGTTGCCACCATCATCGCGCAGGTTCAAAGGCTTGAGAATGACATCAAGGCTGGCGTAGCAGATCCCAAGGTAGCCGCCCTGTCGTTGCTCAGGGCTATCGATAACAACAGGAAGTTCATGATGATAGAGGACCCGTCTTGGTCCGTCCTGTTTGACGCCGTCGCGCCCAACGCACAGCACAACTTCAGGACCATGTCCTACAGGGGCAAGGCAAGGGTCTGGGCAAGCCTCCTCGAAGCACACGACGACCTTGGCGCGCGCGGAGGAAAGATGCCCCCCAATTGGGCTCAGTGGCATATCGTCAAGATAGCTAACGCCATGGGAGGCATGATGTACTTTGCCTCGCCGGACGAGATCACCGCTAGGGTTACCGAGGGAAGGGCCAACATGTCGACCAAGCAGCTTGCTGAAAGCAGGAGGCTCATGCCAACCTCTGACAAGGAAATAGCCATGTCCTATCAGGTCGGAAGGTACATAGGACAGGTTGCCAATAACCCCGGTCTCGCAATTCCTTTCGACGACAGCCTGTTCATGCTTGGTGGCGCCAAGGGATCTGAGACGTTCGACGCCGACATGTTCGGAGGAGGAACTCCAAACACCTTCAGGCTTGGCATGAGGATGATGGCTAGGGCCGCGCTCCTGTCCCATTATGTAAGCGTCAGGGATGTCGGCGCCGCCGCCAAGCTTGTGACCTATTCCAGCCGCGGATGGCGCATAGGTCAGGATGGTAAGCCTGAGTTTGTATTCTCCATCGGAAGGCTCAAAGGGGCCGAACAATGGGGCAGGGAGATGACGGGTAAGGTCAAACTCTCCGACATGGTCAATCAGGCCATCGACTTCCTCAGGGGAGAAGATGAGTCGATGCAGGGCATGATGGAGTTCACCAGCTTGGGAGACGAGCCTCTCGCGGATCAGGCTAAGAAGCTGGAAATATCCGAGAGCACTCTTACCGCGCAGAACAGCTTGTTTGAGCTCATAAGGAGCAACAGGTTCATAAATCCTGCGGCAAGCACGATGAACAGCGGCAACGAAACCGCCTTCGGCCTGCTCGCCGGTCTTTCCAAGGACGGGGTGTCGGTGAAGATAGAAGACCTTGCCAAGGCGCTCGGAGCAACCATCGCCGTCGACAGCATGGTGACGATGCAGAGCCCTGTGCTCAACGCCATACATGCCGGTTCCGTCCCCCTCGTCATGACGGGAGGAAGCATAGTAGATACGTTCAGGCTCGCCGGTGTAGACGAAAACGGCATCGAGCTGGCAAAGCTTCGTCAGATCGACAAGAACTTCGCAGGAGTCAGCCTCTCCGCCGGAGAGCTTGCCGAAATCGTAGCCGTCATGCACGACGTTCCGTTCGAGAGCATCATGGCCGCTCCGATGGGCGCAAAGAGCATACTCGTCGAGTCAGCAAAGGCAGACCCGGAGCTTCTTTCCAAGGTCAAGGCTCGGTATAGGGATGCTGATCCTAGCGGAACTATAAGGACGAGGATGTCCTTGTTCATAAACGAGGTCATTTCTAGGGGATACAATACCAGCGCGAAGCCGCTCAAGTCTGTCCTCACGGCCTCCACGATGAGCATGCCGGGCTCAGGCATCATGTTCCTGCAGGACATGCTGGACACCCAGATAAGGCTTTCTTGGTCAGGAAACGAATACCTGCGCAAGCTACTTGGGGAGGAAAGGTTCAGGCGCTTTGCACAAAGGTATCACGACCCGGCCGCTCAGGAGATAGTCCTGAAGCACATGAAGAACTTGGCTTCAGATCAGTCCAGCTTCCAGCAAAGGCAGACCAGCGAAGCCGTGCTTACCAAGTTTGCCGAAAGGCTTGAGCGGGTTCTGTTTGAGATCACTCCTCTCGCTGAAAAGGTCGCTAGCCACATCGTCAAGCTTGCCGAAAAGGAAAATCAATACGGCATAGATATGCTCGCTGACATGTATAAGGAGGCCATCAATGCCGCCACCAAGGACATGACGAGCGCATCTGTGATGGATTATAGCACGGACTTCGGCGGACCGCTGTTTGAGCTCAGGAGCAGGATGGAGATCAGGGCCACCGAGAACCCGCGCGATGTCGCGGCAATCGGAACCGCGTCTGAAAGGGCTACGAAGAACACCATCGGGATGTATGATCCGAGGACAAACAACTCCATCATGTTGCCTGCGTTTGGTCTCATAGGCGGAGCAACCGACGCCTTCATGCGGACATCGAGCGCGCGCGCTAGGTATCTTGGCACCGCAGGCTTCAGCACCGCTCCCAGCTTTGGCTTAGACACCATACCTGATACCCGTGGAAACGGAAAACAAAGGGGCAGGGAGCTGGCCAGCGGCGCCAACATAAAAGCCGGTCCCAGCTACGATAACGGCATAAGGATTAACCTGTTCGGACAGGATGTCGTCATTGACGGGGCGATGGGAATGACGGGAAGGTATGCCACGGACACTGTTTTTGAAGGCCTGTATCAGGACATCGTCTCCAGCACGGATACCACAAGGCCCGGGTCTGCCAATAACATGGTCGCATCCATGGGCATGGATCCTTCCGTTGCCGCGACCATAACGGCAAGCAACAGGCTGTTGGCGATGGGCAAGAACCTACTGCAGGTCATAGAGTCCTATAACAACGAATACTCCATCGATCTGTTCAGCGAAGCTGTCCATGGCTCAATGGACACGGGCGCCAGCGGACAGACCATAAGAAGGGCGATACTTGATGACCCAGCCGCAAGCCAAGCCCTTGCGCTGGGAGACCTGAGCAACGACCTGCTGAAGGCAAAAGCCTTCATGAGCACGGCTTATGAGATCTCAGACAGGCCTGAGATGAACGTTGGCCTTGCCAACTTCGGCACCACCTTTGGTCCTATAACCCGCTGGGGTGGATACGGAGGCATGAGCTCCTCGATGCTGGCAGAAAACTACGGAGGCTTCAGGCCGTTAAGCCAGACTTCCGTAATCAGGTCTTACATAACCCCTGATGGCAGGGTCGTCCTCGCAAGCGCGTTTGAAGCCCTTGCCGACTCTCGAGATCCGGTGGAAGTGAAGATAGTCGACGCAATCACGGGCAACGGACAGGTCGAAAGGCATGCCGTAGCCCATAAGCCTACCATGGTAATGATGGAGGGCTGGGTCCGAAGCATGAACCTGTTTGCCGAAGACGAGCGCCAGCACGGCATCATGCACCACGGACAGCAACATGAGTCCGACACGTCCCTCAAGGGAATGGGGAGTAGGGTCGGCAGTACGGCTGATCTGGCCCTTAGCGCCATCACGGCCCACTTGGGCGGAGAATACACCGGCAACATGGGTTTCATCCGCGAAGTCATATCCGGATATAAGCATAATTGGTTCCCCCGCAATCTGACCGAAACCATGACGGGGGAAACCATCATGGACATCTCCATGGGTCGTATGAGAGCCAATCAAGACTACAACCTGCACAGCGCAGTAGACAGGTTCTTGAAGGACAACAACTACTTCGGCGGAGCCGCTAGGGTTATGGGCGGTGACGGAGATAAAGGGGCTTTCGCTTATCAGTACGCCAAATACATCTGGGGAGCCTCCGTAGCATTGAACCTGCGCACTCTCTTTGACGGCATAACTGAGCCCACGAGAAGCATCTTGCTCGAGAAGATAAAGCGAGGCGACGATACCGCTGACATAGCCGAGACGCTTGCTTCCACCCATCACGCAGGCTTCAAGAGCGGATCGGCAAAGAACGGCATGCAGATCTCCGCGCTGGACATCTCGCAGACCTTTGCCTTGGCCGGAAACATGTTCATTAAGGACAAGATACTCCCTGCCATGGAGGCGAGCGGAGTATTTAGCGCCGACGAGATGGCTCGCATAAGGAAGTATGTAGACCAGAGCACGGCTTTCGACCCCGTCATAGCCGCAGACATGAGGGCGACGGGAAGGATACCCGACGACGGAATATACCATACCCCGGGAGCAGGAATGGATCTGACTAGGGGAGCGCACGGAAAGCACACCTCTTACGGCATGCTGTCCAACTATAAGGCCGGGCTTCTGACCGGCGTGGACATCGGAGACAACGGACAGGGCACCTTGGCCATCATTGAGATCATGAAAGGTCTCGCCAAGATGGAAGGGCGCAGGGTTAGGTTCAGCTTGGACACGGCCGAGGGAGTTAAATTCAAGTTCCCGCACAACGAAGGCATTGAAGTCGGAGGAGTCACGGATGCGTTCCTTGGAGGATACGCGCCGGGAGAATACTACCATCACGGCAATGACACTGTAGTATCCAAAGACCTCGTCACCGGAGGCCTAGCCTATCCGTCCGCAAGACCGCATCACTTCGGCAAGGGTTCTGCCATGGAGATAGACGACTCAGCTAGGTACTACCTCAGAAACGCTGGTGCGTCTACCATCCCGTATGACGTCGTTAGCGTGGAAGATGGCGGCGCTCTTACTGCCCTGCTAGATGTGCCTAAGTATTCCGACTTTGCGTACGACGCGCCCAAGCCAGATGGAATAGCAATCAGCGCGGCCAGAACGGGAAGGTCCGCCCTCAGCTCCTCTGTCACTAGGTCGGCCATGGTCGAGTCGATCGTCGCTGAGCTAAAGAAAGCCAACCAGACCAGCTTGGATGTAGCCCCGGCAGGACATCATCTGTCCTACGTCGGAGCCGACCCGATGATGCTGGCCTCTGCGGTAAAGGATACCCCTGCGAAAGATTACACGCTGACGTGGAATAACAAGGGGCTCAGGAGCATCAACAGGACGATACAGGGCGCCTACAAGCCCTCGACGTCTCCTAACTACGAGTCTCCAAAGGTATTCGGCCCTGAGGTCGTGACTGTTGGCGCGCCCGAGGGAACGGCAAAAGGCCTAGTCTCAGACGCGCGCATCGGAATGGGCAAGAATACGGGCCCTGACCAGATGGCGGAATTCGCCCCCAAGAAGGGCTACGCTTGGCAGAGGCTTCCTGACGGCAGGATAATGATAAACGTCACGGGAGACCACATGGCCTACAAGCTGGACTACAAGGCCCTCACTAAGCGACAGCCGGGATACGGCTTCAGCCTTATCGAAGGACTCGGATGGGATCAGCAGAACGGAGTGCTCATTCCGATGAGGATTAATTCCCACGTCGGAATTGCCGACATGCTTGCGGCCATGGAACACCCCATGGCA
>JACCDI010746695.1_pt1 | contig 20353 bp, 18 predicted proteins | sample 7442791 | NCBI WGS metagenome assembly JACCDI01 (sample SAMN15323434, study PRJNA562643) | freshwater metagenome | isolation source: river surface water | place: USA:Blue River Watershed | collected 2017-08-15
ACCGTAGTAGTCAGATTCTGGATCATCGCTGGCCTATGCACTGTTGGTGGCATTGGCCTGTTCTACCTTGAGTGGATTTACGGCTAATCAAAATGAAGGACCTAGAGCACCTGCACAGCTGGAACGCAAATTGGCGTGACCTCAGGGTTGTCGTTTTGGGCCTGGGAGTTACTGGCTTTTCGGTCGCTGATTCTCTCGCCGAGTTGGGCTGCAAAGTATTGGTTGTTGCCGAAACGGCCGATGAGGAGCTCATTGACATCCTGGATGTTATCGGTGTTGAACACATCGTTGGTGAAGATGCCTCCGGGGTACCTCAAGGCTTAATTGATTTCAAACCTGAGCTTGTAGTCACGTCTCCGGGGTTAAAGCCCGATCACGAGTTGATTGATTGGGCGGCCCGGGGGAGCATTCCGATTTGGGTAGACATTGAGCTGGCTTGGCGACTTCGCGATAAAACTTCAAAAGTTGCTGAATGGATTGCGGTAACTGGTACCAACGGTAAAACCACGACGGTCCAAATGGTGGAGGCGATGATTCGCAAAGGCGGGTTTCGAGTTGCATCTTGTGGCAATATTGGCACCCCAATTTTGGACGCGATACGCGACCCCGAGGGTTTTGATGTTTTGGTAGTGGAGCTTTCTAGTTTCCAGTTGCACTATGTAAAACATATTGAGCCTTTTGCTAGTGCAGTGCTAAACCTTGCAGATGATCATCTGGACTGGCACGGAAGTTTTCAGGCCTATGCTGATGCCAAGGCCAAAATCTACGAGAACACCAAATTTGCCTGCGTTTACAACATTAACGACTTGGCCACTGAAAAAATGGTCGAAAACGCAGATGTTCTTGAGGGCGCCAGAGCAATCGGGTTTACCACCGGTTTGCCCGGTCGCTCTCAGGTTGGCTTTGTTGAAGATTTACTTTGCGATCGAGCGTTCTTAGATGATCGGGCAAACAGCGCGCTGGAAATTGCAACGCTTGAAGATCTTTCAAATATTGGCGTTCTGACCCCGCATCTAATGGCAAATGCAGCCGCTGCCACCGCGCTAGCAAGGTCATTCGGAATCCAGCCAGCGGAAATACGACAGGCACTAATCGAATTTCGACTCGACGCACATCGAATCGAACTTGTGGGCGAATACGGTGGAGTTCGATGGATCGATGACTCAAAGGCTACAAATCCACACGCAGCATCGGCATCGCTCAACTCTTTTGAAAGAGTTGTTTGGATAGTCGGTGGCCTACTAAAAGGTGTGGACCTTTCTGATGTTATTCAAAAATATTCTTCGAGATTTTCAACAGCAATTGTTATTGGCAAGGATAGGCAGCCAGTCTTAGAGTCGCTTGCAGCTAATGCCCCAGAATGCCAGATCATCGAAATTAGTGATTCCGATCAAGTGATGCATGATGCAGTCAAAGCGGCAAAGAATTCTGCAAAACCGGGGGATGTAGTTTTGTTGGCGCCAGCTGCGGCATCCATGGATCAATTTCGGGACTACGCGGACCGCGGCAATCAGTTTGCCGATCAGGTCAGAATTCAAATGGAGCAGATCTGATGGCAAAGTTATCTCCAGCGGAGCGAGCCAGACAAGCGCAGTCATTTGCTAAATCTGCAAGCTCACTTGGTCCTAGGCTAAAAAAAACATCAAAGCCCCGAATGTCTAAACGCGTAAAGAAGAGCGTAGATGCCCAAGCGCTGTCTTCTCAAGGAGCTCAACAAATTCAGGTTTGGTTTGATCGCATTTTCCGCGCTCAATCGGTCGAATTTTATCGACTGCTCGGCGTCACACTTTTTTTGGTGGCTTTTGGTGTGGTCATGGTGCTTTCTGCCTCTTCGATTGACTCCTTGGTAGCCAACAGCAATTCGCTTTGGGTTTTTCTTAAGCAATTTGGCTTCGCAATAATTGGTTTGCTTTCTCTTTCCATCGTTTCGCTGCTGCCAGTAAATTTCATTCGCTCCAAGGCCAAAGCATTTTTTGCCATCACAATGGTGGTTCAGCTAGCGGTCTTTTTCATCGGAAAGGACATCAACGGAAACCGAAACTGGATTGATGTTTTTGGATTGTTCTCGCTTCAGCCTTCCGAGTTTTTGAAGATTGCTGTAATTCTTCACGTGGCCGCCTATTTGGCGCGTCAGCAAAATAATTTCGATGAACCAAGAACCTGGTACCAAGCCGTAGCCATGGTTGGTTTGGCAATGGTTCTGGTCATGATTGGTCGAGACCTTGGCACCGTGGTGATCATGCTGATTGCCTTCATGGGTATGCTCGCCCTGGCCGGCATGCCAACTTTGATAATGCGAAATGTTGGTATCGCTCTTTTGGTCCTGATCCCAATGGCACTAATGGGTAGTTCCTCTCGCATGGGCCGAATCACTGCGTGGTTGAACCCGAGTGCTCCAGACCCCTTGGACTACAACTGGCAAGCTGAACATGGCATGTGGGCAATCGCCGCTGGTCGCATATTTGGCGCCGGGCTTGGAGAATCCAAGATGAAGTGGAGTTGGATCCCTGAGGTTGAAAACGACTTTATCTTTGCGGTTATCGCTGAGGAATTGGGGTTGATCGGTGCACTCGTGGTTATTGCGCTGTTTGTCGTATTAGCCTTCTCATTACTTCGAATCATGCAACGAACTCAGGATTTTTTCAGTCGCATAGTTGTGGTTTCGGTGATGCTCTGGTTAGTGTTCCAGGCCTTGGTGAACATAGCCGTTGTGCTTCGCCTTTTGCCAGTACTGGGCGTTCCGCTGCCACTAATTTCAGCCGGAGGTTCATCGCTCATTTCAGCGCTCACCGCAATCGGAGTTGTCTTAGCTATTGAGCGTGAAAACCACGCCAACCCAAATCGCGGTTCTTCCAGTTCGCGCAGCAATTTAAGGTCGGTTGCAACTCGCTCTGTACCAACGCAAAGGTCAAAGCGATGACCAATTATTTGTTGGCTGGCGGTGGAACCGCAGGGCATGTAAATCCACTGTTGGCCTTGGCCGATGCCATTCGCGCCGATTCCGCTTTGCACCACATTTTTGCTCTTGGCACAGTTGAGGGCCTGGAACAACAGCTAGTCCCTGAGCGCGGTTACGAGTTAATAACCATTGACAGGCTGCCTTTTCCAAGAAAAATCAATCGATACGCGTTTCGGTTTATCGGTGCCTTCTTGGCTGCGGTCCGAGCCTGTGAACGCATTCTCCGCGAGAAACAAATTGATGTCGTCGTTGGTTTCGGTGGTTACGCCAGTGCGCCTGCCTATCTTGCGGCCAAGAAACTGGGAATTCCCGTGGTAGTGCACGAGGCAAACGCCTTGCCCGGCTGGGCTAACAAACTTGGCAATAAGTTTGCCGCGGCAACTGGGGTGGCTTTCAAAAACACCAAGTTGAAGAATGCAGAGTTTGTAGGAATGCCGCTCCGCAAAGAAATCGAAGAAGTCGCGAGAGTCGCAGACAAGTCTATGGCACGCAAGCACTTTGGGTTGGATCCTAAAACCATCACCTTGTTGGTTACCGGAGGCTCCCTTGGGGCCAAAACAATCAACCAGACCATTGATGACTCGCGCAATGTGCTGAAAGCGGCTGGCATTCAGGTTTTGCATATCGTTGGTGGAAAGTCAGAGTTCGATGAAATCTCGGATGATGATTACAAGAGAATTAAATATTGCGATCAGATGGAGTTGGCAATTGCAGCTAGTGATTTTGCTGTGGCTCGAGCGGGAGCATCAACGGTTTCGGAATTTGCAGCCGTTGGTTTACCGGCCATCTATGTTCCCTATCCAGTAGGAAACGGTGAACAGAAACTCAATGTTAGTGAACTAGTTTCGGCTGGCGGGGGAGTACTGGTTGCCGACCACGAATTCACTGCTCAGTATGTTGCTGAAAAGCTTGTTCCCTTGATTTCAAATACAAAGCTTTTAGGACAGATGAGTGCTGCGGCAAAAGAGTACGGAATTGCGGACGGCACGGACCGCCTCTTCAAGCTCGTTCAAGGTGTGTTGTAAAGAACTCGTAATCGTGATTCACCCTAGTCTTCTAGGTGAATGTTAGGAAAGCAATGATCAAGCCAGATTTCTCGCAAGCGGTGCCCAAGGAACTTGGAAAAGTTCATTTCATCGGCATCGGTGGTTCCGGAATGAGCGGCATCGCAAGAATTTTGATTGGCATGGGACATCAGGTCACCGGCAGTGATCTTCGTGACACCGATAACGTCGCGACCCTAAGGGAACTTGGCGCAGAGATTTTTATTGGTCATGACGAGGCCCACTTAGGTAACCCTGACACCGTCGTAGTAACCTCGGCGCTTTGGCCAACTAATCCGGAGTACTTACTGGCCAAGAAAAAGGGAATTCCAGTAATCCATCGTTCTCAGGCGCTTGCCTATTTAACTTCTAAACGTCAGGTAATTGCTGTTGCTGGTGCACACGGTAAAACCACAAGCACCGGAATGATCATCACGGGGTTGCTTGCATTAGGCGAGGACCCAAGTTTCGTAAATGGTGGGGTGATTGCTTCACTTAACGCGTCATCGGCAAGTGGATCAGGCGATTTGTTTGTAATTGAAGCGGATGAATCAGATGGATCTTTCTTGCACTACGACACTTCGGTGGCGTTAATCACAAATGTTGACGCAGATCATTTGGATCACTATGGCAGCGAAGAAGCTTTTGAGGCAGAGTTTGCCAGATTTGCCCAGGGGGCGAAGCAATTTATCGCTATTAGTTCAGATGACCCCGGTGCGGTTCGAGTCTCGCGCCTCATCAAAGATCACAGGGTAATTCGTTTTGGCCAAGCTGATGACGCTGAGGTTCGCCTGCACCACATAGACGCCTCCGGGCCAAAAGTATCTTTTCAGATTTCGTTTGAGGGCCAGAACTACTCGGCAATTTTGAATGTTCCAGGCGAGCACAATGCAGTAAATGCGGCCGGTGCATTTGCAGTTCTGGTTGGTCTTGGATTTGAGCCTGAGAAGTCACTTGCGGCAATTGCAACTTTTGCTGGCACGCAGAGACGATTCGAACTTCATGGTGAACGCAGGGGTGTTGCTGTTTATGACGATTTTGCCCACCACCCAACGGAGGTCGCAGCAGCCATCAAAGCTGCAAGGGCGGTAGTCGGTCGAGGAAAGATAATCACGGTTTTTCAACCGCACCTTTACAGCCGCACGAGACTAATGGCAAAAGAATTTGCTGAGGCTCTCTCGGCATCCGATCAAGTTGTGGTGCTAGACATCTATGCTGCGCGAGAAGACCCAGAGCCAGGAGTTACCGGAGCACTTGTTTCAGATGCTTTCAAGGATAAATCAAAGGTGCATTATGTTCCTGATTGGAATGATGTTCCTGCGGTCAGCGCCAAATTAGCAGGTGAGGGTGACTTCATCATGACCATGGGTTGTGGAGATATTTATCGAATGGTTCCTGAATTGCTTGAGGCGCTTGAGCAGTAATTGAAGCGGCCGCAATCAAAACCAGTGGCCCGGAGTTTATCCGGGTTGCCGAGCGCACCCGCGTCAAAATCCAAAAGAGCGCCAAAGCAGCAAGCGAAATCCGCACCCAAAAAGGCTTTGAAGACCCAGAGCAAGCGCTTACTCAATATTCGTAAATCGGAAAAGCGCAATCCGGCTCTTTCAAAGTTATCGCCGGAAATAAAAAGATTCACGGCCGCATCCAGAAGGCGACGGATTGCACTTGGAGTCTCTATTGCCTCAATTGCTTCTTTGCTGCTGCTCGTTCTGTCAACTATTTTCACACCGTTATTAGCTGTAGAAAAAATAGAGGTCACCGGCGCAAAGAGGCTCAAAGAGAAGTCAATCGTTAATGCACTAACCAGCCAGATAGGTAAACCGTTGCCAACGGTTAGCGGTGCAGAGATCACAAGTGCGCTAAAGGCGTTTCCACTGATTGAAAGCTTCTCAATAATTAGTCTCCCGCCACATACCCTGAGAATTCAAATAACAGAACGTCAACCAATCGGCATCATCGCCGTGAGTGGCACCGATTATCTTTATGATCCGGCGGGCGTGCGAATTGGAATTTCAAATGGCTACGAAAAATTGCCCACAATTCAAATCACTGGAGTGCCTGAAAAATCTCCGCAATTCAAAGCGGCGATAGAAGTGCTTATGGCGTTGCCTGCAGACTTACTTTCGCGGGTCGCAGAAATTGACGCAAAATCCAAAGATGATGTCACGCTCAGGCTTCGCGGATATTCAGGCCAGCGGATTATCTGGGGTGATGGTTCTGATTCTGTTCTCAAATCCAGAGTGCTCGATGCTCTAATTGCAAATCAGAAAAAAACCGATCGCGTGACCTTTGATGTGTCCAGCCCAAACGCACCAGTGGTGCGCTACGGAAACTTTTAGACACACCTGCCAACATCCAATCATCCAAGGCCGTAACGGCTTATTTTTTTCGCGCACGGTAATAAACGGGCCGAACTATAAGCCTCATTCTGAGGTTTAACCTTTAGCACCGTGCATTGAAGCAACAAAAGTGAATGCGGAGGAATATCGTGGGTCTGAACCAGAACTACCTTGCGGTGATAAAGGTTGTAGGCGTTGGCGGCGGCGGTGTTAACGCACTGAACCGCATGATTGATGCCGGCCTTCGCGGTGTCGAATTTGTTGCAATCAACACCGATGCCCAGGCGCTTCTAATGAGTGAGGCACACGTCAAGTTAGACATTGGACGTGACCTAACCCGAGGTCTGGGTGCTGGCGCCGATCCAGAAATTGGTCGTCGCGCAGCCGAGGATCACTCGGATGAAATTGAAGCAGCTCTTCGCGGCGCAGACATGATCTTCGTAACTGCCGGTGAGGGCGGCGGAACTGGCACTGGTGCTGCTCCAGTTGTGGCCCGAATCGCAAAGCAACTTGACGCGCTAACCGTAGGTGTGGTGACACGCCCATTTGGATTTGAGGGTAAGCGTCGCGCACAACAAGCTGAAGCTGGAATCGAAATTCTTCGCGGTGAAGTTGACACCTTAATCGTGGTGCCAAACCAAAGACTCTTGGAATTGGTAAACAAGTCCGTTTCTGTTGTAGAAGCATTTGCAACCGCTGATGATGTATTGCGCGCCGGTGTCCAAGGCATCACCGATCTAATCACCACTCCTGGACTAATCAACCTGGACTTCGCTGACGTAAAGTCAGTAATGAAGGGCGCTGGTTCTGCACTGATGGGTATTGGAACCGCAAAGGGTGAAGACCGAGCTGTACGAGCCGCTGAGCTTGCCGTTTCTAGCCCGCTACTTGAAGCGAGCATTGACGGAGCGCACGGTGTTCTTCTATTGGTTCAAGGAGCCTCTGACCTTGGCCTTCACGAAATTGATGAGGCCGCCAGATTGGTCCAAGAAGCCGTCAGCCCGGAAGCAAACATTATTTACGGAACCACAATTGACGACACTCTTGGCGACGAGGTTCGCATCACCGTCATCGCCGCTGGCTTTGATGGGGGATTGCCCAAGGTTCGTAAAGTTGAGCGCAAGCCGTTCGCGGAACCTGTTGCCGCAGCCGCTCCTGTAGCAGCGGCAACGAGCACCTCATGGTTCGGAGATTCAGCGGTTCCAGCAACTGAATCGATTGATGTTGCTGCAGTCAACTCCTACTACTCTGACTCGGCATCTGAACCAGAGACTCATGCAGAGGCAGAGGAAGAAGCTGATAACGCCAAAAGTGGGGAACCAGCAAAGTTTCAGTCTGCCGACGGCACAAAGTTTCAGTCTGCCGACGGCACAAAGTTCCAGTCTGCCGACGGCACCTGGGGCGATGACCTCGACATCCCAGACTTTCTTCGATAAATTTCTGAACGCTATCCGTGAGTTCTTTAGGGCAACGTTTAGCCGAGGTTGAATCGCGAATTTCGATTGCCGCAGCTAGTGCCGGCCGTGATCGTTCAGAGATTGAGCTCATCGTAGTTTCAAAAAACCATCCCGCTCAGCTAGTGGTGGAACTTTTGAATTTGGGAGTCCGAGCTTTTGGTGAGAATCGTGATCAAGAGGCTAAGCCCAAAGCGGCACAGGTAGCCGAGCTGGTTGCCTCGAAGGACTTTGACTACAAGTGGCACTTTATTGGCCAACTGCAGAGCAATAAAGTCCGTTCGGCGCTTTCTTATTCAAGTGTCATCCACTCTGTAGATCGCCAATCCCTGCTTGATGCAATCATCAAGGCCGTCGCAGAGCGCTCAGATCCGCTGGATGTATTCATTCAACTAAACCTCACCGATGATCCAGGCCGAGGCGGTATTGAGCCTAAGCACCTTGAGCCATTCGCCGAGCAGGTGCTGGCCATCAAGAACTTGAATTTACTAGGTGTCATGGGAGTTGCCTCCTTGGAACGCGCCCCCGAGGTTGACTTCGAGACCATTACTAAGGCAAGTGAGGCATTGACTAGAATCGCGCCGACGGCAAAATTCATCTCGGCTGGCATGTCTGAAGACTTTGAAGCGGCAATATCCTTTGGCGCGACACACTTGCGAGTCGGCAGTGCAATTACCGGAAAACGCCAAAATTAGCCATATTCTGGTCTAGTAAGAGTCCGCAGGAGGATAAAAATGGCAGGTCTAATTTCACAGGTTTCAGGTTGGCTTGGTCTGGCCGATGAAAGTGAAGCGCTTCCACCACGACCAGTTGCCGCTTCGGCAAGCGAGGCACGCCCAGTTGCGCGTGTGGCAACGATGCGCCCACGTCGCGGAGTCTCAGAAGTTAATGAGATTTACACAATTGAGCCGCGTTCTTACTCAGAAGCTCCAGAAGTTGCCGCCAACTACCGTCTGGGTATCCCAGTTATCGTAAACATGGGCGAAATGTCTGAACTTGATTCCCGCCGCATGTTGGACTTTATGCTCGGCCTCAAGGAAGGCCTTGAGGGTCACCTCAAGCGAGTTACCCCAAAGGTTTTCCTGCTTTCGCCAAGCCACGTTGCCGTGAACAACGAGGATGATGAAACCGAGCCAACTGACGACCTTCTAGTCCGTCCGTAATTTTTTAACCACTTAAGTCATGGGCCTGGTAGCAATCGCAATTTGGTGGGTGCTCCAGGTCTATTTCTTTGCTCTGGTGGCTCGACTCTTTATTGATTTGGCCTTATCGGTCAACCGATCCTGGCGCCCATCGGGGTTACTGCTGCCAGTGGTAGAGATTGTGATGACGGTTACAGACCCGCCCCTGAAGGCGATTCGAAAAGTAATTCCTCCGATCCGATTGGGGGCGATTCAATTGGATTTGGGCTGGACAGCCTTGGTTTTTGCTATTTTCTTCCTTCAGCGAATCGTGCTTTCGGTCGCATAAAGACGGCTCTAACCACATTTTGCTGCTTACTCAAAATAAATAATCCCAAAAGAGGTAACCTTTCCTCTGTAGCCGAATCCCCACCGGCCAAGGACATAAAAGAGGTAAGAATATGCCATTGACTCCAGAAGACGTAGTCAATAAGAGATTCCAGCCAACCAAGTTTCGCGAAGGCTACGATCAGGATGAAGTCGATGACTTTCTCGATGAGATCGTTGTTGAGCTCAGAAGACTAACCCAAGAGAACGAAGACCTTCGTCAGCGCTTGTTGGCTTCTGAGTCTAGAATCGCAGAACTACAGCGCAGCGGTGCAGGACTTGTGGCTGAAATAAACAGCCCAACTGCCGAGAGTGCACTTGCTCCTTCAATTGCGCCATCGGCCGTTAGTGCGTTCCCTGAGGCAACCCAGGACCCATCAACCCTTGACACCAGCAACACCAATAACTTGCTTCAGTTGGCTCGCAAACTTCACGAGGAACACGTTCGCGAAGGCCTAGCCAAGCGCGATGCGCTTATTGCCGAAGGCCACGCAACTGCAGCGCGTGTAGTTCGAGAAGCAGAGGCTCAGCAGCGCGCAGACATGAGTCGCCTAGAGCAAGAAAAGGCTTTGATCGAGCACCGCATCCAGGAGTTGAGAAGTTTTGAACGCGAGTATCGTTTGAAACTAAAGGCTTACATTGAAAACCAGCTCGCCGACCTTGAAGAGGCAACCACTGCTCCGACCGAGAGGCCTAGTAACGCCATCGACAGCGGCTACAACTTTGGTGCCCAGGGCGGTTACAATCCCAATGGCTTTACATCCAATAACTAACATCATCGACTAAGTAATTGACAATTTCTAAACAGCTTCGAGTTCGCTTGATCTGGTTTTTTGCTTGCGCATTTACCGTGATTGCTCTGGATCAGTTCCTCAAGAATTACCTAATTTTGAAACTTGAGGAAGGCGCACCGATAGATTTCATCGGCAGTCTGGTGCGACTTAATCTTGTCTACAACGACTCAGCTGCATTTTCAATCGGCTTCGGGGCAACCTGGATATTCACCATAATTTCATCGGTGGCTGTGCTCGTCCTACTTTGGTTTAGTCGCAAAATTGAAACCACCGGATGGGCAATCATGGCGGGCGTATTGCTGGGTGGCGTTTCCGGAAACCTGATTGACCGGTACCTTCGGGAACCGGGTTTCGCTATTGGCCGCGTTGTTGACTACATTCAAATTCCACTCAATTTTCCACTCTTCAACGTTGCCGACATGGCGATTTTCTTTATCTGTTCGATTTCTGTAATTAGAGTCATGCGCGGGGACCAAATTGGCCGCAAACGAGTCAGTGAATGAGTGAGCAAAAGTTACTTCCAGTTCCAAGTGGATTAGCCGGGGACCGCGCAGACGCAGGTTTGGCCAGGCTCATGGGGATTTCAAGGTCTGCCGCCGCCGAACTGCTCACGGATGGACACGTTTTACAAAATGGAAAAGTAATTTCAAAGTCAGATCGGTTGATAGACGGAGCTGTCTTAGAGGTCACCTTCCCAGAAGTGGTCAACAATCTTGAGATAGTGCCTTCACTGGTTGAGGGCTTCAAGATTGTCTATCAAGACGAAGACATAATTGTGGTTGATAAACCCGCGGGCGTCGCAGCGCATCCTTCGGTCGGCTGGGATGGTCCAACGGTTCCGGGTTGCCTTTTGGCTCTTGGTGTTCAAATCGCAACCAGTGGCGCGCAGGAACGCCAGGGCATTGTGCAACGACTGGATGTTGGTACCAGCGGGCTTATGACCCTGGCAAAATCTGAGCTGGCCTACTCCAGGTTGAAGCAAGCGTTTCGGGATCGAAAAGTACATAAGGTTTATCGCGCAGTTATTCAAGGACTGGCCGACCCACTCGCGGGAACTTTCGATGCACCGATTGGTCGCCATCCAAAGGCGGAATTCAAATTTGCAGTGATGAATGACGGAAAACACTCGGTGACTCATTACGAAACACTTGAGGCCATGAAGGCTGCTTCGTTGGTTGAAATTGTTCTAGAGACCGGGCGCACTCATCAAATTCGAGTTCATTTTTCTGCGTTTCGTCACCCATTGGTGGGAGACACAATGTACGGCGCTGACCCCACTCTTGCCGCCAGAGTCGGCCTAGATCGGCAGTGGCTACACGCCATGCGATTAAGTTTTGAGCATCCAACCACCGGTGAGCCAGTTGAATTTTCAAGCGAATACCCAGCTGAGTTGCTGCACGCGCTCGAGGTCTTGCGAGGGTAGTCTGGTCTTCCGCCCAATCTGAATTTTAGGTTCGGTCCCACAGCAACAGGAAGGTCTTCGCGATGAGCGATGCTGCATCTAAGTCAGACTCATTCGTCCACCTTCATGTTCACACCGAGTATTCGATGCTCGATGGTGCTGCGCGAGTAAAACCACTGATTGAAGCCGCTGTGGAGCAGGGGATGCCCGCTATCGGCATTAGTGACCACGGAAACAATTTTGGCGCTTTCGATTTTTACAAAACCGCAAAATCCGCTGGCATCAAACCAATCATCGGCATCGAGGCCTACCTGTCACCGGGCACCCCAAGGCAGGACCGCAGCCGAGTTCGATGGGGCAATGGCGGTGAAGATGATATTTCCGGCGGCGGTGCTTTTACCCACATGACCATGTTTGCCGAAAACACCGATGGCATGTACAACCTTTTCCGGATGTCATCAAAAGCTTGGCTTGATGGTTTTTATTTCAAACCACGCATGGACCGTGAGCTGTTGCAGACATATGGCAAGGGAATCATCGCCACTACCGGGTGTGCTTCGGGAGAGATTCAAACCCGTCTTCGTCTGGGTCAGTACGAGGAAGCAAAAAAGGCTGCCGGAGAATTCCAAGATATTTTTGGTAAGGAAAATTTCTTTGCCGAAATCATGGATCATGGGCTCGACATCGAGCGACGTGCCATGGCTGACCTCTTGAAGTTAGCAAAAGAACTAAACATGCCGTTGTTGGCAACCAATGACCTTCACTACACTCACGCCGGAGATGCCGCCGCACACGAAGCATTGCTGTGTGTGCAATCTGGTTCAACACTGGTGGATCCAACAAGATTCAAATTTGACTCACAAGAGTTTTACCTCAAGACTCCGGCCCAGATGAGGGCCTTGTTTCCCGATAATCCTGAAGCCTGCGATAACACCCTATTGATTGCAGAACGTTGCAACGTTGAATTCAAAGAGCGGGAACTCATGCCACGCTTTCCGGTTCCAGAGGGGCACACAGAAGCATCCTGGTTCGAGCAGGAAGTTGCGGCTGGAATGCAGCGTCGCTACAAAGGCCAGATACCGGAGGCTCAAGCTAAACAGGTTTCCTACGAAGTTGAAGTTATCGAGCAAATGGGATTCCCTGGCTACTTCTTGGTAGTTGCCGACTTCATCGCCTGGGCGCGAGCACAAGGAATTCGCGTTGGCCCTGGTCGTGGATCTGCAGCGGGATCTATCGTGGCTTACGCGCTTGGCATTACCGAACTAGATCCGATAAAGCACGGTCTGATTTTTGAACGTTTTCTAAATCCAGAGCGCGTCTCGATGCCAGATATCGATGTTGATTTCGATGATCGTCGCCGCGGTGAAGTTATTCGATACGTTTCCGAAAAGTATGGCGACGATCGAGTTGCTCAGATTGTTACCTTTGGAACCATCAAGGCCAAGCAGGCGTTAAAAGATGCCGGTCGAGTCTTAGCTATGCCATATGCGGTTGGCGAGAAACTAACCAAAGCCATGCCGCCCATGGTGCTGGGCCGTGACATTGCGCTAAATGACTTGATAGACAAAAAATCAGAACGCTATAAAGAGGCAGCCGACTTTCGTGAACTGATTGAAAACGACGATGATTCGGCAAAAGTTTTTGAATTGGCCCAAGGCCTGGAATCACTCAAGCGTCAGTGGGGTGTGCATGCTGCTGGTGTGATCATGTCTGCTGAGCCGCTGATTGATGTAATACCGATAATGAAGCGCGAAGATGACGGTGCCATCATCACTCAGTTTGATCAGCCGCCCTGTGAAAAACTTGGACTATTGAAGATGGATTTCTTAGGTCTGCGAAACCTAACCGTACTTGATGACACGCTAGCCAACATCAAGTCCAACCGTGGTGAAACAGTTGTGCTTGAGGAACTTGACTTGGATTCCGACCAGGCAACCTTTGAATTGTTGTCTCGTGGCGACACCCTTGGCGTCTTTCAGCTAGATGGAAACGCCATGCGCTCTCTGTTGCGTCTTCTGAAGCCCACACTCTTCGAGCACATCTCTGCGGTAATTGCCTTGTATCGACCTGGTCCAATGGGTATGAATTCTCACACCAACTATGCACTCAGAAAGAATGGCCTACAGGCCGTTGACTCGGTGCATCCAGAGCTTTCTGACTCGTTATCTGAAGTGCTTGATCCAACCTATGGATTGATTGTTTACCAAGAGCAGGTTATGGCCGCTGCTCAAAAAGCGGCCGGCTTCACTCTTGGCAAGGCCGACCTATTGCGTCGGGCGATGGGTAAAAAAGATAAAGACGAACTTGATCGTCAGTATCAAGGTTTCTCGGAAGGAATGAAGGCCAACGGGTATTCCGATGCAGCCGTCAAAGCGCTTTGGGACACACTGCTCCCATTTGCCGACTACGCATTCAACCGAGCCCACAGTGCAGCTTATGGAGTTCTGTCTTATTGGACGGCATACCTGAAAGCAAATTACCCAGCCGAGTACATGGCAGCCCTGCTCACCTCAGTTGGTGATTCAAAAGACAAGTTGGGAATTTACCTGAGCGAATGTCGTCGCATGGGAATTAAGGTTTTGGCGCCCGATGTGAACGAATCAATTGCTGAATTCAGCGCGGTAGGAAAAGACATTCGTTTTGGGTTGGGGGCCGTTCGCAACGTGGGACTCAACGTAGTTGATGCAATCAAGCGAACTCGCGAAGAAAAGGGAAACTTCACCTCTTTCCACGATTTCCTGAGAAAAGTGCCTGGCATCGTTTGCTCGAAGCGCGTGATCGAATCGCTTATTAAGGCGGGAGCCTTTGACTCGCTTGGACACACTCGAAGATCACTCGCAGAAATTTCGGAAGAAGCTGTTGAGTCTCAGGCTTCGCTCAAGAAGAACGAGGCCGTGGGTCAGGTTGACCTATTCGGTTCGTTGTTTGATGATGCCATGGCCGACAGCTCATTTGCCGGGTCAGTTCCAGACCGCCCAGAGTGGCCAAAAAAGGAAAAGTTGGCTTACGAACGTGACATGTTGGGTCTGTACGTTAGCGATCACCCCTTGGCCGGCCGCGAGGAACAACTGGCCCGATACGCGCAAATATCTATTGGTGAAATTTCATCTAGCGAGTCACTGCAGGATGGCGAGACGGTAATCATTGCTGGTCTAGTTACCCAAGTGCTTCATAAGGTTGCGCGTCAATCCGGTAATCCATACGCTGCAGTCACTGTTGAGGATTTTGAGGGCGAGATTCAGGTCATGCTGATGGGCAAAACCTATCAGGAGTACGCCAGAAACTTGGAAGCCGATCAGGTGGTCATGATCCGCGGCAGCATTTCTCAGCGTGATGACGGAAACAGTCTGCGCGCATATTCAATTGAAACCATCGAGGGCGGCGCTGACTTTATTCGTGGGCCAATTGTCGTCCGTGTCCCAGAGGCTGAGGCAACTCGCGAGGTTCTCGAGGAATTAGATCGCATCCTTCGCGTTCACGCCGGCACAGAAGAGGTGCACGTAAAACTTGTGGGGGATTCGGCAGAGCGTCTCTTTAAATTGCAGCCCAAGGTGAAAATTTCAACTGAGCTCTATGGAGAGTTGAAAGTTCTGCTTGGAGCTAAATGCTTGACTTAGGCTTTGCCAACAAGTCACTTTGGTTGCGAGTAATTAGTTGAGAGATTTTCCAGGGGTCATGTAGTGGCGCTGGTAGTAAAGCAACGCAGGTGCCTCTAGTCCCAAAAGCCCCTCGATAACATCTACGATAATCACCGCATTGTTCTCTACGTCGTGAATCTCTCTAATCTTGCCAATCAACACCGAGGTCGCATCGGTGAATACCGGAACACCAAAAGGTCCAATTTGCCAGTCGTTTTTTGAGAACCTAAGCGTGTGGTCCGCTGCCATGCGCTGAGCAAGCTCAAGGTTTCGTTCACCCAGGGTGTGAATCGCCACATGCTTTCCGGCCAGCAAGCTTGGCCAGGTGCTCGATCCACGAGCAACGTTAAAGCTGGCCAGCGGGGGATTCGCCCCAAGCGATGTCATTGAAGTAGCGGTGAAACCGGCGGGCTTGCCCTCAGCATCCAAAAGCGTGATCACCGATACTCCAGAGGCGTGCAATCTAAAGGTTGCTCTAAGGGCCTCGGTAGGTTCTTTTTCTACTGCAAAATTTTCCATGACTCTTTTTCTTTGAATGAACTGATGTCTAGGCTACCGGTAAGTAGCGCCGGCTCTAGAATTGCTACATAAAACTACTTTGGAGGCAAGTTATGAGTGTCGCAGTGAACTTGCGCATCGTTGACCTGCGTGACAAAGAATTTGACTCCATCTCTGCGAACTCAGCTGTACCTCGTGCCGCCGTTGATATAACCAAAGCGGTCGAAGAAATAATTCCCTTGCTTGAGGACGTTCGCCTCACTGGCCAAGATGCCATCGTCAGAGTTACCACTGAGCGTGATGGAGTTGACCCAAGACCGCTTAAGGTTTCCGCTCAGGAGCTTGCCGCAGCCCTGGCAAATCTTGACCCAAGTCTTAGAAAAGCAATCGAAGAATCGATCGAACGTGTTTTCAAGGTTTCTCGAGCTAACATGCCTCAATCATCCTCAGTCCGGTTGTCTGACGGGGCCACCGTGCATCAGCGCTGGCAGCCGGTTGAATCGGTAGGTTTGTACGTTCCCGGTGGCAAAGCGGTTTATCCATCAAGTGTGATTATGAATGTTGTGCCCGCCCAGGTGGCAGGTGTTGAGCGACTCGCCGTTGCTTCGCCAGCTCAAAAGGCTTTCACAGGCCGTCCGCATCCAACTGTGCTGGCAACCGCTGCATTGCTTGGCGTTGAAGACGTTTACTGCATGGGTGGGCCTGCAGCGGTAGCGGCCTTCGCCTATGGCCTGCCACAAATTGATTTTGCGCCGGTGAATTTGGTCACCGGTCCTGGAAACATCTATGTAGCTGCGGCAAAACGAGCACTTCGTGGAACCATCGGCATTGACTCTGAGGCCGGCACCACCGAAATCCTGGTGCTGGCCGATTCCTCGGCCAATGCCAGATTTATTGCCTACGACTTAGTGAGTCAGGCGGAGCATGATGAAGCGGCCGCGGCAGTGTTGGTCACCGATTCGGTTGAATTAGCAAATGCCGTTATCAACGAACTTGGCGATTTGGTTTCGGCAACCGCAAGTTCCGATCGAGTGCGGACCGCTTTACAGGGTCAACAGTCGGCCGTTGTCTTGGTTGACAACCTTGATGCTGGCATAGCTTTCACAAATTTCTACGCCACCGAGCACCTGGAATTACACACCCAAGACAATCAGGCGGTGTTGCAAAGAATTACCAATGCCGGCGCAATATTCATGGGGGAGTACTCACCGGTCAGCCTTGGCGATTACCTCGCCGGCTCTTCACACGTATTGCCAACCGGTCAGCAGGCCAAGTTTGGCTCGGGGCTGGGTGTGCACAGTTTCCTCAGGCCACAGCAGGTAATCGACTATGACAAAAAGGGTCTTGAGGCGGTGGCCAATTTGGTCAAAGACTTTTCTGAGGCAGAGGGTTTGCCGGCTCACGGCGAGGCAGTGACCGCTCGTTTTGAGGCCTAGATATCGGTTCAAATAGCCTTCAATTTCCCTTGGCATACTAGGGGTAGGGCCTAGAATTGAAAAACAATCAACATCTAGGAGCCTTTCCAGAATGTTCTGTCCTTTTTGCCGCTACCCAGATTCAAGAGTTACTGACTCTAGAACCTCTGATGACGGCGCATCGATTCGTCGTCGTCGTCAGTGCCCAGAGTGCAACATGCGCTTTAGCACCACAGAGACAGCAAGCTTGACCGTCGTCAAGCGAAGTGGCGTGACCCAACCGTTCAGTCGTGATCGCATCGTCGCTGGTGTGCGCAAGGCATGTCAGGGTAGACCGGTCTCCGAGGCGGACTTGGCGCTGCTTGCTCAAACTGTTGAAGAGGCAGTTCGGGCCACGGGCGCCGCTCAGATTGAGTCGAACGACATTGGCCTGGCAATTCTGGAGCCACTTCGCAAACTGGATGAAGTTGCGTTTATGCGATTTGCCAGTGTTTATCAAGGTTGGGAAACCCTAGAAGATTTTGAAGCCGCAATTAACGTTTTGCGAGTGGGTCGCGATGAGCGCGAGGCAAATAAAGTTCAACCAGCTCAAGACTCAAACAACTGAACCTGGTCAGGCGACACTCTTCTAACAAGGGATTAACTCTTTGCTTTATCGAATAATTTTCAAACTCGTCTTTTCGCGAATGGATGCAGAGCAGGCTCACCACCTGGTTATGTTTGCAATTCGATTCGCGGGAGCAATTGGTTTGACAAAGCTTGCCAAATTAAGACCCAGTGCCTCTGCCTCGGTTCAGGCTTTTGGTTTGCACTTTGATGCTCCGTTTGGATTAGCAGCTGGCTTTGACAAAAACGCGGTGGCTATAAAGGCGCTGGGGGAACTTGGTTTTTCTCACGTTGAGATTGGAACGGTCACCGCTATCGCTCAAGGAGGAAATGAAAAACCTCGTTTGTTTCGGCTGATTCCAGATCGAGCACTAGTCAATCGAATGGGTTTCAATAATCAGGGTGCTGAAGTCATTGCAAATCGACTTGAGTTGCTGCGAGAAAAACACGGCACAAAGTTGCCGGTTATCGGTGTAAATATTGGCAAGTCAAAAATAGTAGACGTTGAATTGGCCCACGAGGATTACCGTCAAAGCGCTCGACTGCTTGCACCCCATGCCGATTATCTAGCTGTGAATGTTTCCTCACCAAACACACCGGGATTAAGATCCTTGCAATCGGTCAAAGCACTTGAACCTATTCTGACCGCGGTGTTGGAAGAGGCAAAGGGCACACCGGTTTTGGTGAAAATTGCTCCTGATTTGGCGAATGAAGACATCGCAGCGGTTGCAGATTTGGCTCTGGACCTGGGCCTCGCCGGCGTAATCGCGACAAACACCACAATTATCCGAGACAACCTAAAGACCAGTCGCTCAAAAGTGGAAGCTGCCGGTGCCGGCGGATTGTCAGGAGCTCCGCTCAAGCAACGATCCTTGGAAGTGCTTCGCTTATTGAACGCGCGAATGAATGGCCGGGCAGCAATCGTGTCGGTTGGTGGAATTGAGACGCCAGCAGAAGCTGCTGAGCGAATTGCCAACGGAGCAACTCTGGTACAGGGCTACACTGGCTGGATCTATCAGGGTCCGCTTTGGGCACGCAAAATCAACAAACATTTTTCGAAAAAGTGAACAACAAACCCTCCGATACTTCGGAGGGTTTTTGATTTAGCTCAACAGTTATGGGGCGACTTTTGTGCCGCGCTTTACCTGGGGTTTAGGCAATCTCATTGCACGCATTTGTATCGAACGCATACCCGCGTACCACTTCAGACCAGATTCAACTTTGCTGGCGCCATACTTTGCTTCCAGTGCCTTCACCGCTCCGCGGCCAAGAATCCAGCCGTTTACGGCGACTCCAATGAATAGGGTCCACATAGTAAGCAGCGTGGCTAATTGGACAACGTAAGAGTCGATTGCTGAGATCAGAATCACAACTAACAGAGCAGGCATCATCAATTCACCAAGTGAGAATCTTGAGTCAACATAGTTGCGCACAAATTTGCGCTGTGGTCCACGGTCGCGGGCCCCAAGATATTTTTCTTCTCCGGCGGCCATTCCGTTTCTGGCCTTTAGGCGCTCTTCGCGAATTCGAGCCTTTTCTGCCTTTTTGGCTTCAGGCGATTTGTTGCCAACCAGCGGTCTGATGTTTGCCGCCTCCTGCTGCTTGCGCGATGGCGTAGCGCGACCCTTACCGGTTGATTTTGAATCTTGTTCAGTCATAAAAGTTTCCTCGGAAGTTTGGTCTAGACCTATAGATTACTCGTATGACCTCGCAAAATTCCGCTCAGCGGCACCTAGCCGAAGCACAGAACAGGCTGGATGTTAACTTTGACGGATACAAAGATACGTTGATTGAGTTGGCAAAAATACCAGGAATTGCTTGGGAAGCGTTTGATGCTGGTGAGTTGGATCGAAGTGCCGAGGCTGTGGCAAAACTTTTCAGCGACACCGGAATCTTTGAGTTTGTTGAAATCCGCAGATCCCAGGCGCATGGCAAAGTAGGTGCTCCGGCAATTGTCGCCAAGCGCGAGGCGAAAAATGGCAAGTCGCAAATTTTGCTTTATGCACACCACGACGTGCAGCCACCGGGTGACGAACAGGTGTGGCAGAGTAGTCCCTTTGAGCCAGTTGAGAAGAACGGCAGACTTTACGGTCGCGGAGCGGCAGACGATAAAGCCGGAATTGTGGCGCACCTGGCAGCGATTGAAACGCTGCGAGACATCTGTGGAAATGACTTTGATTTGGGTCTCACCTTGTTTATCGAGGGTGAGGAAGAGGCTGGTTCACCCACCTTTAGAAACTTCCTAGAGGAAAACCAGTCAGACCTAGCCGCCGACGTAATCGTCGTGGCTGACTCTGGCAATTGGACCGTGGACGTCCCGGCCCTCACCACTACGTTGCGCGGTCTGGTATCTCAGGTGATTGAGGTCTCAACCCTGGATCATGCCCTGCACTCTGGGATGTACGGTGGTGCGGTGCCAGACGCCATGATGGCGACTGTCAAATTGCTGGCAAGTTTGCACGATGAAGCTGGCAGCGTTGCCATTGCGGGCCTGAAGCACGGCAAAGCCGATGAGCTGCCATACTCCGAAGCCCAATTACGCACCGATGCGGGACTTCTGAATGGAACGACCCAGATTGGCACCGGCAGTATTCTTGACAAAATTTGGACCCAGCCGGCGCTTACCGTAATCGGGATCGATGCCCAATCCGTGGCTTTGTCCTCAAATACCATGTTGCCCAGCGTTCGGGCCAAAAT
>JACCDI011481193.1_pt1 | contig 20342 bp, 19 predicted proteins | sample 7442791 | NCBI WGS metagenome assembly JACCDI01 (sample SAMN15323434, study PRJNA562643) | freshwater metagenome | isolation source: river surface water | place: USA:Blue River Watershed | collected 2017-08-15
CAGCGAGGTCGTCTTTGCATTGATGAACTGCGCGTACAGCCACGCAGCGGCCTTGCGCTCGTCCGGAGTCGACTTGAAGAAGGTCCAGGAACCGACGTCCTGGTAGCCATTCTGCATGCCATCCTTCCAGTACGGGCCGTGCGGGCCAGGCGCCATGCGCCACTTCGGCGAGCCGTCCGGATTGTTGACCGCAGGCGCCTTGCTCATCGACGCGGTGAACGCGGTGTACCAGAAGATCTGCTGCGAGATCTGGCCTTGGCCCGGCACCGGACCGGCTTCGGAGAAGGTCATGCCCATCGCCTCTTTCGGCGCGTACAGCTTCATCCAGTCGATGTACTTGGTCAGTGCGTAGACCGCGGCCGGCGAGTTGGTTGCGCCGCCACGAGCCACCGATGCGCCCACCGGGGTGCACTTGTCGGCCGCAACGCGGATGCCCCACTCATCGACCGGCATGCCGTTCGGGATGCCCTTGTCGGCGGTACCTGCCATCGACAGCCACGCATCGGTGAAGCGCCAGCCGAGCGATGGATCTTTCTTGCCGTAGTCCATGTGGCCATAGACCTTCTTGCCGTCGAGCTCCTTCACGTCATTGGTGAAGAAGTTCGCGATGTCTTCATACGCAGACCAGTTCTGCGGCACGCCGAGCTCATAGCCATACTTGGCCTTGAACTTGTCCTGCAGATCCTTGCGTGCAAACCAGTCGGCGCGGAACCAGTACAGGTTCGCGAATTGTTGGTCGGGCAGCTGGTACACCTTGCCGTCCGGGCCGGTGACGAAGCTGATGCCGATGAAATCCTTCAGGTCCAGGTTCGGGTTCGTGTATTCCTTGCCGGAACCGGCCATGAAATCGGACAGCGGCTCGACGGCGCCATAGCGGAAGTGGGTACCGATCAGGTCGGAATCCGAGATCCAGCCGTCGTAAATCGACTTGCCTGACTGCATCGAGGTCTGCAGCTTCTCGACCACGTCACCTTCCTGGATCAGGTCATGCTTGACCTTGATGCCGGTGATTTCCTCGAAGGCCTTGGCCATCACCTTGGATTCGTACACGTGGGTATCGATGGTCTCGGACACCACGTTGATTTCCTTCACGCCCTTCGCCTTCAGCTTGGCAGCGGCATCGATGAACCACTTCATCTCTTCCAGCTGCTGCTTCTTCGACAGGGTCGACGGTTGGAACTCCTTGTCGACCCACTTTTCGGCGGCCTTCATGTCGGCCCAGGACGCGCCCGAGGCCAGCATGGCGGCGATGGCAATCGCGCTTAATTTGAATTTCACGTCTTGTCTCCTCTTCGCTCCTTCCCGGACGATCAATCCAGCGCCGGCGGGAAGTAATCCGGCGCTGGGATGAATCAAGGTTGTCCCCTTGCTCTCAACCCCAACGCATCAGAACCAGCAGCACGATGAAGCCGATGACTGCTGCAAACCACTGCGTGAGGTCGGTCAGGCCGGCCCACGCGAGATTGATATATGCGGCTGTCAGCAAGCCGATGAACAGGCGGTCGCCGCGGGTGGTCGGTATCGGCAGCATCCCCTTGCGCTCGATGCTGGGCGAATTCAGCTGCCAGATCGTCATGCCGATCAGCATCAGCACGATACTGATGAAAAAGACCGCGATCTCTGTGGTCCACGCCATCCATGAAAATGCATTGGCCATATGCGCCCCCTCAAACCCTGCCCATCGCGAAACCCTTCGCGATGTAATGGCGAACGAACCAGATCACCAGCGCGCCCGGCACGATCGTCAGCGTGCCGGCAGCAGCCAGCACGCCCCAGTCCATGCCGGCAGCCGACACGGTGCGCGTCATCGTCGCCGCAATCGGCTTGGCCTCGACCGAGGTCAGTGTGCGTGCCAGCAGTAGCTCGACCCAGCTGAACATGAAGCAGAAGAAAGCCGTCACGCCGATGCCGGACTTGATCAGCGGCAGGAAGATCTTCACGAAGAATTTCGGGAAGCTGTAGCCATCGATGTACGCGGTCTCGTCGATCTCCTTCGGGATGCCGGACATGAAGCCTTCCAGGATCCAGACCGCTAGCGGCACATTGAACAGCAGGTGCGCCAGCGCCACCGCGATATGCGTGTCCATCAGGCCGAAGGTCGAGTACAGCTGGAAGAAGGGCAGCAGGAACACCGCTGGCGGTGTCATGCGATTGGTCAGCAGCCAGAAGAACAGGTGCTTGTCGCCGAGGAAGGAGTAGCGCGAGAACGCATACGCGGCCGGCAGTGCCAGCAGCACCGCCATCACCATGTTCAGGCCGACATAGATGATGGAGTTGATATAGCCGCTGTACCAGCTCTCGTCGGTGAAGATGGTGATGTAGTTGTCGAAGGTCAGGTTCGCCGGCCACATCGTCATCACGCCGAGGATTTCCTCGTTCGTCTTCAACGACATGTTCAGCATCCAGTAGATCGGCAGCAGCGAGCCGACCAGGAAGGCCACCAGGAAGAGACGGGAGAAACCCGAGCGCATCATGTCTTGTCTCCGGTACCGACGCGCTGCATCCAGTTATAGAGCACGAAGGAGAACAGCAGAATGATCAGGAAGTAGATCAGCGAGAAGGCTGCCGCCGGGCCGAGGTCGAACTGGCCGACCGCTTTCTGGGTCAGGTACTGCGACAGGAAGGTGGTCGCATTGCCGGGACCGCCGCCGGTCAGCACGAAAGGTTCCGTGTAGATCATGAAGCTGTCCATGAAGCGCAGCAGCACCGCGATCATCAGCACATTGCGCATCTTCGGCAGCTGGATGTAGCGGAACACCGCAAAGCGCGACGCGCCATCAATCTTCGCTGCCTGATAGTAAGCATCCGGAATCGCACGCAAGCCCGCATAGCACAGCAACACCACCAGCGGCGTCCAGTGCCACACATCCATCAGCAGCACGGTCAGCCACGCATCCATCGAGCTGCCGGTGTAGTTGTAGTCGATGCCGGCGTCATTGATGAGCTTGCCCATCAGGCCGATGTCGCCCCGGCCGAAGATCTGCCAGATCGTGCCGACCACGTTCCAGGGAATCAGCAACGGCAGCGCGACCAGCACCAGCGACAGCGATGCACGCCAGCCCTGCGCCGGCATCGTCAGTGCGACGCCGATGCCAAGCGGGATCTGAATCGTCAGTACCGCGAGCGAGAACCACAATTGACGGAAAAAGGCCGCATGCAGGTCTTCATCGCGCATCACTTCCTTGAACCATTCGGTGCCGACGAACACCGCCTGGTCCGGGCCGAGGATGTCCTGCACCGAATAGTTCACCACCGTCATCAGCGGCATGATGGCCGAGAAGGCGACCGACAGGATCACCGGCAGCACCAGCCACCACGCCTTGTTGTTCTGGGTTTTCATCGTAGCCATCTCATGCCACCCGCTTGTCGTTCACGTAGTACAGCGTACGCTCGGCCGGCAGCTTCAGCCACACCGCGTCACCTTCGTTGGCCGCATGCAGCTCGCGCTGCTTGGCAGCGATACGGTGCTCGCCGAGCTGGCACTCCACCAGCCAGTGCGTGCCCATGTTGCGCGCCTTCAGCAAGCGCGCGGGCAGCGCGCCGGCTTCCGGTTGCGCGATGCAGGCCACGTATTCGGGACGTATGCCGAGCGTCATGCGGCCGGCCGGAATGTCGCTCGGCGCAACCAGTGCTTCTGTCACGCCCGGCAGATGCACGCCGCTGGTACTGGACGAACAGGGCAGCAGGTTCATGCCGGGATTGCCGATGAAGTAGCCGACGAAGGTATGTTCCGGTGCCTCGAACAAGGCTTGTGCGCTGCCGACCTGCACCACTTCGCCTTCCGTCATCACCACCACCTGGTCGGCGAAAGTCAGCGCCTCGATCTGGTCGTGCGTGACGTAGATCAGCGACAGCTTCAGCTCGTGATGAATTTCTTTCAGCTTGCGCCGCAGCAGCCATTTCAGGTGCGGGTCAATCACGGTCAGCGGTTCATCGAACAGCACGGCAGCCACATCAGGCCGCACCAGACCCCGGCCTAGCGAGATTTTTTGCTTCGCATCCGGCGTCAGGCCGGATGCGCGATGTCTGAGCTCGCCCGACAGTTCGAGAATCTCGGCGATCTGCGCGACGCGGCGATTGATGTCCGCTTGTTTCCAGCCGCGGTTCTTCAGCGGGAACGCAAGGTTCTCGCCAACGGTCATCGTGTCGTAGATCACCGGGAACTGGAACACCTGCGCGATATTGCGCGCCTCGGTCGGCAAATCAGTCACGTCCTTGCCGTCAAACAGCACGCGGCCATGCGATGGCTTGACCAGTCCCGAGATGATGTTCAGCAGCGTGGTCTTGCCGCAACCGGACGGCCCTAGCAGCGCATACGCGCCGCCGTCTTCCCAGCGCATGTCCATCGGACGCAGCGCATAGTCGGATGGCTGCGAAGGATTTGGTTTGTAGCTGTGCGCGAGGCCAGCAAGTTCGATGCGCGCCATCTCAGGCCCCCTCGCCGGGCGCGTACAGCAGCGCGCCATCGGTACTGAAAATGAACAAGTCTTCCGGATGGAAATGCATGGTCGCCTGCGCGCCCAGGTCCAACTCATGCACGCCTGGCAGCTGCGCGACGACCGCGAGGCTGCCGCGCTGCAGGTGCACGAAGGTTTCCGAGCCGCTGATCTCGGCGAGATCCACGGTGCCGCTCAATGCGAAGTCGCCCGTGCGCGCTTTGGCATGCAGGCTGTGTGCGCGCAGGCCCAGCTGCACCTGCGCGTGGCCAGCCAGTTTTGCCTGCTGGGCGGATGACAGCGGCAAGGCGAGACCTTCCGGGAGTTGCGCCGTGCCATGGTTGACCGTTGCATCGAACAGGTTGATCGGTGGATCGCTGAAGGTGCGCGCAGCCGTCACCGACACGGGCGCATTGAATACCGACAGCGTCGGCCCGTGCTGTAACACGCGGCCTTCGTACATCAGTAGCGTGTGGCCGCCGAGTTGCAGCGCTTCCAGCGGCTCGGTGGTCGCATAGACGACGGTGGTACCGCCGGCCGAGAACAGGTCGGTGAGTTCGCGCCGCAGTTCTTCGCGCAGCTTGTAGTCGAGGTTGACCAGCGGCTCGTCGAGCAGCAACAGGCTCGCGTCCTTCACCAGCGCACGCGCGAGCGCGCAACGCTGCTGCTGGCCTCCTGACAGTGCCGATGGCGAACGATCGAGATACTTCGAGATATGCAGGCGCTCGGCCATCTCATTGACCTTGGCGCGAATCGCGTCATCGGAGAGCTTGCCGGCGATGCGCAATGGCGATGCAATGTTCTCGAACACCGATAGCGACGGGTAATTGATGAACTGCTGGTAGACCATCGCCAGTTGGCGCTCGCGTACCGGCACGCCGGTCACGTCGACGCCGTCGGCAATCACCTTGCCGTCACTCGGCCGGTCGAGGCCCGCCATCACGCGCATCAGCGTGGTCTTGCCGGCCAGTGTCGCGCCGAGCAGCACGTTGATGGCACCCGACATCAGCGTGACGGAAGTCGGATACAGATGGGTGTCGGCGCCGACCTTGCGGGTCACGCCTTGCAGTTCCAGACGCACGTTGTCTCCTCATGTGCGGCCGCCTCGCCGGGCTGCCGCAATGCTGCTGCTAATTGTTCTTGTATGTGCGGGCGATCCACTGGTCGATGCGCTGCTCGCTGCCGGTCGGCAGGTGCAGCCCCAGTTTGGAGCGACGCCACAGTATATCGGCGCCAGATGACGCCCACTCGGTCCTGACCAAATAATCTATTTCGGCTGCGAACAGATCTTTCACAACCTCTTCGCCCATGTGTGCGATGCCGTGCCGGTCCCGCAGCAGATCATGGATGCGCGTGCCGTAGGCACGCACATAGCGGGCCACCAGTTTCGGCGGCAGCCACGCGAATTGCAACTGCATGCGGTTCACATACGCGTCGTATTCCAGTACGCCGCGATTTTGCGGTGCGCCATACAAGTCGCCGCCCGGCAGGCACGCATGCTCGGTCCAGGTCGTGCGATGGTTGCCGAGGCGCGGCGCGATCATGTCGACCGCTTCTTCGGCCAATTTGCGGAAGGTGGTGATCTTCCCGCCAAAGACCGACAGCAGCGGCGCCTGTTCACCGTCAATGGCCAGCTTGTAGTCGCGCGTGATCTCGGACGCATTCGCGGAATCATCTTCCAGCAGCGGCCGCACACCTGAATACGACCAGACCACGTCGGCCGGCGTGATCGGCTTGCGGAAATAGCGCTGGGTCAGCTCGCACAGGTATTCGATCTCGCTGCGGTCGATGTCGACCTGATTGGTGTCGCCGTGGTATTCGAGGTCGGTCGTGCCGACCAGCGTGAAGTCCTGTTCGTAATCAATCGCGAACACGATGCGGCCATCCGGGTTTTGGAAGATGTACGCAAACGGGTGGTCGAACATTTTCCTGACCACGATGTGGCTGCCCTTGACCAGCCGCAGTGCCTTGCCAGTTGGCTGATGCACGGCACCTTGCAGGAAAGACGCCGCCCACGGGCCGGTTGCATTGACCAGTGCACGCGCCTGGACTTCGACCGCGCTGCCATCGGCGCGCCGCAGCATCGCATGCCAGCGGTCGCCGATGCGTTCGGCGGATTCACAGGCCGTGTGCGTGAAGACATGAGCGCCTTTCTCAGCGGCGTCCAGCGCGTTCAGCACGACCAGCCGTGCGTCATCGACCCAGCCGTCAGAGTAAATGAAGCCTTTCGTGAATTCGGCTCGCAGCGGTTTGCCGGCCGGGTGCGAGCGCAAGTCGATGCCGCCCGAGCCGGGCAGGATCTCGCGCCTGGCGAGGAAATCGTAAATCAGCAGGCCGGCGCGGATCATCCACGAGGGCCGCTGGCCTTTATCGTGTGGCATCACGAAGCGCATTGGCCACATGATGTGCGGTGCTGCGCGCAGCAGCACTTCACGTTCGATCAGCGCCTTGCGCACCAGGCCGAACTCATAATGCTCGAGATAGCGCAGCCCGCCGTGGATCAGCTTGGTCGACGCCGACGAGGTATGCGACGCGAGATCATCTTTTTCGCACAGCACGACCGACAGCCCGCGGCCAGCGGCATCGCGCGCGATACCCGCGCCGTTGATGCCGCCGCCGACGATCAGCACGTCAGTCGCAATAACCTGTGGTGAACTCATGAAAACCAGCCAAAACAGAAAAGTGAGCTAGCACTAACTTAGGAGCATCGCGCGGATAGCGATGGGTATTGCCGGCAAGGGCGGGAGCAAGCGGGTGAACCTTCCGGCCGGAATTGCCAAATCAGGGTGACCTGAACATAATGCTCGAACAAAGATAGACGGGAAACGAACAAAAAGCAACAAATCGAACATCGATAAAGTTCGTTTTCGTTCCTTATTTCACTTTTGCAATGAATTTCCAGCGATCCGGAGTCCCGCGATGACCCTCAATCCCCGCCAGCGCCGTATTCTCGAGGCCGTGCGCAGCGAGGTCACCGTGTCGGTCGAAGCGCTCGCGCAACAGCTGGCGGTGACACCGCAAACAGTGCGTCGCGATGTGAAGCTGCTGGAAGAGGCCAAGTTGCTGGCGCGTTACCACGGCGGCGTGGGTCTGCCGTCATCAGTCGAGAACATCGATTACAGCCAGCGCCAGGTCCTGAACATCAGCGCCAAGCGGCGCATTGCCGCTGCGGTGGCCGCACGCGTGCGGCCGGGCAGCTCGCTGCTGATCAACATCGGCACCACGACCGAGGAGGTCGCACGGGCGCTGGTCCACCATAGCGGCTTGCACGTGGTGACCAATAACCTGAACGTGGCCGCGATCCTCGCCGGCCAGCCCGGCTGCGAGGTGATCGTCGCCGGCGGCGTGGTGCGCGGCCGTGACCGCGGCATCGTCGGCGAGGCCACCGTGGATTTCATCCGCCAGTTCAAGGTCGACATCGGCATCATCGGCATTTCCAGCATCGAGCCCGACGGCACGCTGCGCGACTTCGACCCGCGCGAGGTCAAGGTCGCGCAGGCCATCATCGAGCAGTCGCGCGAGGTGTGGCTGGTGGCCGACGAGGATAAATTCGGCCGCCAGGCACTGGTGCGGCTCGCGCATCTGTCCCAGATCGACAAGCTGTTCTGCGACGCCGAGCCGCCGGCGGCCATGCGCGCCATGCTGAAGGACGCGCAGGTCGAGCTGATTGTGGCGCCCTGACGGGCTGTCTGCCGTGTCTGCCGTGCCTGCCCGCCCGGCCCGAGCGCCCCAGCGCGGCATGCCTGACATAACGGTGTATCAGGCGAGTTGACACTGCGAAGTGTAAAAAAACAGGATCACGGCGGGGATTCGGCGATAATACGGCCTTTGCAAACGCCACCTCAGGATCAGGATGCCGAGCTCCTTCGCCCCGCTGAAAAATGACACCTTCCTGCGCGCGCTGCTGCGCCAGCCGACGGACTACACGCCGCTGTGGCTGATGCGCCAGGCCGGGCGTTACCTGCCTGAGTACCGCGCCACCCGCAGCAAGGCGGGCTCCTTCATGGGTCTGGCCACCAATCCGGACTTTGCCACCGAAGTCACGCTGCAGCCGCTGGATCGTTATGCGCTGGACGCGGCCATCCTGTTTTCCGACATCCTGACCGTGCCCGATGCGATGGGCCTCGGCCTGTCATTTGCCGAAGGCGAAGGCCCGCGCTTTGCGCACCCGCTGCGCGACGAGCAAGCGGTGCGCGCGCTGCAGGCACCGGACCTGTCGAAGCTGCAGTATGTGTTCGATGCGGTCACGCAGATTCGTACGGAATTGCAGGGTAGGGTCCCGCTGATCGGTTTCTCGGGAAGCCCGTGGACGCTGGCCTGCTACATGGTCGAAGGCAAGGGCTCGGACGACTTCCGCACCGTCAAGAGCATGTTGTATGACCGCCCGGACTTGATGCACCACATCTTGCAGGTCAACGCGCAGGCTGTTTCCGCTTACCTGAATGCGCAAATCGATGCCGGCGCGCAGGCCGTGATGATCTTCGATACCTGGGGCGGCGCACTGGCCGATGGCATTTACCAGACCTTCTCGCTGAATTACATGCGGGAAGTGGTCAAGGGCCTCAAGCGCGAGCATGACGGCGTGAAGATTCCGTGCATCGTCTTCACCAAGGGCGGTGGCCTGTGGCTGGAAGAAATTGCCGATATCGGTGCCGACGCCGTCGGTCTGGACTGGACCGTCAACCTTGGCAAGGCGCGCGCGCTGGTCGGCCACAAGGTCGCGTTGCAGGGCAACCTCGACCCCAATGTGCTGTTCGCCAAGCCTGAGCAGATCCGAACCGAGGTCGACAAGACCCTGAAATCCTTCGGCAAGCCGGGCGCCGGCAGCGGCCATGTGTTCAACCTGGGCCATGGCATTTCGCAATTCACACCGCCCGAGTCCGTGACCGCCCTGGTCGAGGCCGTGCACCAGATCAGCCGCGACATGCGCGCCTGATCGTCTGCCAGGCTGATTCAGAAAAATTCCTCCGCAGGACACACAAGCACGCTGACCCGTCAAGCTTTTGCAGCACTTATGCACAAGCTTGACCGGCCCGTCGCGAATCAAGGACTTGCGCGTTTTTGTGAAAGCTGACGCGAACAAAGCTTCTCAAGTCATTGAAATACAAGGAAGATTAATCCGGCGACTTGACGGATGCCCTGTTCGGCGACTCCCAGCACGCCAAAATTTATTCCCGCAGGAAAGCATTGTTCACAAAGATATCCACAGATTGGTGCATAACTGTGGTTGCGACCCGTCAAACGGCGAATATTTCCGGCCCGTGACCATGAAACCTCCAAACGCGCAAGTGTTTCGTGGTCGCCAGGTCGCACTTATTCACAAAAATAATCGCTGTCAAGTCTGCTAGAAGAGAAAACAATATTTTTTTGCCAGAAGATTGCCCGTAGGCTAAGTCGTTGATTTTATTAGGGGTGACTCACTGCGTTCCCATTGAGCAATTTGTTTGAGGCCGCATAAAATCTGGGTTTTGGCGTGTCAAGCCCCCGTTACCCACAAAGTTATCCACAGAAATTGTGGATAGCTGAAAAAGGCCTTGCGGGACTTGGGTTTAGCTGGACTTCTAAGGATTTACATTAAGTCGTGACTGGTCGCATCATCAAAATCGCGCTGGACTCGCCGCTGGACATGGAGTTTGACTACCGGTGGAAACCTGCGACCGCAACCGACCCGGATCCGCAGGTGGGACAGCTTGCGCTCGTGCCGTTCGGCCGCCGCGAAGTCGTCGGCGTGGTCACGGCGGTGGGTGATGCGAGTGATTACGACGCCGACAAGCTGCGCGATGTGATCGCGTTGCGCGCCCAGCTGCCACCCCTGTCCCCGGATTGGCTGGCCTTGTGCCGCTTTGCTGCCGACTACTACCAGCGGCCGCTGGGCGAGGTGATGCTGCCTTGCCTGCCCAAAGGCTTGCGTACCGATTCCACGGTCGCGCTCGATCGCGCGCTGAAAAAACGTGCGGCAGCGGCGGCTCCGCCCAAGGCGCCCAAAAAGTCGCGGGCTGCGAAAGCCCTGAGTGATGCGGCGACCGAAGCCTCGCTATCGGTGGCGGCCTCAATCCCGGCCACTGACATCGACGCCGAGGTCCCGGTACCGCGCGCCGCACCGGTGTTGAACCCCGGCCAGCAAGCCGCCGTCGATGCGATCAGTGCTTCCGAGGGATTTGCCGCGCATCTGCTGTTCGGCGTGACCGGCAGTGGCAAGACCGAGGTCTACCTGCATGCGGCGCAAGCCGTGATCGCGCGCGCGACCGGGAAGGGCGAGGCCGCACAAGTACTGATCCTGGTCCCCGAGATCAATCTCACGCCACAGCTGGAGGCCAGCGTGCGCGCGCGCTTCCCGCAGCTGAACATCGTCACGCTGCACAGCCAGCTGGCGGAGGGCGAGCGCTTGCGCCATTGGGTCGCCGCGCATCATGGTGATGCGGCGATCGTGCTTGGCACGCGCCTGTCGGTACTGGCAGCGATGCCGGCGCTGAAGTTGATCGTGGTCGACGAGGAGCATGATCCGTCGTACAAGCAGCAAGAGGGCCTGCGCTACTCGGCGCGCGATCTTGCCGTGTGGCGCGCGCGGCAGCTGGACATTCCCGTTGTGCTGGGCTCGGCCACGCCGTCGATCGAAAGCTGGCAGCATGCACTGAATGGTCGCTATCGACGGCTCGATCTCACGCAGCGTGCCGCCGCTCAGGCGCAATTGCCCCGGGTTGGCCTGATCGACATGGAAGTCAACAAGGCGCCCGACGGTCTGTCGTCCCCGCTGGTCGCGGCCCTGCGCGCACGGCTCGAGCGTGGCGAGCAATCACTGTTGTTCCTCAACCGCCGCGGCTATGCGCCCGTCATGCATTGCGATGCCTGCGGCTGGATCAGCAACTGCCGCCGCTGCACCGCGTTCATGGTGCTGCACAAGCCCGAGCGCCGGCTGCGCTGCCATCACTGCAGCCTCGAGCTGCGCATACCGCAGTCGTGTCCTACCTGCGGCAACGTCGATCTGCAGCCGCTGGGCCGTGGCACGCAGCGCGTCGAGGAGCATGTGCAAGTGCTGTTCCCGCAAGCGCGCGTGCTGCGCATTGATGCCGACTCCACCCGCCGCAAGGGCAGCGCGCAGGCCGCCTTCGATGCCGTGCATCGCGGCGAGGTCGATATCCTGCTCGGCACGCAGATGGTGGCCAAGGGCCATGACTTCCAGCGCCTGACGCTGGTCGGCGTGATCAATCCGGACACGGCACTGTTCTCGCCGGACTACCGCGCCGGCGAGCGCCTGTTTGCGCAACTGATGCAGGTGGCGGGTCGCGCCGGCCGGGCCGCCGTGGACAAGGGCAGTGACGGTCAGGAGCGCCGGGCGGAAGTGCTGGTACAGACGCGCTACCCGCAGCATCCGCTGTACCGCGCATTGCTGGCGCATGACTACCCGGGCTTTGCGGCGTCGACGCTGGAAGAGCGCCGCAGCGCCGGTTTGCCGCCCTTTGTGTTCCAGGCTTTGTTGCGCGCGGAAGCGAAGCAATTGCAGGCGGCGCTTGACTTCTTGCAAGCGGCGCGCGAACTGATGCCGGCCGAAGGCATCATCATCAACGATCCGGTACCGATGACGGTCACGCGCGTGGCCGGCGTCGAGCGTGCGCAGTTGCTCATCGAGTGCGCTTCACGCGCACGTCTGCAGGCTTTCCTGAAGCCGTGGCTTGCGGCCTTGCGCGAGCAGAAGTCGCGCCTGCGCTGGTCACTGGAAGTGGACCCCGTCGATATCTGATCCCCCTCAGCCCGCCGGCAACGACGGCGGACGTTGCACGTCAATCCGGTGCGGCGGCTCGGCCGGGTCGAAATCCCGCCAGTCTCCCTGCTCGATGTAACCGGTGCCTGACTCCAGCTCGACCGCCCCTTGCTGCATCAGCACGGTGATCGCTTTCTGTTCGCAACCCGGATTGGGTGCGCTGACCGCGACCATGAAACCCGAATGCCTGACGGGCGCCGCTGCCGATTCGGGTGCATTGCCGTCTTTCATCTTGCTGAGTGCACCGACCAGGTTGCCAATATGTGCGCCGACCAGCCCACCCGTGATCGGCCCCAGCGGACCGGTGACCGGCGCCGTTGCCGCACCGATCGCGGCGCCGACCAGTCCGCCGGTCGCGGCACCGGCCATGGTGCCGCGCGTGCTGTCTTCTGCACCCGGTGACTTGTCGTGGTCGCCACCGAGCTTGTAGCGTGCATGCTGTCCGGCCGGTCCCACATAGAAGCAGCTGATCTGTGCGGCCGGAAAACTGCAAGAGCGCAGCACGGCAACCGCCTGATCTGCGGCGTCACGGGTATCAAAACGTCCGGCGATGATGGTGGCCATGCAAGTCTCCGTGAAGATCATCACATCTGTGTAGCTGAGAGAAGCCTGCAGCCCCGGAAGTTCTGGCATTTGGTGAAAGGCGGGGAACCGACGCATTGCAAAGAATTCAAAATCGCATGGCCACGCAAGCGGAAGACAAGGGCATGTTCAGCATGCCCCTCGTACAGGAAGAACTGGCGGTCGGGCGCCGCACGGTTGAGACCGGGCAAGGTGTGCGCGTCCACAAGACCGTGTCCGAGGAAACCTGGCGCGTCGATGACACAGTGCTGCGTCAGCAACTCGATATCGAGCATGTGCCGGTCAATGCGTGGGTCGACGGTGAGCTGCCGGTGCAGCGGCATGAGGGCCCAACGCTGGTCATCCCGGTCCTCGAAGAAGTACTGGTAGTGCAAAAGCGCGTGCGGCTGAAAGAAGAGATACGCATCACCGCGCAAACCCATGCCGCGCCGGTGTCATCGACCGTGGTCTTGCGCACCGAGCAGGCGCAGGTCAAGCGCTTTGACGAGCATGCAAGCCCGCCTCATGAACCGCCCCATTGAACCGCCCCACTGAGCCGCAGCCCATCCATCAACCGCATGGCTTAGCCCGTGCACAAAGCAGGAGACCGACATGAACAATACCGTTGCCGCCATTTTTGACAGCTATGGCGATGCACAGAGCGCGATGAATGCCCTGTTCAACGAGGGCTTCACCCGCGCTGATGTGAAGCTCAGCCCGGCCGAAGAAACGTCCGAAGCCCGCCAAGATGCGTTGCGCGAGCAACCCACAGACAAGCAAGAGGGCTGGGGCATCGGCGATTTCTTCCGGTCCCTGTTCGGCTCGGATCAGCACAGCGATGACGCCGGCAGGTATTCGGAGGCCGTGCGCCGCGGCAGCTATCTGCTCAGTGTCGATGCTTCCAACGAAGACCAGGCAGATCGCGCCGCCGATATCCTGAGCCGCTTTCATCCGGTTGATCTCGATGAGCGCGCGGGCCAGTGGCGCAGCGCGGGCTGGACGGGCTATCAGAGCGGCTCGCCGATCTACACCGCTGAAGAGTCACGCAATGAAATGGCAGGCTATACCAGCAAGACGACGGTCAGCGGTGCTGCCAGCCCCGGTAACAAGGCGACGACCGCCAAAGCGCAGGGCACGACTGGTGTGCAGGCTGGCGAAGCCATTCCGGTGGTCGAAGAGCAGCTGCAAGTCGGCAAGCGTGCTGTCATGCGCGGCGGCGTGCGCATCTATCGGCATGTGACAGAAACGCCGGTGCAGGAATCCGTGCAGCTGCGTGAAGAACATGTATCAGTCCAGCGCACACCGGTTGACCAACCGGCCAGTGCGGCCGACATCGATGCGTTCAAGGAGGGCACGGTCGAAGTGCGCGAGACCGCTGAAGAACCGGTGGTCGCCAAGACCGCGCGCGTGGTCGAAGAAGTCCGGGTGGGCAAGGAAGTCACCGAGCGCACCGAGACGGTCAGCGATACCGTACGCCGTACCGATGTCGACGTCGAGCAACTGGGCGCGCAGGCCAGCGCTGGAACCACCGATCTCGCCGGCGACGACATATTCCGCCAGCACTGGCAAAGCGCGTACGGCAGCAGCGGCGGCAAGTACGAAGACTATGCGTCGGCCTATCGCTATGGCGCGAACCTTGCCGGACAGAAGCAATACCACGGCTATCGCTGGGATGAACTGGAGCCGCAGGTACGCAGCGATTGGGAAGCCTCGCACAAGGAGAGCCCATGGGAGCGTACCAAGCAGGCAGTACGTTACGGCTGGGAGAAGACGACCGGTCGCTGAGTCCGACACCACGCAGCATCGATCCACCGGACCGATGCTGCGTTTGGTCGTTATTGCAACGGTGAATCGAGCTGGCCGTCTTGTGCCAGCTGTCGGATCATGCGTATCGTGTCGATATCCGCTTCCTTGTAGGCTTCACGGCGGAAATCGTTGTAGAAGGAATCCTCGCTCGATTCCTGCGCATCATTGTGGTCGTCGTACTCGAAACGCACGAACAAGACGCCCGGCTCGGGTTCTTCGATCGTCATTCGCAAATCCGACACGGGTATCTCTGCTTGTTGCGGCACATGGTAGTGCACCTGCTGTTGCGGGCTGAAGTGTACGGTGTCATGCACCACCAGCTTCCCGAAATGCAGCGTGCGTGACAATCCTGCTTCGGAACGCATCGTGATGTTGCAGCTGTCCAGCCCGAGCTGGAACAGTGTGGGTCGCTCGGCACGCAGCACCAGGCCACGCCACAATTGTGCCCGGCTCAATCGCGCCACCAGCGGATTGTCGGGCATGTTGATTTCTATGAGGTGAGTGAATTTCATGGGCAAGCGCCGTGTTGGTCGGGCGTGAGCGGGCACTTTAGCATGCGGCCAGCGACCGGCCATCGCGTGGCAATCCCCTGCAAGGTCGATTGCGCCCGGTCTTTCCGGTTCCCGGCGGGGGATTTCGATACAATGGCGCGCTCATTCCGCATTTCCGAATTCCCGGTTCTCTTCCCGCATGTCGCACGGACTCAATGCGCCGCAACGCGCCGCAGTCAATTACATCGACGGTCCCTGCCTCGTGCTGGCGGGCGCCGGCTCGGGCAAGACGCGCGTCATCACGCAAAAGATTGCGCACCTGATCGAAACTTGCGGTTATGAAGCCAAAAACATCGCTGCGCTGACCTTCACCAACAAGGCGGCGCTCGAAATGCGCGAGCGCGTTGCCAAACTGCTCAAGGAACCGGCGCAGGCCAAGCAACTGACCGTATCTACCTTTCATTCGCTGGGCGTGCAGATCCTGCGCCGCGAGGCCAATGCGATTGGCCTGAAGGACCGCTTCTCCATCATGGACAGCGACGATTGCTTCGCGATCGTGCAAGACCTGGCCGTCACCACCGACAAGGCCGTGATCCGCCGCATCCAAAATGCGATGTCGCTGTGGAAGAACGCACTGCTCAGCCCCGACGCCGCGCTGGCGCAGGCGAAAGATGACGACGAGGCACAGGCTGCACGCATCTATCGCAATTATCTGGCTACGCTGTCGAGCTATCAGGCCGTCGACTTCGACGACCTGATCCGCCTGCCGGTCGAGCTGTTCCGCAACGACGAGGCCGCGCGCGACCGCTGGCAGCGCAAGTTGCGCTACCTGCTGCTCGACGAGTACCAGGACACCAATACCTGCCAGTACGAAATGGTGAAGCTGCTCGTCACCGGCCCCGGCAAGAAGCCGATGTTCACTGCCGTCGGCGACGACGACCAGGCGATTTATGCGTGGCGTGGCGCGACCATGGAAAACCTGCGCATCCTGCAGGATGATTTTCCTGACCTGAAACTGATCAAGCTCGAGCAAAACTACCGCTCGTCCACCCGCATCCTGCAGGCGGCCAACGCTGTCATTGCGAACAACCCGAAACTGTTCGAGAAAGCACTCTGGTCCGAGCACGGCATGGGCGATCCGATTCGCGTGATGGCGATGGAGGATGACGAGGCCGAGGCGGATCAGGTCGCGATCATGCTGTCGGCGCACAAGTTCGAGCGCCGTGCGCGCTTCTCTGATTACGCGATCCTGTATCGCGGCAACCACCAGGCACGCATCCTCGAAAAGGCGCTGCGCCGCGAGCGCATTCCGTATGTGATGTCCGGCGGCCAGAGCTTCTTCGACAAGGCCGAGATCAAGGACATCATCAGCTACCTGCGGCTGATCGCGAATGAAGACGATGATCCAGCCTTCATCCGCGCGGTGACCACGCCGCGGCGCGGCATCGGTCAGGCGACGCTGGAGGTACTGGGTGAATTCTCCGGGCAGTGGCAGTGCTCGCTGTTCGAGGCGGTGTTCAAGGGCGGCATCGAGGCCCGGCTCAATGAGCGGCAGCTGGCACCACTGCGCGAATTCTGTGACTTCATCAATCAGCTCGAGGCACGCGCATCGCGCGTCGGCCCTGCGGGCACGGGCGAGAACGCCGGCGAGGTGCTGGATGACATGATGAAGGCCATCGACTATGAAGCCTACCTGTACGGTCACTTCGATGAAAAGCAGGCGCAGGACAAATGGCAGAACGTACTCGACTTCACCGGCTGGCTGAAAGAGAAGGGCAATGGCGGTCGCGACGGCACCGATGAGCCGAAGTCACTGCTCGAATTGGTGCAGATGGTGGCACTGATGAGCATGCTCGACGGCCGCGATGAAGAGCCCGATGCGGTGCGCATGTCGACGCTGCATGCATCCAAGGGGCTGGAGTTCGGCCATGTGTTCATGGTCGGTGTCGAGGAGGGCATCCTGCCGCACAAGGGCGATCCCGATGCGCCGCCCGATGTGTATGCGCAGCGCATCGAAGAAGAGCGGCGGCTGATGTATGTCGGCATCACGCGCGCGCAGCGCAGCCTGACCATTACCTGGTGCAAGAAGCGCAAGCGTGCACGCGACAGCATGCCGTGCGAAGTGTCGCGCTTCATCAAGGAGATGCGGCTCGATGAAGGCGACGCCGCGCCCGACGAAGCCGAGCAGCTCACACCGCAGAATCGGCTCGCCAACCTGAAGGCGCTGCTGCAAAAGCCGAAAGCGGCCTGAGGCGCTTCGGCGACATGACCATGGGCGAACGAAAAAAAGACAGCAGTGGATTCCGCAACCCGCATGGCTTGCCCGTGAAGACCTGCGCGACTTGCGGTCGGCCTTTCACCTGGCGCAAGAAATGGGCGGCCAACTGGGAACAGGTTCTCTATTGCTCCGATGCTTGCCGCAGCCAGCGCAAGCCGGCCTGAACCACAGAACAAAGGTACCTATGGATATCGAAGAACGGCTCGTGAACCTGGAGAGCAAGCTCGGGCAGCAGGATTACCTGCTCGATGTGCTGAACAAGACTGTCTACGAGCAGCAGAAGAAGCTCGACGAACTCGAACAGCTGACCGTCGCACTGGCCAAGCGCATGAGCGATTTGCAGGGGCGGCTGCCGGATGCGATGGCGGCCAATGAAAAGCCGCCGCATTATTGAACAGGGCCAGCCATGATCAATGAAAAAATCCTCGCGTCCCTGCGCCGCGAGCTCAATGAGCAGACCGCGCAGATGCGCTGGAGCGAACTGGAACGCTTCTTCGCCAGCGGTAATGTGATTTCGGTCGCACCGGTACTGGACCTGATCGATGTCGGCGCGCGCATCGCAGCCGACGACAAGGCCAGCGTGCTCGACTGGATGCAGGCCGGCCTGCTGCAGAAAGTGAACGACGAGCAGGCCAGCAGTTGGCAAACGATCGACGCGTTGTTATGGACCGTGGTCGTCAAGCCATGGATACTGGTGCAACACGAGCGGCAGCAACCCGCAGCCGTTCAACAATAAATTTCCCCCTAACTGGCTTCAGCATGTGGTTCAAGAACCTTCAACTCTTCCGTTTACCCAAACACTGGTCGATGACGGCCGAAGCGCTGGAAGCAGCGATCGAGCCGCAGCAATTCGTGGCCTGCACCAGCATCCAGCTTCTCAGCCAGGGCTGGGTCGCGCCGGCCAATGACGGCCGTCTCGTCTATGCGAGCAACCGCCAGTTCCTGCTCAAGCTGCGCACCGAAAAGAAGCTGCTGCCATCCAGCGTGATCAACCAGGTCGCGCGCGAGAAGGCGGCCGAGATCGCCGAGCAGCAGGGCTTCCGTTGCGGCCGCAAGCAAATGAAGGAAATCAAGGAGCAGGTTGCCGACGAGTTGCTGCCGCGCGCGTTCTCGCTGCAGTCTGACACCGGTGTGTGGATCGACACCGTCCATGGCTGGCTGGCGATTGATGCCAGCAGCGCGGCACGCGCCGAGGAAGCGATCAAGCTGCTGGTGAAGGCCGTCGACAAATTCCCGCTGGGGACGCTGCGCACGGGCTTGTCACCGGTGGGCGCGATGACCAACTGGCTGCTGTCCGACGAGCCGCCGCATGGCTTCACGATCGACCAGGAACTCGAGTTGCGCTCCAGCGCGCACGGCAATGCGACGGTGCGCTACGTGCGCCATTCTGTCGAGCCTGACGAAGTACGCCGCCACATCACCGCCGGCAAGCAATGTACGCGCATCGCACTGACCTGGCGCGACAAGGTATCGCTGGTGCTGACCGAGGCGCTGGCGATCAAGCGCATCGCAGCACTCGACGTGCTCAAGGAAGGCAACGAGACTATGTCCGCCGGTGAGGAAGAGCGCTTCGAATCAGACTTCCAGCTGATGACGGGCGAGCTGGCGCAGATGCTGGACGATCTGGTGGATGCGCTGGGTGGCGAGCAGATCGAGCAGGCAGCCTGATCTAGCCAAGCCTTGTCGCAGAGGGGTGCCGTGATTGGCTGGTGACGGGCTGTGGGCCGGCATTGAAAATCTGGTGAAAGCGATCCAGAAGTCGGCCCATGACGGCGGCCTCGGGACTCAGGCCATCCAACCAGCGCGCTGCATCATTGACCACCTCTGGCAGATGCGGCCAGTGCCAGATTGGCTCGTGATGAAACACCCGATTGCGTAAATCTCTCGCGCTGGCCGCGAGGCGTGATTGTGCTTTGCGGCTTCGTAATTTTCTGGGCGCACAGGCAAACACTTGCGGCGCAAGATGCGGCCACAAAATATGCGTCCGCTCGTATCGCACATCGAGCAGGCTGGCCCAGAATCCGAAGGTGAGCTCGGCGATGACCCTTCCGGGCGTCGGTATGCGATGGCTTCGGATGATTCTTGCCTGCGCGTCACGTACCTTCGTCGCATCGCGCGCATCGAGCCAATCAAGATTGAACCAGTCCCGTCGTCCGAACATCTCGGCGAGCCCGCTATCCAGTCGGTTTCTGAGTGTGACTTCGGTCAGGTTCAGCAGTGGATACAGGCTCTCACAGAGCAAGATGTTCCACATGTACAAGCGCAGCATCTGTTGCGGATCACCGTTCGCCCGACTCTGGTAGAGAGCCAGCCGTTCGTCTGAGATGGCCTGCGCGATTCTCGGCCAAAGCGAACTCAGATTGGGCAGCATATCCGCGTCCGCGCCCGAATCGGCTTGAGCTTTGTCGTATTTGTGTGAAACTCGCTTGCACTATGAGTTGGAGATTCGCTGTGCGTGCTAGGATGCGCTCGCAGTCCCCGGGCTATTCCTCTCCCAGTGTCGAACGAGATTGGTGATGAACCCGGGGTTCGTTTTTTCGGCGCACGCAACTGCATCCCATCATCTCCCTGTGCCGCCCAATGCGGCATCAATTCGCGATCTTCTTCCCCTTTTTGGTATGTGTTATCGGTAGCCTTCGTGACCGTTGCTGCTGTTCATTGAGTCATGGAGGAGCGTCGGGAAAATGTTGGTGGCGCCCAACAGAATGTGAAGCACAAATGAAAAACGCCTGCTTGCGCAGGCGTTTGGTATTGGCGGAGCGGACGGGGCTCACCCACATTCTGCGGGCCGCGGATTCGCTTGCAAGCGAATCCCTTCGATCCCCGCCGAGAGCCACGCAGGTGGCTCTCTCCGCTCCTGAATGCAATAATGAAAAACGCCTGCTTGCGCAGGCGTTTGGTATTGGCGGAGCGGACGGGGCTCGAACCCGCGACCCCCGGCGTGACAGGCCGGTATTCTAACCAACTGAACTACCACTCCAGACCGGTCGCCGAAGCAACCGGAAGCCGCG
>JACCDI011126810.1_pt1 | contig 20340 bp, 12 predicted proteins | sample 7442791 | NCBI WGS metagenome assembly JACCDI01 (sample SAMN15323434, study PRJNA562643) | freshwater metagenome | isolation source: river surface water | place: USA:Blue River Watershed | collected 2017-08-15
AACTTCCACAGAAACTTCCACAGAAACTTCCACAGAAACTTCCACAGAAACTTCCACAGAAACTTCCACAGAAACTTCCACAGAAACTTCCACAGAAACTTCCACAGAAACTTCCACAGAAGTTCCTACAATTATTCCTATAACATCTGGTTTTAGTGCTACTTTGACATATTTTGAAGGTGATTTATTTCAATGTATAGGTAATCAAATACCACAAGGAAATTCTTTAGCAGTTAATCCATTATTGTTGGGTTTTACTAAAGAAGATTGGGGAAAGTATTGGAATAATACTGGAAATATAAATGGAAGTATTCCTTGGTGTGGTAAAACAATAACTGTTATTGTAAATGGAAAAACATTTAAAGGAACAGTTATAGATACTTGTAATCCTGATAATTGTGGATACGAAGATGATATTGATTTATACGGAAATGCTGGTAAAGCATTTTTAGAAGATGCAGTTGGTGATAATTTTTACCAAGGAGTGTTATCATGGAGTTTAGAATAAATTGAAAATTCAAAACAATTTTATCTTATTACAGATTTATAAAAAATGAACAGTTTAATTTTGATATGTTTGTTTTTTTTAAATTTACAAACAAGTACATATGCTCATATGTTTATGAGTGATCCACCTTCAAGAAGAAATAAGTATAGTGATTATTATATGTCTAATAATTTAGTTGATTATAATTTAATGGCTCCGTTATTATACGATGGAATTTCTTATCCATTTCCATGTAAAGGATATACAAAAGGACCTTATACTAAAATTTATACAAAAAAAGATAAAATTTTTATAAAACTAGAAGGATCTGCTATTCATAATGGTGGTCATTGCCAATTTGGTTTATCATTTGATGATTCGACATTTGTTGTTTTAAAAACTATATTAAATAAATGTTTGCTGGATGGTTTAGATTTTTATATAGATATTCCAGAACATATAAATGGTTATGTTACATTATTCTGGACTTGGATAAATAAAACAGGAAATAGAGAATATTATATGGAATGTGCTGATATATTTATAAATAATCAAAATTATACAAATAATTCTTACATAGAAGGTCGAGAATTAATAGTTGCAAATTACCCAGGATATCCAGAAATTAAAGAAGGATTTCCTGATGACAATGCTCAATTATTTAACAATGCCAAAAATATAATTGTATATAATAATATGGAACAACCATCTGAACAACCATCTGAACAACCATCTGAACAACCATCTGAACAACCATCTGAACAACCATCTGAACAACCATCTGAACAACCATCTGAACAACCATCTGAACAACCATCTGAACAACCACAACAAAAAGTAATAAAAAAATCAAATTGTGTATGAATTTGTAAATTTTATTTTCTTAACAATTTTTAAAACAAATTATGAACGGTTCTCTTTTGGGATTTACAATTATTCTTTTATTGGCTGGTGTTTTTCAAATTGCTACAGTAGCAGTCGGAATTCAATGTTATCATGAAAATACTATTTATAAAACAAATAATCAAAATAATTATAACTTTTTATTGTCACAAGTTATTGCTAGTGTATTAGTATTAGTTCTTTCTTTTGTAGGTATATATATTGCCTTTACTTAAAAAATTAAGTTTATTTATTAAATAAAATATTTAACTAGACTTGCTACGTCTAGTTATAATATTTTATTTAAAAGTATACATATGTATATATAATGAAAATTTTAGTTACTGGAGGATATGGATTAGTTGGTAAAGCATTACAAGAAGAAATAAAACAAGATGATAGATTTGTTTTTATAGGAAGAGAACAGTGTGATTTAACTGAAATTTTTGATATTGACTCATATTTTAATTACTATAAACCTGAAATTGTTATTCATTTAGCTAGTAAAGTAGGTGGATTATATGATAATATGAATGATAATTTTAAATATTTAATTGATAATATTAAAATACATACTAATGTAATTGAATGTTGTAAAAAATACAATATTAAAAGACTTTTAAATATTTTAAGTACATGTATTTTTCCAGATAAAGCAATATACCCATTAACTAGTGATCAAATTCATAATGGATCACCTCATACTAGTAATGAAGGTTATGCTTATTCAAAAAGAATTTTGCATACATTATCAAAACTCAGTGGTATTCAATGTGTTAATCTTATACCAACTAATTTGTATGGTAAAAATGATAATTTCAATGTTTACACCGGACATGTTATTCCGGCTTTGATACATAAAATATACGAATCAAAAAAGAACAATTTAAATTTATATCTTCCGGGTTCCGGAAATGCCCATAGACAATTTTTATTTGCAAATGACTTTGCAAAAATAATTTTACATTTTACAAATTGTTCTTTAGAACATAAAATTACAGATATAATTGTATCACCTGACGAAGATCACACAGTATCTATTAAAGATTTAACTGTATTAATTAAAAAACATTTAAATTTTAAAAAAGATATTGTATTTACAGAATCTGAACTTGGTAGAAATGATGGTCAAGAAAAAAAACCAACAAATTCTAAAGAAATGTCAAAATATTTAATAAATTTTAGTTTTACCAGTTTAGAAGATGGTTTAAAAAAAAGTATTGAATATTTTGTAGAAAATTTTAATACAATAAGAAAATACTAATGTAATTAAACATTGATAATCATATATTCTTTTTTATAAGTAGGATTTGTTTTACGAATTGTATCTAAAAGTATATTATAAATTGTTTGAAAATAATTTTTAACAGAACTAGGAATAGGATCATCTCTAATAGAAAATGGTGCTCTATATAAATTATTTTTTATATATTCCAAATATTTTTTAAAAGATTCATCAGATGCACTTATTATTTTATCATTTAACTTATTTTGAATATTTGTGATAATATTTAAATTATAAGGTCCCCACATAATTGGTACTTCTACTTCTGACAAATCACCATTCAATAGTTGTTTAACTGACATATTACTTACGTCTGATCTTTTTCTTTTACCTAGAGGTACTAATTCAAATTGTGCCAAGATTCCTAAATTATTCAAGTCAGGAACATTTGGTAAATATTGACGAATATATTTGTCAGTATTAATTATAATTATTTTCAATATGTTACTATAACTTTTTGTTTTGATGAATTTTTTAATAATATCAATTTGATTTTTATCAGTTTTATTTATAAAAATAGTATCGCTTAAATTTGTATTATTTAAATCTACTGCTTTTATAAAACATTTATAAATATTTTTAGTAATAATATCGAGATCATAATTGTTAAATGGTGATTCAATATACTTGTACAAAGATAAAAGAAGTATAATATATTTAATATTTGAACTATTAAAAATATCATCCGAATATAATTTTTCATTTTTAATGTGATCAATTATTGATATAACAGAATTATATACATCTTGATATTCAATCATATTTTCATTAACATTTAAACAATTCAATATTGTTCCAACACTAGTTTTAACATATTTTTCATTTTTAGTTAAAGATGAATCAGACATATTAGAATCTGTATATGAAGATAAATAAGTTTCTGAATCTTCTTTTTCATTATTTAAATAATGAACGTCATTGTATTCTTCTTGTTGTTTTTTTTGAAAAGACATACCTGGTAATATTTCTTTTATAAATGTTTTAGATATAGTTGTATTTTCAAAATTATTAGAAGACTTTTTAATTTTAACATTCAATAAATCTTTATTTTCATTATTGATAGAAATTAATTGAGCATATTCTCCAGAATTAAGAATAAAATCTTTGTAAAAAACATCATCTGGTAAAATATTAGGTATTATTTGACCATTGCTATGTAAACTAATTTCTAAATAACTTGGTTTATAATACAAAACATCAAGAATTTTATTTTTATAAGGTTCTTTTAAAACTTTAGCTTTTTTATTATTTTCCATTAATTTAACATGTTTTAGTTTTATAGGAATTGTTTGTTGTCTTTTAACAACAAAGTAATCAAATTTTGGATCATGTGTTAATTCGACATTTGGATCAGATTTTAATCTGAAATTTCCATTATCTAATGGTATAACATCAATATTTTGTTTACGTATTGATCGTATAATAGTATCACCAGGTATTTTATGATAATCTTTTGTTTTTACATAAATATGATCATAAGTTACTAATATTAAATTAGATGGAAAATAATTAACAACTGTTCCATCTAATCCTTTATATTGCGACTTTGGAGAAATAATAGTAATTTCATTTGAATGTGTAAATTTATTTTTTGAAGTTTTTTGTGGTGTAACATTTACCTTTTTTAAATCTTTAACAATCTGGTTCAAATCGATAGAATCACTCATTTTATAGTATATAATTAAAATTAATTTGTAAAATTCAATTTTTTAATGCTTCTGCCAACATCTCTTGAATAAGTTCATTAAAAGAAGTAGAATTTGACCAATTTAATTCTTTCTGTGCTTTACAAGAATCTCCTATAAGACAATCTATGTCAATATCTCTATAATATTTTGGATTAACTTTTATTAATATTTTATTAGTTTCTTTACATGTTCCTATTTCATCTTCTTTTTCTCCACTCCATACAATAGTAATACCAACTAAATTAAAAGCTATTTCTATAAATTCTTTAACACTATGTGTTTTACCAGTTGCAATAACATAGTTTGTTGGTTTTTCTTGTTGTAACATTAAATATATAGATTTTACATAATCATACGCTGATCCCCAATCGCGTTTAGCATTTAAATTCCCTAATTCTAATGGTTTAGTAGTTTTTTTATTAACATAATTAGCTATATATTTTATAATTTTTTGAGTAACAAATGTATATCCTCTTTTAGAACTTTCATGATTAAATAAAATACTAGATACAATAAACATGCCATAAGCGTCTCTATACATGTCACATATTTGTTGAGCAGCTAATTTAGAAATACCATAAATACTAACAGGTTTCATAACAGTATTTTCGTTCAAAAGTAATTTACCATCAGTCATATTTCCATACATTTCTGAAGTACTTGCTTGGTAAATTTTTGTAGATAATCCTAAATCTTTAACAGTTTGTAAAATATATAAAATACCCAAGGTATTTGTATTAAATGTATATTGTTCTAAACAATGACTTACTTTAACATGACTTTGAGCTGCAAAATTTACAATATAATCTGGTTTACAATCAAAAATAATTTTACGTATACTATAAGAATCTGTCAAATCACCATGAAACAAAGTTAGTTTATCAAAAATAGAATCTATATTTTTTGTATTAAAAGTTGAACATCTTCGAATAACTCCATATATATATTTATAACCTAATTCTAACAAATAATTAGCAAGAATACTACCATCTTGCCCAGTTATACCGGTAATTAACCATTTTTTATTTAATTCTCCAAAAGATTGTTCTGATGATTGCGACATAATCTTTCAATTAATTCTATTTTTTTCCCAGAAATTTTCAATTTTTGTTGTTTAAGTATCAATTTAAGATCTTTTAAAAGAAAATTAGATAAATACTGTTCAAGTGTTTTATTAGATATATAACAATCAATGATTATTTTTTCTGAAAAGTTTATAAAAAATTTGTTTTTATAAGAAATTAAATAATAACTTTCAGTTTCTTTATGTATATAAATATAAAAAAAGTTATCTGCTATAAACGAAAGAGAATTGTTTTCATTTGTTATCATTGGTTGAAGATATTGAGATATAGTATCTAAAGATTCGATAGAATTTTTTTGGATTTCTAACTTGTTAAATTTAAAACTTATCAAATTTACAATATCAAACAAGTCATGATTTGACTGTATTTTTATAAAATTTAAATTATCATTTTTTATATCTAAAAAATTTTCAGTTTCATTACTATATAATACGAAATCTTCTTTTTTAAAAACTAATAAACTTAAACAATCAAGAAATGATATCTTTTTTTCAAATTTTAAACCAATATTTTGAAAGTGGTTTATAATTGTGTCAGAAGTATACAATGGAAAAACATTTTCATTTTGGACACCTGGTATATATAATTTAACATTACCATTTCTAAAATTTTTAAAATAATATGTTATTTCGTTATTAATTATACTGTATTTTAAAGAATCCGAAGATTCAAAGGTTAAACATAAAAAATACTGATTTTTTTGTAAAAATAAATTGCAAATTTTAGAAACAACATCAATAGAAAAAAATGGTCTAAGAACACAAATTGTATTAATTGGTGTATATTTTTCTAAAACATTACATATATATTCGATACAATTATTAGAAGTCAAATTTAATTTATAATTGTTATATGTTAAATTTGTTTCTTTTATATTATCACAAAAAGAGATAGTATTACCGTTAGTTTTTAATTGGTTAAATGTATCTAATTCTAAAAAAGGACCATTATAATCATTAATAATAGATTGGCATAAAAAATTAAATTTTTTCAAAAAAAAATTACAAGATGAATTAGTTGATTTTTTAACACCATTGTTCATTTCTATTATCATATCAAGTGTAACTGGTTTATGAATGCTATTCCAAATATTAATAGCTACATTTTTAAAATTTCCATGTTTAGTTATATCTTTAGTTTTATCCCATCGTGTTCTTAATGGAATAAATTTAGATAATTTAAAATCCCAATAATACTCTATAACTGTATTTGTTTGAAATGGTAATTTTGTAACTGGATCTATTAGATTATTTGATATATCAGTTATGTATGTACATATTGATTTACAAGTATCAATATCTTCAAATTTAGAAATATCAAATAAAGTTTTTTCTAATTCTTTAGAATTTTCTTTTGGAGCTTGTATATATAGTTCCCAATTATTATTTTCTTTTTTAACTGAAAAGAAATCAATAGTATTTAAATGGGGAGGTTTCCATTTCAGTAATTTTGACCATTTTTTTGTTTTTGGATATGGTTCTTCCATTGGTGTAAAAATCAAACCTTCTAATAATGTATCATTTATATTTGACATTATAATATCAGAACCGATGAATACATTTCTATAAATAAATTTTTTTATAGAAAAAGAATACATTTTATTATTAGAACTGATTAAGTCTTGTATAATTTGTTCAACTAAATTTAATCGTGTTTGAAGTAAAAATTGTAAATTATCTCTTAAATCTTTTTTATTATAAACTAGTATATCAAATGCTTTAAATATTATTTTTTTTAATCTTAAACATTCTGTTTTTTCTCTAATTAATTCTCCATCTAATATACAGTTTGAATATTTCGTAGAATAAACATTTGTTGATATAACTTCCATATTTGAATTGATATAATAACATTGACCAAATTCATTAATAAATAAAAAGACTCTTAACCCATCTAGTTTATCAGTTACAGAATATAATTCTTTATATAATAAAGATAATGTTCGTTTTTGTAAAGTTTCTGGTTGACAACCCACAAAATAAGGTGTATATTTTAAATCAACTAAACATTTATAACTATTTAAAATATTTTTTTTGTGTAAAACACTTGTTGGAAAAAAATTATCATCAATAACTGTTAATATAAAGAAAAATGTATGTTCAATTTCTATCAAATTTTGAGAAGTAATTTCAAACTCTATTTCGTATTTTATCTGATTATTACAATCTACAATTGTCAAATCAATAATGCCACTATTAAAAAAATAAGAATATCTTTTTTTCATTCGTGTACAAATTAAAGGAAAAGATTGTTCAGGTTTTATTTTTTTTTCACTAGACAAAGCGATTCTGGTATCATAATTATAAATATTATACTTTTGAAGTACAGTTTTTTCAATATAAAACTCATCTATTACTTCTTTATTTTCATTAAATACTACTGTTTTTCTAATTTTATTATTTTTTGTATCATATATATAATCTTTTGTATGTTTGTAAATTGTTTTTATATTATTTTTTCCTACTTCTACATCAAGAATAGATTTTAATCTATAAAAAGTTTCAATATTCGTACAACTAACAAACTGATTATTTACAAATTTTCCAAAACGTATTTCACATTCGTTATCTTTTTGATTTTTAATATAATTAGAAATCACTACCTTTATTGATTGATTTAAAAAACTCATTTTCCATAATTTTTAACAGAAGCGTATTAAATTCAATTTATAGTTGCTGCAATACTTGGATACGGGAAATAACCTATTAAATCAAAATCTTCAATAGTGATATCATTCCAGTCTTTAGTTTTAACAGAATCATTTACTTTTAATTTTGGAAAAGGTCTCGGTTTTCTTGTTATTAATTTTTCAACTTGTTCTATATGATTAGTGTATATATGAGCATCTCCTGACATATATATTATATTTTTAGGTACCATATCATATTTTTTACATAAAATATATAACAAAATAGTATATGAAACAATATTATATGTAATTGCTAAAAAAACATCATTGCTTCTCATATAAAAAACTAGATTTAGATATTTTATGGAATTAACTTCTTCAACATAAAATTGTAACAAGATATGACATGGTACCAAGGCTGTTTTTTCAAAATCTGGAGGATTCCAAGCTGATAAAACTATTCTTCTAGAAAATGGATCATTTTTTAATAAATATTCTATATTTTTCAATTGATCAAATCCTTTTAAATTTTTTTTATAAGAATAATTGTATTTTTCTCCAAAATGTCTCCATTGAAATCCATAACCAGGTCCTAAAATTCCTTCTGGATAATGAGTTAATCCTTGACTATCTAAAAATTTTCTACTCGTATTATGATTCCATATATTAACACCTTTATTTTTTAATATATTAGCATCAGTGTCTCCTCTGCAAAACCATAATAATTCTTCAACAATATTTTTAAAAGAAATAAATTTAGTAGTCATTAAAGGAATACTGGAACTAACATCAAATTCTAATTTATTACCAAAAATAGATAAAGTTCCTACATTAGTTCTATCAATTCTATGTTTACCATTATTTAAAATATTTTTCATAAAATCTAAATATTTCCATTCTTCTGATTGTTTATTAGTTTTTTTATACACAAGTATTCTATAACTTCCATTTGTATAAATGTAATTTGAAGAATAACCTATTAATTTAAAATAATCAAAAGGGCAATTTGCATATACTAAATTATCAGATTGATCAAATGTTTTATTTTTTTCTCTCACATATGTTATATATAGTTTATCACATTTATCTATTAAATAATTATAGATTTGACTTCCACCTAAAACAAAAACATTTGGTGATTTGTTTTTATACATTTTCCAAAAAGATTCATATGAAACAAAATAAGTAACATCAGGTTTTAAATCAAAATTTTTATGCATAGGATAATCTTTTAAAAGATTTGGATCTCTAGTTAAAATAAGATTTATTCTATTTTTCAACGGTCTAAAATTTTTAGGAATACTAAAATATGTTTTACGCCCCATTATAACAACATTCCATTGTAATTTAGAATCTTTATGTAAAGTATCACATGTTAAATTTTTTAAAAACATAGTATCATCTTTTAATTTAAATAACAAATCATCATTTTTACCAATTACAAAATTTCCTTTATGCATAGTACCACACATTACTAATTGTAACATTTATATTATCTCAAATACTTATTTTTACCTTTGTCTTTAATTTTCAATTTTAATCGTATATATTTAGATAATAACGTTTTTTTATCATCTGATAATAATTCTAAAATCTTTAAACAATTTCTATCAGTATTATCAAAATTTTTCGATAAACTTCTAATGTATCTATTTGTATTAATAGATTCTTTTAAATATAATTTTATTATAATACAAACATGATTGTAAAATTTTGTTTTCATTAAATGTTGAATAATATACGAATTAACTACAACTCGGTAATTATTCAATGAACAAAACTTTAAAAATTCAGTAATGTAAAATATTTTATAAGTTAAACAAGTTGATTTAAACAATTTATTCAAATCTGCTAAATCTAAGTCGTTAATTTTATATTGTATTATACTATCTAATAATTCAATATAATATATCTTATTATCATGAATTATAGAATCTATGACTAAATTTTTAAAACTATTAGTATCCCATTGAATTCTTAAAAAATTATCTAAAAATTGTTTAAATATATTAGTTGATATATTAAGTTGTTTTTTAATACATAACTGAAGTATTTCTGTTACCATAATTTTAGGTAAAACAAAATAGTCAAAAATATTATAATTACACTTGTTTAAAAGACATGAAATATCTGAATTATTATTTTTAAAAATACACTTATTAATTGGGTTTATAATAAAACTATAATAATCACATGATACTTGTTCAATTGTAAACAAATACACAATTTTATTAATATCAAATATAGTATGTGATGTACAGATTAGTTTTTCATATAAAACATTAATTGTCTCGTATGGTAATTGATGAACAAATTTAACAATTATTTTTTTATTATAACCATTATCATGTAATAATTTTTCTATTATAAAAGTTTTACATTTATAATAAAAACAGTATAGTTTAGATAAGTTACAAAATTTAATACAATCTTTTAAACTAACATAATCTAATATATGTAAAAATATTTCTCTAGGTAGTATATTTGAATTGTCAATTTTCATATACTTTTTTTATATTATTTATTTATTCTATTTCAATTTTTATATTGTACTTAATTAACGATGAGTGATTTAAAATTACAAGTATTAGATACACAAAACAATTCTATTTTTAATATAACTGAATCAAGTGGTGTTAATTGTATAACAAAGTTGAATATTTTAAATACAACAGATTCAATAAGTACTACAGAAGGTGGTTCTTTAACGGTGTTTGGTGGTTTGGGTGTATCAAAAACAGCAAAATTAAATTTTGTTAATTCTAATATTCAAACAATTTCGAATTTGTTAATCACTGGTGATTTAAATGTTATTGGTCAAACTTACGTGGGAACAATTACAACATCTAATCAAATTGAGACAAATGTTACTAGTACATCTATTTTTGTTACAAATAGTTTAAATAGTCAAATGTATAATACTATAGGAAATTTGTATACAAATATAAATGGTATAGGTATTTTTTCTACAAACCCCCAACATTCTTTAGAAATTTTTTCAAGTGGTTCTATAGCTTTAGGTTTAGATATCAACGATTATAAAACTATTTCGTATTCAAGTGGAAATTTAATTTTAGGAAATATTTTAACTATAAATGATTCTGGTATTGTTACTACTGATATTACTTCAACTAATATAAATTTTACAGGAGATTTATATAAAAATGGAAATATTTATATATCTAGTCAATGGATAACAGATTCTAATAATATTTTTTATACATCTGGAAATGTCGGTATAAATACAACTAGTCCTACAAGTTATTTAACTATTAGTGGTGGTAATAGTTTAAACGAAACATCTGGAAGTCTTGTTATTTTTGGAGGAATGGGTGTAACTCAAGATGTTAGAATTGCTGGACAATTATATGTAGGAAATGAACAAATTACAAGTAATTTTACAATTTATAATCAAACAATTGGTTCATTTACAGGAACTGGAAAATTACAAATAGATATACCTGTAGTTATGCCTAATTCTAATTATAATATTATAGGTAGTTTAAAAACAACATCAACTGTGAAAAATATATATAATGTTAGTTTTTCTGACATTACTTCTAATCAATTTTCCGCATTGATATATAGAATAGACGCTTTAGGAGCTGGTTGGACAGATCCTAATTTAAGTCTTAGTTATATCATTAATTAATTTAAAGTGAAAATAATTAAATACTAAGATGAATTCTATTAAAAATATTCTTATTATCGGCGGAAATGGTTATATTGGTACAAAATTACAAACTTATTTGCAAAATCACAATGTTGATATAATGGATCCGTGTTTTGAAAACAACACCAATACAAAGTATAAAAATTATTATCAAAATTATCCAAAAGAAATATTTGAAAATTTCCATGTTATAATTTTATTAGGTGGTCAAAGTAGTGTATCATCTAGTGAAAATTTAGACTCAGTTCTTCAAAATAATATTGTAAATTTTGCAAACTTATTAAATAATTTGTTACCATCTCAAATGCTTATATATAGTAGTTCATCTAGTGCATATGGTAATACTCTTAATAAAGAAGTAGATGAAAATTATACAGATTACACTCCTTATAATTATTATGATTGGTCTAAAAAATCTATAGATGATTTAGCAATTATGTCTAATAAACATTATTATGGTTTACGTTTTGGAACTGTCAATGGTTATTCTCAAAATTTAAGAAATGATTTAATGATAAATAGTATGGTGAATAATGCCAAAAATAATAATCAGATAATTGTATCAAACAAACATATTAATAGACCTATTCTTGGAATAAATGATTTATGTAAAGGAATAGTTCAAATTATTAATAATGGATCTATTGATAAAAGTGGTATTTATAATATGAATTCTTTTAATAGTACAGTTGATCAAATTAGTCAAAAAGTAGCTGATTATTTAAATGTTCAAATTGTAAATGTAGAAAACATAACTGGTGACATTCTTAATTATAAATTACAAACAAAAATGTATGATTTCAAAATTACTTCTAAAAAATTTTCAGAAACATTTAATTTTACATTTAATGACACAATTGATACAATCATTCAAGATTTAACTTCAAATTTAAATGAAGACAACTATACGGTTATATCTAATCGAAAATTAGATACTTTTCAAAAAAATTATAATAATAATTGCAATGTATGCATGACATTAACTAATGAGCTTTTAGATTTAGGAATGCAACCTCTTGCTAACAATTTAAATAAGATACAAAATGATATATCTCAAGAATTTCCACTTTGCTTGCATTATTGTCCAAATTGTTTTCATGTTCAACTTAATTATGTAGTTAATCCTGCTAAATTATTTCAAAATTACCTATATGTTAGTGGTACCAGTAATACTTTAAAACAATATTTTAAAAATTTTGCCATTTATGCAATTGAACAATATCTTAATACAAATACTATAACAGATGATATAGAAAAAATAAAAGTTTTAGACATTGCATGCAATGACACCAGTCAATTAGATGCTTTTAAAGATTTAATGGAAGAAATTGTAGAAACAGTTGGAGTTGACCCTGCTAGAAATATTTATGACACTATTAGTAAATATAAAAATCACGATATTATATGTGATTTTTTTAACAAAAAAACAGTTGATATTTTACAAAACAAATATAAAAAGTTTGACATTATTATTGCGCAAAATGTTTTTGCGCATATTAATTATTTATCTCAGTTTTTACAATATTGTAAAACTTTATTGACAGATAATGGTACCTTATATATACAAACTAGTCAAAAAGATATGATATTAAATCATCAATTTGATACAGCTTATCATGAACATTTAAATTTCTTTAACAGTAATAGTATGAATTTATTATGTAAAAATAATGGTTTAGTGTTAAATAATGTATATGAACATGATATACATGGTACAAGTTATATATTTTCAATTAACAAATACGCAACACCAAAAGAAACAAATATAACATCTATCTTAGAAATTGAAACAGAAAATGGATTATATAATCATGAACTTTACAAAAACTATCGTATATTATGTTCTAAGTATAAAAATAATTTGTGTAATTTAATACTAACTTATCATTTGAATAACAAAATAATCATCGGATATGGTTGTACTGCAAAAAGTATGACAGTTTTAAATTATTGTGGGCTAACTAATAAAGATATATCTTATATTATTGATGAAAATTCATTAAAACACGACTTATATACTCCTAAAAGTAATATACAAATAAAACCTTTTAGTTTTTTAGAAACTTTTATTAAAAATCATAAAGAAATTGTTATTATTATAAATGCCTGGAATTTCTATGATGAGATTAAAAACAAAATATTAAAATCTTTATCTTGTATAACTGATATACATAAAATAATTTTGTTAAATCTAAACACTTTACAAGATGAATTTCTCTAATTTATTAACTGAAAGTTCTGATTATAGAATTAAAATGCCGGATTTTGTACCGATACTTATACAAATAGACTCAAGAACGCTTTATTTAAATAATAATAAATTTATAGTATCTGGTAAAATTTCATTAAAAGATTTTATAAATGATTTAAAACCAAAAATTAAAAATTTTATACCAAATAATTATATTGTAACTTATACTGTTATAAATTTGGATGAAACAAATTCTGCAAAACATATTGTAAAAGATTACACCATGTCATTGGAAGAAATATATATTAATTACAAAGATCCATTGACAAATTTTCTTATACTTCGTTTGGTTAAAATGACTTATTACAAAAGACTTAATAATTTTTTTTGGAGTAAGTAATAACAATACATTTTCATTAATCCTTTCTCTAAAGAAGTATATTCTATTTCTCCACATATTTTTTTACACTTAGTTAAATCTGGTTTTCTCTGTAATGGATCATTTTGAATAAGAGAAATGTATTGTTTTTTTATTTTTTTACCAGATATATTTTGAAATATATCAATTAAACAATTAATAGTAATTTCTATATCATTGCCGATGTTAACTGGTTCTTGACAATCAGAATCCATTAATTTAACTAATAAATTCACAGTGTTTTTAATATAACAAAAACTACGTGTTTGATTGCCATTTCCGTGAATATACAAAGTATTATCGTATAAAGCACATTTTATTATTTCTGTAATAATTCTACCATCATTTATATTCATATTTTCTCCATAGGTATTAAAAATTCTAGCAATTTTAATATCTAGATTATATTTTTGTTTATAAATATACATTAAAGTTTCTCCAACTCTTTTGGATTCGTCATAACAACTTCTAGGACCAAACGAATTAACATTTCCAAAATATTCTTCGTGTTGAATATTGACAGTTGGTTCTCCGTAAATTTCTGATGAACTAGCAAATAATACTTTTGAAGAATGTTTTACAGCAAATTTTAAAACTTCTTTTGTTATTTCGTAACCGCATAATAAAGTTTCTTCCATTTTTTTATTATACAATTTTGGACTAGCTATAGATGCCAAATGATAAATTTCATGAATTTTTGTATTTATATTTAATTGATTAATTTTACTAGCACAACAAAAAAAATAATTAACATTGGGAGATATAATAATGTTTTTACCAGTTGAATAATTATCAATTACAATAATTTTAATATTATTAGTTTTTAATAAAAAATTTATCAAATGTACACCTATAAAACCACACCCTCCTGTTATAATTATATTTTTGATCATTATTTTTTATTAGTTGTGAAATTTTTTTATTGATTGTAACTAATAAATAGATGTCTGATAAAATTATAGACACTGAAAATAGTTTATATTTTATCAATAACTATAATCAAAATTCAACCAATACAAATAATAAATTTACTTTAGACAATGGTAAACTTATCATATACGGTACTAGTCCAAGTACATCTTTTTCGAATGCGTCTTTAATTTTATTAAATGGGGGTTTAAGTATTAATAATACAGTTAATTCTACAAGTATAACTGAAGGTGGTTCCTTGACAATTAGGGGTGGTTTATCTGTAAATAAAACAATTTATACTGATACCATTATTTCGGATAAAACAACAATGCCAAATAGTGTATTTACAAATACAAGTATTAACTCTCTTTCAGCATCTACAAGTACAATTCCAAATGCTGTTTTTACAAATATTTCTACAAATACTTTAATATCTTTAAATACATCTTTGACAAATACGAGTATAAGCTCACTATTAGCATCTACAAGTACAATTAGCAACGCTTCTTTCACAAATGTTTCGACTAGTTCTCTTAGTGGAGTAACTGATGTTATTTTTACAAATGTTTCTACGAGTAATTTAACATCTCTAAATGCTTCTTTTACAAATGTAAGCATAAGTTCACTTTCAGCATCTAGTGGTACAATTAGTAATGCTTCTTTTACAAATGTTTCTACTAACTCTCTTAGTGGAGTAACTGATGCAATCTTTACAAATGTCTCTACAAATAATTTAACATCTTTAAATGCTTCTTTAACAAATATAACTAGTACAAATTTAAATACTAACGTAATTTTAGCATCAACTGGTACAATACCAAACGTTGTTTTTACAAATGTCTCTACAAATAATTTAACATCTCTAAATGCTTCTTTAACAAATATAACTAGTACAAATTTAATTACCAATGTACTTTCAGCATCTACTAGTACAATCAGTAACGCTTCTTTTACAAATATTAGTAGTAATTCATTTTGGACAAATGATGCTAATATAAATAATCAAATATTATTTGACACTAAGGCTTCTATATCATTGAACACTTCAAATAATACATTATTACTAAAATCATATGATAATGTACCAATCAGAATAGTGTCAGGTAATAATACTCAAAATCCAATTATTTTTAGCAGTTCAGATAATAGTATTTCTATATTAACAACAACTGATTCTATTGATCAATTTACAGGTGCTTTAAAAATATCAGGAGGTCTTGGTGTAGAAAAAAAAATAAATACTAATTATATTGAAGCCAGTGATGGAACAATACAAAATTTAAATATACCTGGAACATTAACTGTTACAAATATTACAAATACTAATTTAATTCAAACTAATTTATCATCTGAAAATATTGTATCTAATTTTTCAACTATAAATAATACTATTATAACAAATGCTAGCATAAACTCTCTTTCAGTATCTACTAGTACAATTCCAAATGTTGTTTTTACAAATGTTTCTAGTGGTACTTTAACAGGTACAAATGCGTCTTTAACAAACGCTAGCATAAGCTCTCTTTCAGCATCTACTAGTACAATTCCAAATGTTGTTTTTACCAATGTTTCTACAAGTACTTTAATATCTTCAAATGCATCTTTGACAAACGCTAGCATAAGCTCTCTTTCAGCATCTACTAGTACAATTCCAAATGTTGTTTTTACAAATGTTTCTACAAGTACTTTAATATCTTCAAATGCATCTTTGACAAACGCTAGCACTACAACACTATCAGCATCTACTAGTACAATTCCAAATGTTGTTTTTACCAATGTTTCTACAAGTACTTTAATATCTTCAAATGCGTCTTTAACAAATGTTAGCACTACAACACTATCAGCATCTACTAGTACAATTCCGAATGCTGTTTTTACAAATATAAGTAGTTCTACTTCCAGAATAACAAATAGTATATTTACAAATATTTCTAGTGCAACAGCAAGAATAAGTAATACAGTTTTAACAAATATAACAGGTACAAATATTATTTCAGGAACGCTTACAACGAACAGTTTACTTATTACTAATAGTCAATTGTATATAGATTTAAATACTATTAGTAATTATTCATTAAATATAAATACAGGAACAAGTGCAAATTTATTATACAGCACATACAATACTAATGGTAATGATAGGGTATTTTCAATGGGGATAAGTAGTACATCTGGTCTTCCTGTTATGACTTTTAAGACTAACGATGGATATGACTTTCAAGTTGATAATGTTTCTTTATTATATTTTAGTCCAAACAATAATAATCGTATAGGAATTAATAATACTAATCCTCAAACAATTTTTGATGTTAATGGAACATTTAGAATTTCAGATACAGGAACTATTCCTAATTTATTTTCATCTACAACCACTATTGAAAATGCTATTATTACAAATATATCTACAAATAATTTAATATCTTCAAATGTTATTTTTACAAATGTTTCTACAACAACACTATCAGCATCTACTAGTACAATTCCAAATGCTGTTTTTACAAATGTTTCTACTAGCTCTCTTAGTGGAGTAACTAATGCAATCTTTACAAATGTTTCTACAACAACACTATCAGCATCTACTAGTACAATTCCAAATGCTGTTTTTACAAATGTTTCTACTAATTCTCTTAGTGGAGTAACTGATGCAGTCTTTACAAATGTTTCTACTAATTCTCTTAGTGGAGTAACTAATGCAATCTTTACAAATGTTTCTACAACAACACTATCAGCATCTACTAGTACAATTCCAAATGCTGTTTTCACAAATGTTTCTACTAATTCTCTTAGTGGAGTAACTAATGCAGTCTTTACGAATATAAGTACTAACTCTCTTTCAGCATCTACTAGTACAATACAAAATACGGTTTTCACAAATGTTTCTACAACAACTCTTTCAGCATCTGCGAGTACAATACCAAATACTGTTTTCACAAATGTTTCTACAACAACTCTTTCAGCATCTACTAGTACAATACCAAATGTTTCTTTTACAAATATTTCAAGTTCAACTGCAAGACTTACTAATGTTACTACAAGTACAATATATGGTTCTAATTCTACTTTTTCAAATATGTTAATTACATCTGGTACCTTATCTATAAATACACCAACTGAATCTACTTATTTGTTAAGTATGAATAGTTTAACAATAACTTCTGGTAATTTCTTATCAGCTGCTTATTTGAATAATGGAACAACATCTAGAAGTATGACATTAGAAGTTACTAATTATCCAGGGTTAGCAGCTACAAGTTTTGTATTTAAAACAGGTGATGGATTTGATTTTCAAACAGACAATGTTTCTAATTTATTTTTAAGTCCAGCTACAAATAAAAGAGTTGGTATTTTTACAACAAATCCTCAAACAGATTTAGATATAGGAACTTTGGGAGCTGGTGGAGGTACTTTAAGAGTAGCATCATCTGCAACTATTCCAAATTTGTTAACAACAAATGCTGTTTTCACAAATGTTTCTACTAATTCTCTTAGTGGAGTAACTAATGCAGTCTTTACAAATGTTTCTACAACAACACTGTCAGCATCTACTAGTACAATTCCAAATGTAGTTTTTACAAATGTTTCTACTAGCTCTCTTAGTGGAGTAACTAATGCAATCTTTACAAATGTTTCTACAACAACACTATCAGCATCTACTAGTACAATTCCAAATGTAGTTTTTACAAATGTTTCTACAACAACTCTTTCGGCATCTACAAGTACAATTCCAAATGTTGTTTTTACAAATGTTTCTACTAATTCTCTTAGTGGAGTAAATGATGCATCTTTTACAAATGTTTCTACAACAACTCTTTCGGCATCTACTAGTACAATTCCAAATGTTGTTTTTACAAATGTTTCTAGTGGTATATTATTGGCAAATACTGTTACTATTTCTAATGCCTTATTTTCTACAATTAATTCTAATAATGGAACTATACAAAATTTAAATATACCAGGTACTTTAACAGTAACTAATATAACAGATACTAATCTTGTTCAAACAAATATATCAAGTCAAAATTTAATAGTTTTATCAAGTACAATTGGAAATGCACTTTTTACAAATATAAGTACAAGCACTTTAACAGGTACAAATGCATCTTTAACAAATGTATCTACAACAACACTATCAGCATCGACAAGTACAATTCCAAATGTTGTTTTTACAAATGTTTCTAGTACTACACTATCAGCATCTACTAGTACAATTCCAAATACTGTTTTCACAAATGTTTCTACAACAACTCTTTCAGCATCTACTAGTACAATACCAAATGTTTCTTTTACAAATATTTCTAGTACTACACTATCAGTATCTACTAGTACAATTCCAAATGCTGTTTTTACAAATATTTCAAGTTCAACTGCTAGGCTTACTAATACAGTTTTTACAAATATTTCAAGTTCAACTGCTAGACTTACCAATTCTATTTTTACAAATATATCTACAAGTACAATTTATGGATCTAATTCTACTTTTACAAATATGTTAATTACATCTGGTACTCTGTCTATAAATACACCAACCGAATCTACTTATTTACTAAGTATGAATAGTTTACAAATAACTTCTGGTAATTATTTATCAGCTGGTTATATGGGAGCTAATAGTACTCCAAGAAGCATGACCTTAGAAACAATGAATTATCCAGGTTCAACATCTATTGCGTTTGCTTTCAAAACTAATGATGGATTTGATTTCCAAACTGATGATGTTTCTAATTTATTTATTACATCTCAAAACAATAAAAGAATTGGTATTTTTACAACAAATCCTCAAGCTGATTTAGATATTGGAGCAATAGGTGGCGGAGGAGGAGGTACTTTAAAAGTAGCATCATCTGCTACAATTCCTAATTTGATGTGTGATAATATTGAGGTGACTAATATATCTACTAATACTTTAACTGGAATAACTAATTTATCACTTACAAATATTTCAAGTTCAACTGCAAGACTTACTAATGCATCTTTTACAAATATAAGCACTAACACTTTAATTGGAGTAACTGATGCAGTCTTTACAAATGTTTCTACAAGTACTTTAACAGGTACAAATGCATCTTTAACAAACATATCTACAACAACAC
>JACCDI011506193.1_pt1 | contig 20333 bp, 13 predicted proteins | sample 7442791 | NCBI WGS metagenome assembly JACCDI01 (sample SAMN15323434, study PRJNA562643) | freshwater metagenome | isolation source: river surface water | place: USA:Blue River Watershed | collected 2017-08-15
CCCGTTATTACACCAATCAACTTGTTGAGTTTAAGGATACCGGTGTCTACACAGCCCATTTAAGCGTATCTAATGGTCCGTGTACATTTATTGACTCAGTTACCTTCAAATTAGATGATAAAATGAACAGCACGAATGACATCCGCGATCAGTTAAGCCTGTATCCAAATCCGGCTACTGACGAGTTGAATGTGCAGGTGCCGCAGGATGGTGTTCTGAGCATAACAGATATCAGAGGTGTTGTGTTGTACGAAGCGGTAATTGGTGCAGACAGGTCGTTGCGCATCTCTACAAAAGATTTTGCTGCCGGTCAGTATATCTTAACTGTGAAGTCGGACGCTTTCGAAGTAAGAAAATTGTTCATCAAGCAATAGTTACTGATAGTCTTTTTCTTCCAGCAAACGATAGATTCTGGAATAAGCTTCTTTATTTTTAATCTCTTTAATTAGGCGGGCATTGGCAGGCAAATGCATGGTGTCTTGCATATTGCCCGGGAAGGTATACACAGCAAATTCGGCGTACGCATTTTTGTCATAGGTGATGCTGTAATCGGCTACTCTTTTATAGCCATTTTTATCACCCCAGTAACAGGCCGCCAGCGGGAAGTCCATGCGTATGGTGCGCCCTTTAAAGACCGGCTCATCCAGGTGGCTGACCGTGCTTTGAAGATTGTTGACATGGTTGGTGTAGGAGAAATCTGTGTCTTTAAACTCCGAACCACCATTTAGATGAAAGAGCGCTGTTAGTGTACCAATAAGGATGAGCATGTAGGGCGCATATTTAAAACTTGTATCAGATTTTGCCACACTGATGATGATGAAGCAATACAGCGGCACCATAAAGAAGATGGTGTAACGTGAGAGGTAGTAATTGAGTACAGAGAAGGCCACGCCACCAAGAAAAATCACAGGCAATACCAGCGCATTTTGTCGCCACTTGATGGATTTAAAGGTATGCAAAGCAGGCAGTAGGATGATCCATGCCAGCAGTAAAACATAATGTCCCTGTTCCCAGAAAAGGAAGTCGCTGAACTCGCTCCAGCGAAGTTTAAGGTAATAGGCATCCCGCGTTAATAGAGAGGTATGTAAAGGATAGAAGTAATAACCCCTTTGAATCTTCTGAATAAAGATAAATAGTATAAAGCTGAGAACAGGTAAAATGATCAGTTGAAACTTATGTTTCTGTCTTAAGCGTTTACAAATAATTAGGTGAGTCAGATAAAAAGCAAAAGGCAGAATTAAGGCCGATTCTTTGATTTGCAGGGCCAGAATCATAGCGAGGCAGGTGAGCCAGTAGCGATCTTTGAGGTAGAAATAGAGAGCAAGAGCTGTGGCGAAGAACAGCGGAATTTCTGGCAAAACCAGGGTAGATTGAGCCAGGATGAAAGGTTGGAGAAAGACCATGAAAGCAGCGGCAGCGGCGGTCCACGACAGCATATATCGTTTGAGAATCAGGTATACTAAAATGAAGGCAGCGGTATTGATAGCTGCCATGGCGATGTGGGCAACCACAGGTTTGCAGCCAAAAAGTTTGAACCAGCAGGCGACATAGAAAGCCAGGAAGTTAGGATGACCGCGGGAGAGTTCATCTGGAATAGCGTTTGGGAGGAGACTAAGAGAGTGTTCGTAGAGGTATATGGCCGCACGACTGTAGACACCGAGTTCGTCCCATACATAAGGTAGTTGAAAAAGGTGCAGTTGACTTTGCAGAATGGCATAGGTAGCGACGATACAAGTGATCAAAACCATCAGAGGGAGGTATGGATGAAGACGTTTCAGCAAAGCGAGTTCAAATATATGAAAGTAGGGTTCTAAGAACAAATGGTGACTGAGAGGAAAGTGACAAATTAGACCTTCTAGGTCGGTTTACCGACCTGGAAGGTCATAAGCATTTTAAAATACAACAAACGTTTAGGGTTTTTTGGGAGAAGTGCAGATTTGGTGGGGAGGAAGCCGTTTGGGAAAAAACACAACCTTCCAGGTTTACAACCTTCCAGGTTGAAAACCTGGAAGGTTGTAAATGTTAGGAATTTTGAAAAGTTTCAGGATTTTGTCATGAAACTCAAAAAAATGTTAAACATAAAAATCACAAAAACAGAGTAATAACTATACAAGACAATAAAAATGTACATTTTTTGTGTAGTTTGGGATAACTAAAATTAAACAATATTGTCTCAATCTACCTTGTTTTCGTTCTTTGTAAGTGCAAAAAACTAGTATTAAAATACTAAATATAAGATTAGAAATATGTTAAAAAAACATAAAATATCAATTTTATTAGTATTAAATACTCATGTTTTTAAACAAAAAATTATAAATATATCTAATTACATGTTCATTTCACGGAGATTGGCTACCCTAAAAATCAATGTTATTTCAATTTTGAAGTTTATACTTCAGTTTATTCATTCAGGCATTCAATTCAACACAATTTCTAAAGCCTTAGTTTTAGTATTTACATTTTCATTTTATCTTGCGAATGCTCAAACCTGTCCTTTTGGATCTGCAACTTCTTCCACTGGTTATGGTGTTATTGCAGTGGGCGGAAACACCAGTCCGGGTAACGCAGTTGGTGCCATAGGTGCGGTAAGTACAACACTATCAACTGGTAATTCGGCGACTTTAAGCGCAGCAAATCCATTAACGATTGATTTGAAAGCCTGGGTCTCACAGGGTTCTACATTAACCGTTGCCTGGGCAAGAAGTGCTGGCACACCAACTGCTACGGTTCAATATTCATTGGATAGTATCACCTTTACCAGTTTGGGGACATTATCAGGGGCTACCACAACAGCGTCTTTGTATGCTAATTTTACAGTACCTGCTGGAGGACTTAGATATATAAGAATTACAAGAACAGCAGGCACATTATTTATTGATGGTGTGATGCGCACTCATACTTGTTACTATCCGGTTAATGCCGTTAACGATACGAGGGTATTTATGAGTCCTGGTACTGGCAGAGGATTTATTGGCAGTAATGATATTAATTTGGATTTAGATGCAAGAACCTATTCATTAGGTGCAATTAATGTATCCAATGGTACCTTATCGATTAGTTCAGGAGGTTATTATACCTACACACCTAATACTAATTTTGATGGGGTTGATTTTTTCTCCTACAGAGTTTGCGACGCGGGTCCAGATGGAAATATAGCCACCACTACCGATAATTCTTGTGACACCGCAATTGTGACTTTGCGTTCTTTATTTAATTGCGACTCAACAAAATTCTTTGTACCACTGCCTGAAAATGAAGCGATGGATTTTTTGGAAGACATTAATTCAAGCAATGGCGATTCCACACAGGTTTATATTGGACTCTCGGTTTCAACAGATGCTGTAGTTGTCTATGATCACTGGGAAGATGGCTATGAGTCAAATATAAAAGCGCCAACACAGAGTTCCACAAGAATATGGGGAGATGGTGATTTATCAAACGGTATTGCTCCAGGTTTTCCAACAGATTTATTGGATGCAGGGAAAGCTATTATTTTAAGTAACAAGCTTGTCAGCGGTCATAGTGGTTCGACAACCTATAATCCGAACGGCGCTACCAGCGATAACACTTTACAGGCAACGGTAGATTATGATGGTAAGGATAAAATATTTGTAGGAGGGAATGGAGCTTTAACTAAGTTCGCCTGGGGCAGTTTAGGCACTGTTAGTGTATCTGGAGCGTCGGTTCCAACAGCCGCTAAATGGGGAACTGCTTTTACGGTACCTATTGGAATTAATACAGCTAATAAAGGCAGTTCAGTAGACATCGCCAGTTTGTCTGTGATGGCTAAGGAAGCAAATACAATCATACAGATTGACCGTGATGCCAATGGTTCAGTAGATATTACAGATACCTTAAATGAGGGTGAAACTTATTACGTTGACAGTCGTCAGGGTGGTACTACCATCAATGTTAATCAGGGAGCTACCATTAACTCTAATAAAGCAGTCATGGTGTATTTATTGACTGGAAGGTACAATACAGTGCCTTATCAGGGAAGAACATATTCCTTGAATCCAAATAATCAATTATCAAGTTGTTATTATATGCCGGCTGTACCAAATCTGGCGGTTAGGAATTTCTTATATAACCCGACAGGATCGGCTATTTCAGTAACAAGGACAACCGCGGGTGGAGCGACAAGTACTATTAGTGTAGCGGCTAATTCGAGTAATTTTGATGATGTTAATTCATCAGGACTAGGGTATCGATATTGCAGTACGGTTCCGTTTATTATGATTGCCTTGTGCGATTATAACAATGGAAATTCAGATTGGGGTTTTACGCCAGTTCCAACCGCTAACCTAACCAATAAAGTATTAATGAGTTTTGGGGATGGTGCTGATCCGACAAATTCAGCTATAGGGACCGTCAATTATACAGTGGCACATGTGATGGTTGACAGCACAACTTATTTGTATGTTGATGTCAACGGTGACGGTAGTCCGGAGAATGTATCATTCAATTCAGATGTAGATGCTACAGATAATACTGTTACAATCGGTGGAGTAAACTACAATGAAACTACAAGTGGAAATGGTATTTTAATGAATCCGTATCAAACGATAACTATTGGATCTACTACAGGTTCCTTAAACGGAGCATTGTTTTATACAAAGACTGCAGCTAATAATGGCGGGAATTTAGGGAAGAATTTGGTGGTTGTTTGGGGTCAGAATGGCGGACCAATTACGACACCAAACATTGATGCTGGTTATACGGTTCCAAATATAAATCCATTTATGGGAGGCACCAGTATAATAAAGACGACAGATAGTTTGTGTTTGGGCAGTAATCTTGATAGCATCACAGTGAAGTATTCGGGTGTTTCGCCGTATAGAGTTTTTTGGTTTAACGAATCGACAAACACATTTAGTACGAATACCACTACAAAAGATTCTTTTGTAATTTATAATTTAGAGCCAGGTACTTATCTGGTAAAAGTTAAAGATGCAAATTGTAATGTGTTTCAGCAAAGAACAACGATTTATGCAGCGACAACAGGATGTAGTTTTACTGTAACAGGAAGATTATTTAACGACAGTAATGGTTTAACGAACAGCGTAATTGATGGCAGAGGATTTGGAAATCCATCCTCCAGTGCAATGTATGTTTATCTTGTCAATAGTCTCGGTTTGGTTGTGGACAGCTCATTAGTGAATCCAAGTAATGGAACTTATTCTCTGACAGGAGTGAGATATTCTAACTACACCTTACGTTTAGCGACAGTAGCTGCAGGTATTGGTGCATCTGCGCCATCAGCAAGTTTACCATCGGGTTGGGTAAATACCGGTGAACAATTCGGGACAGGTAATTTTGCCGGATCGGGAGTTGAATCCGGCAGTCCGAATGGCAATATCGCTTTGCGAATTTTGACCAGTAATATCAGCAACGTGAATCTGGGAATTGAGAGAGTTCCAGTCTCTGGTAATCAATCTTACAGCATTAATTCTCCGTCTTTTTCGTTGACAGATACCATGCGTTTAAATAGGACCAGTACAAGTCCGGGTGCCTTACTGGGCTCAGATGGAGAGGATGGTACATTTGGCGCGGGTAGTAAAGTTAGAATTTATGCACCAACAACGAATGAGTTGTATTATGATGCCAATAATGACGGAGTTCTGGCACCAGGAGAGCGCATCACTGACAGTTTAGAAATTACTTCATATAATCCATCATTATTAATTGCGCGTTATAGTCAGATCGGGACCACCAGCATGAGTTTTCAGTTTTCGTATGTTGACAGGGCCAACAGGATAGGAACAAAAGCCACTTATGGTATTAGCTGGTTAATTCCATTGCCTACTGATGAATTAAGTTTGACAATAAATTGTAGTGGAAAAGTCAACCAACTTGACTGGTATGTTACAACTGAAAAGGAGGCCAAGGCATTCAAAGTAAATTGGTCTGCGGATGGTAAACAATGGTATACTATACATACAGAGACTGCAGAGAGTACTAAGAAAAACTACGCTTTTACAGACAAGGCCATACATTCAGGATTGTCATTTTACAAGATATCAATGCAAACAAATGATTTGATAGAATATACTACACCGATAGTAAAATCTACTTGTCAGATTTCAGATATAGTTAAATACGAGTTATATCCGATACCATCACAATCGATAGTATATCTGAGGGGATATGATGGGACAGAGTTATTTAAAGTATTTAATTCCCAGGGACAGGAAGTATATCCAAGACAGGTATTTGTCAAGGGTATTACGGAATTGCATTTTGAAGGATTGAGTGATGGGATTTATTCGGTTGTGTTTAGTGAACAAGGAACATACAGAGTTCTTATTCATCAATAATATTTCGTGTTAATGTGTTAATGTTGAGCCTAGCTTAATTTACCTTAGAAGCCCCGCAAGGGGCTTTTTTTGAGGAGAAAAAGTTGGTTTCTGACCTAAGCGTTTGACGTTTTTTGGAAGAAGTGTAGAGTTAACGGGGGGAAAGCCGTTTGGGAAAAAACACAACCTTCCAGGTTGTCAACCTGGAAGGTTGTAAAAAAGAACCAACGAAAAATCCCGTTCCGGAAAATTTCCAAAACGGGATTTAAATAATTATTAAATATTTAACCGACTTATTTCAGGAATAATAAATCACGGTACTTAGGGAGTTTCCAGGCATCGTTATCTATTAGTTCTTCCAGTTTGTCTGCACTCTCTCTTATCTTGTCGAAGTATGGTTTTACTTTATCGCAGTATGCTTTCGCTTTCTTATCAGCATGATCAAGGTTATTTGCCTTTTTGCGCTCTTCCACCATCTTGTTGTTATTGTCCCAGATAGCATTAATCTCCTGAGAGATTTCTCTGGCCAATTCGTAAAGGTGTTTGTTTTGAGCTTTGGTCTGACCAATTCTGCTTAATCCTTCGATGGTATCAATCAGTTTTTTCTGATATTCTACAGCAGATGGAACGATATAATTTTTCACTAATTCGCCAAGAATTCTACCTTCGATTTGAATTTTCAACAGGTAGTTTTCAAATTTGATTTCAGTTCTGGCTTCCAGTTCTTTTTTGGTAAAGATGCTATTGTTAACAAACAAATCTTTAGTCATTTTACTGTTGTAAGCATCTAAAGCGTATGGTGTAGTTTTGATGTTGCTCAGACCTCTCTTAGCTGCCTCTTTTACCCATTCTTCGCTGTAACCATTGCCTTCGAAAATGATTTTCTTGGTAGCTTTTACATAACCGATTAATACTTGTTCGATGGCTTGAAGTTTGTTTACTTTTTTCTTAATTAAAGCATCAACATCTTTTTTGAATTTAGCCAGTTGCTCTGCAACGATGGTATTCAATACGATGATTGCATTTGCACAATGGTCGCTCGAACCAACGGCTCTGAATTCAAATTTATTACCTGTGAAAGCGAACGGTGAAGTTCTGTTTCTGTCGGTGTTATCAAGGAGAATTTCAGGAATTCTGTAAACGCTGATTTTCTTTTCGCTGGCTTTGCTGCTTTTACTTTTCGCTGGTTTAGATTGTTCGAACTGATTCAGAACATCACTTAAGGTACTTCCGATAAACACAGACATGATTGCAGGAGGAGCTTCATTAGCGCCTAATCTATGATCGTTAGCAGCAGTTGCAATACTTGCTCTCATCAGATCAGCATGGTCGTGAACCGCTTTGATGGTGTTAATGAAGAAAGTTAAGAACTGTAGGTTGTCGATAGGACTATGACCAGGAGATAACAAGTTAATACCTGTATCAGTGATGATAGACCAGTTATTGTGTTTACCTGAACCGTTTACGCCTTTGAAAGGTTTTTCGTGCCATAGCACTTTTAATTTATGTCTTGTAGCAACAGACTGCATCACATCCATCAGCAGTGAGTTGTGGTCGATGGCGATATCAGCTTCTTCAAACATTGGAGCACATTCGTACTGACCAGGAGCAACCTCGTTGTGTCTGGTCTTAAGTGGAATACCAAGTTTCAAAGCTTCTTTTTCGAAGTCGGTCATGTAATTGTATACACGCTCAGGAATGCTACCGAAGTAATGGTCTTCAAGTTGCTGACCTTTAGCAGGCATATTTCCAACCAATGTTCTGCCAGCAAACACTAAGTCAGGGCGCTGGTGGTATAACTCTTCATCAACTAAGAAATACTCCTGTTCGATACCCAGAGACACTTTAGCATTGCTAACATTACTGTCGAAGTATTTGCAAACTTCTACGGTGTTTTTTACCAGGAAGTTGGTAGATTTAATAAGTGGTGCTTTGTAGTCGAGGGCTTCACCAGTGTATGCTACGAAGATGGTAGGAATGCAGAGTGTTTTACCGCTTGCTTTCTCCATGATAAAAGCTGGAGAAGATGGATCCCATGCACTGTAACCTCTTGCTTCAAAAGTATTTCTGATACCACCGTTAGGGAAACTTGAAGCATCAGGTTCTTGTTGAACAAGCGCCTTGCCGTTAAATACTTCAATACCGCTATCGATACCAGTTGGATCGAAGAAAGCATCGTGCTTTTCTGCTGTTGAACCACGCAATGGCTGGAACCAGTGGGTGTAGTGTGTAGCACCTTTCTCGATGGCCCAGTTTTTCATACCTTCAGCAATTTGATCCGCCATTTTGCGGTCCATAGGCTTGCCGGTATTTCTGGATTCGTTAACAGCCTTGATGGCTTCTTTACTAACATACTCGGCCATTGCTTTTGGTCCGAATACACTTTTACCGAAGTACTCTGATATTTGTTTCATTTGAATTTTGGATGATGGTTGTTCCTGAGATTTAGATTTTGAAGCTCTCATCTTTTGATGATTTATTTTCGGTTGCAAAAGTACGGACATAATCTCATTTGACAATTCAATCTGATAAAAGTCATCCACAAAATAGTATAAAATACTAAAACATGATGAAAAAAATTGTAAATTTCGACACGAAATGATTAATAGTCAAATTCCATATAACAAGTTGCCTTTGATTGAAAAGCGTCTTTCAGAATCTAATATTGATGATTTTCAGTTGATGAATGAGGCTGTCAGAGCATTGGATTTTCTCAATGGTTTTTTAAGTGGATACGATGACGAACTACTGCCCGAATACAGCAGTAATCTAATGTTTACTGAGCTGAGAAATTCACTTGAACTGGAGGGATTTCCTGTCTCACTTCAAAGAATATTTGAAGCTGAAAATTCCGAAAATGCTCTGCAGGATGAGTTGTTGTCGGGTATAATTGAGTATCATTCAAAAATAGTACAAATCCGACAACTACATTTGGAAGCTATCAAGCCTTCAGGTTTCAAGCAACTCATTAAGAATGCAGAACAGTTCAGAGAACGCCGCGAGCATACCATTAAAAGTTATTTTACCAACCTTACCCTTTACACTGCGCCCGTTCAATCATCGGTTTTGCAAGTGTTGAGACAGGATTTGGAAAACTTTATCTCAGACAAGAATTTTTTATCATCCATAATAGCCGGTTCTATCGCCCACTATCAGATGAGAGCCATGGCTCCGTTTAATCATTTTAACGGTGTTTGTGCCAGAAGCTTGCATCTTCAGTGTTTAAGGGTCTATGGACTAGATACAATCAGTTTACCTTTGTCATCAGAAATTCTTAAGGAAAAGGAAACTTATCAAACCCTAATGAGGGATATCATTCAGACGGGAAGCTTGCAAACCTGGCACCGGTTTATGACAGATATGATTGTTGCTTCGGCTAAGAAACTACCCAAACAACTGAAAGCATTGAGTAAGCTTAAGAAGCAATTGGTCGAGCAAATTGACAAATACACCGATTACAATATGCCTTCCTCTTTGGCCATTCTGGTTATGCGACAGCCATATGTAAAAGCCATAGACCTGGTCGCTGAATTGCCCTGCCACAGACAGACAGCAGCCACTTATCTAAAACATCTGGTAAAAATGGGGATTTTAGTTGAAAAGAGTTCGGGCAGAGAAAAGTTGTATTTAAACAAAGAACTTATGGATATCTTATCCAATTAAACGCCAAAAAAGTATTTACTTTGCCAAAGTATGAAAGCAATGAAACGCATGTTGAGACTTATTCTGCCATTCAAAGGACTGGCAATGCTCAATATGTTCTTCAATTTGATTCAGATTCTGGCAGGATTATTCTCTCTGGCCCTGGTAATGCCATTGTTGGATTTTATGTTCAACAATAATCAGGACGCCTTCAAACAGAAATCTGTTGGTAGCGCTGGTGATTTTAACTCACTTTACAACAATTTCATACAATGGATGACCGAGTTTGTCAATAACGACAAACAAGCAGCATTGTTCTGGATCTGTGTCAGTTTGTTAGTAGCAACTATCATCAAAAACATCGCACGGTATCTTGCCCTCTACTACCTGGTTATTTTACGTAACCGCATTATCAGAGATATCAGAAGAGATTTGTACAACAAAATTCTTGATTTGCCGCTTTCCTATTTCAGCGATGAGCGTAAAGGAGATATTATTTCTCGCATGAGTAATGATGTTAAAGAGGTAGAATGGAGTTTGATGGCCTCGCTTGAAGCTATTTTTAAAGAACCAGTTACCATCATTTTTTATATCGGATCATTAATTTACATGAGTCCGAAATTAACACTTTACATCATTGTCTTATTGCCATTGGCAGCAGGATCTATCGCATTGTTGGGTCGCTCGCTGCGCAGGAAATCAAAGCGCAATCAGGAGCAACAAAGTGCTGTATTATCCTTCCTGGAAGAATCTTTAGGGGGCATGAGAATCATCAAGGCATTTGCAGTAGAAAAGGTGTTTCGCAGAAAATTCACTGATTTAAATACTAATTCAACCACGGCCAATATCAAGGTAAATCATCGTGGAGACATGGCTTCTCCCATTTCAGAAACACTTGGCATTATGGTGGCTTGTGTATTGTTGTGGTTTGGTGGTAATATGGTTTTTGGAGGCGAGTTAATAGGCTCAGCTTTCCTGGCTTACTTTGCTATTTTTAGTCAGGTTATTCCTCCATTCAAACAAGTTTCTCAAGCATTTCCAATGGTTCAGAGAGGTGCAGCCGGGATGGATCGTTACGAAGAAATTCTCAATTCAGATATCAAGATTTATGAAGTAGAACAACCTCTTAGCATCACTTCATTAAATGAAGGCATTGTCTATAAAGATGTCTGTTTTACCTATAATGGAACAGACATGGTTTTGAACCATGTTTCGTTTGATATTCCAAAGAATAAAAAGATTGCTTTGGTGGGTTCAAGTGGAAGTGGTAAAAGTACTTTAGCTGATTTATTGCCACGTTTCTATGATGCCACATCTGGCAGCATTAGTATCGATGGTGTAGATATCAAACAATACAGTTTGCAAGAGCTTCGCTCTATGATGGGTATAGTAACTCAGGAGGCTATTCTGTTTAATGATACCATTGCCAACAACATTATTTTTGGTCATCCAACTGCCACACTTGAAGATGTTAAAGCGGCAGCAAAACTGGCCAATGCACTTGAATTTATAGAAAAAACAGAAAACGGATTTGACACAATGATAGGAGAGCGGGGTAGCAAGCTTAGTGGCGGTCAACGTCAACGTTTAGCCATAGCCCGTGCTTTATTGCGAAATCCTTCAATTCTTATTCTCGACGAGGCTACCAGCGCACTTGATAATGAAAGTGAGAAGTTGGTTCAGCAGGCTCTAGATAACCTTAGACAAGGCAGAACAACACTGGTAATTGCTCATAGATTAACTACCATTCAGGATTCAGACGAAATAATAGTTTTAGATCGTGGTCATATTGTCGAACGCGGCAGTCATCAGGATTTACTTGAGCGCAAGGGTCACTATTACCGCTTGTATACCACACACGGTGGAACAGATTTGTAAAAACTGACTACTATCATGGCGCTTTGCACAAAGTTTCACCACCAAACCCTTATAATTTCGTGCTATAATTTTTAATAATATGCAAATTAACATCAAAAGAATTGACGAAGACTTTTTAATGGAAGCGACTAACGACACTGGTAATACTTTACTAATGGATGGTTCTGAAAGTATAGGCGGTCACCACAAAGGCTTCAGACCAATGCAGATGCTATTAGCGGCAGTTGGAGGATGCAGCGCCATTGATATCATCTCAATTCTAAAGAAACAAAAACAAGAAATTGAAAGTTTCGAAGTAGTGGTGGATGGCGATTCTCAAAAAGAAGATACGTATTCGGTATACAGAACAGTAGATATCCATTTTAAAATTAAAGGCAAGGTAGATCTGGACAAAGCACAGAAGGCTGCACAGCTTTCTCACGATAAGTATTGTTCGGTTTCAAAGGCAATGGAATACAGTTCACACATTCAGTTCAGAGTGAGTGTTAACGAAGACTGATGAACAACAATTCAAGGAAAATATTTAGTATATTTGCCTTGTGTTAAAATTCAGATATATCTTTTTGTTTATGTTATTCGCTGTCAATGGGCTAATGGCTCAAGACAGTTCCAAGCTTTCCAAGAACACAGCAGGTTTGCGGAACTCAGTTTTATTTTGTTTCAATTATGGCAGGCAGGTGCCAGTAGGGTTGCTTAACAAGCGTTTTGGAGGCAGCAATACTGTTGGTTTTTCAACGGCCTATAAGTTTGGAAATAATTTTCAGGTACAGGCAGGCATAAACGCTTTATTCAGTGGTAAAGTAAAAGAGAATGGCATCTTTGACACCATGGTTGGAAGCTCTGGATATCTGGTAGATGTTAATGGTAATTTAGCAGAAATTAAGATGTATGAGAGAGGCATTACCTGGCATGTTGATTTCGGGAAAGTTATTCCGATTAATAAATTCGATATTAATTCCGGAATTTTACTGACAGCTGGCGCAGGTTTCATGCAGCACTATATCAAATATACCTTTCAGAGAACGGTATTGCCTCAGTTAGAAGGCGAGTATGCTAAAGGCTACGACCGTCTAACAAATGGTTTAATGCTTAGAGGATTTGCAGGCTATCAGAAAATTGATCCAAAAGCTATGTTAAACTTTGTCGCTGGTATCGAGGTTCTCAATGGTTTTACTAAAAACAGAAGAGCCTTTAATTATGATACCAGAACAGCGGATAATACTTCCAGAAATGATTTGATGATTGGACTTAAAGTAGGCGTTATGATCTCTATTAGTGGGAGAAAAGCCGGAGCGTCTAAAGGTGACGAGGAGCGTTATTTCGATTAAAAGATGACTGCTATTTACCACTTTATTACAAGATTGGCAGAGGCTATTTTGAATCTGCTAAGCATTTTTTTAAAAAGTGGTAAGCTCCGGGATTTCATAGTTGGTCGCAAGACTCAAGATCTATCAGTGCCTCTCACGAAAACCTCGAAACGCTACTGGTTCCATTGCGCAAGTCTGGGCGAATTCGAGCAGGCTCGTCCTGTGATAGAAGCCATTAAAGAAAATGATCCCAGCATCAGTATTGTAATATCTTTTTTTTCTCCTTCAGGCTATCAGCAGAGAAAGAACTATTCACTGGCAGATGCTGTTATTTATCTACCTCTGGATACTCCGTCCAATGCCCGTAAAGTACTAAACTACCTAAAGCCTGATCAGGTAATATTTGTTAAATACGAACTATGGTATTTCTATCTTTCAGCGATTCATCAAAGACAGATACCTTGTTATTTGATATCAGCAACTTTTAGACACAATCAATTTATTTTTTCATTCCTGGGAACTTGGTTGTTTAAGTTATTGCCCAGGTTCTCCTGCATTTTTTTACAGGACGACAACAGTTATCAGTTGCTGAAACAAAAAGGATTTACCAATATCCAGTTAAGTGGAGATACCAGATATGACAGGGTAAAACAAAATGCCTTAAAAGTTAAGCTTAATCCACATATAGAAGCATTCAAGGCCGATTCACCTATGCTCATTCTGGGGAGCAGCTGGCAGGCGGAAGAAGCTTTAGCTGAGCAATTCTTGCGGGATGAGTCATTCAAATCTTTTAAAGTACTGATCGTTCCCCATGATATCAGCAAGAAGCATATAGATGCTATTTATACATCTGTTAAACAATATGGCGTTTCTTTATATACAGATTCTCAGATTCTGCAAGGCAGTCGTGTGATGGTATTAGACACCATTGGCCATTTATCGAGTGCTTATTATTATGCTGATCTGGCTTTGGTTGGTGGTGCATTTGGTAAAGGTTTACACAATATACTTGAAGCACTGTCATTTGGAGTGCCAGTAGTTTTTGGGCCCAATACTGGAAAATTTCCTGAAGCAGCATTGGCCATGCAAGCTGAAGTAGCGATGACGATTACAGATTATGAGAGTTTCAAAAGAAGTGTCATTTATTTCTTACCAGAGAAAAATTTAGACAATACATTAAGGGCCAAATGTATTGATTTTATCAACTGGCATTCTGGTGCTACCGGGAAGGTCTTAAAAATTTTAGAGAAGAAATAATTTTAGAAAAGTTCGCCGTTTTCTTTGCGGTATTGAATTCTGCCAAGGTGTTTATAGGCATGTGCAGTCGCTTCTCTGCCTCTGGCGGTCCTCATTAAATAACCTTCCTGAATCAGGAAAGGTTCGTAAACCTCTTCGATAGTTCCAGCTTCTTCGCCTACTGCGGTTGCAATGGTGTTGATTCCTACTGGTCCGCCTTTAAATTTATCTATAATGGTACTGAGAATTCTGTTGTCCATTTCATCCAGTCCGTTGGCATCAACATTCAAAGCTTCGAGCGCATATTTAGCAATATCTAAATTAATAGTGCCATCGCCTTTTATCTGGGCAAAGTCTCGGGTTCTGCGAAGTAATGCATTAGCAATACGCGGGGTCCCTCTACTTCTTCTGGCGATTTCGTATGCTGCTTCGTTAGCAATCGGTACTTTGATAATACCAGAAGAGCGATTGACAATTCTGGCTAATAAGTCGGTGGTATAGTATTCTAAACGGTTAGTAATACCAAAACGAGCACGTAGGGGAGCAGTTAGTAAACCAGACCTGGTGGTGGCACCAACGAGGGTAAAGGGAGCCAGGCTAATTTGAACTGAACGGGCGCTGGGACCGCTATCAAGAACGATGTCAATTTTGTAATCCTCCATAGCCGAATAGAGGTATTCTTCTACTACCGGACTAAGACGGTGGATTTCGTCGATGAATAAAACATCGCCCTCTTCGAGATTAGTGAGTAATCCAGCTAAATCACCAGGCTTCTCTAATACTGGTCCGCTGGTAATCTTAATATTGCTCTGCAGTTCGTTTGCAATGATGTTTGCTAAGGTCGTTTTTCCAAGTCCCGGAGGTCCGTGCAGTAAAACGTGATCCAGTGCCTCGCCACGCTGTACTGCTGCTTTCACAAATACCCGGAGATTGTCCAGGATTTTTTCCTGACCAGTAAAATCTTCGAATTGTGTTGGTCTCAATACCTTTTCGATATCTCTGTCGGCAGGACTTAAAGCATCTTTTTCAGGATCGAGGTTTTTGTTTAGCATGGCGATGATGCAAAGATATTGGAAGCTGTCGAATAATACAATTCAGTAATTGGGCTTATTTTCTAGAGGCGTACAACCATTTAATCGAAATTTCTATCTTACTTAAAAATTTGTATGAAATTTGTAATATTAAAACCGATGAGAATTATACTCCTTACTGTACTTGCTTTTTGTCAGTTTAACCATGTTTTTGCTCAGATGAGTGATGGTGTAAAGTTTGACAAAGTGTCACATGATTTTGGTAAAATAAAAGAAGAAATTGGCACTGCCATTGCCATTTTCGAATTTACTAATGTTAGCAAAGGTCCTGTTTACATCAAGAACATTGAAACCAGCTGTGGCTGTACCAAGCCAGAGTACTCTAAAGACACCATTCTTCCAGGAGGAAAAGGGTTTATAAAAGCTTTATATGAAACCAGAGGCAGAAGTGGTGATTTTCATAAAAACCTATTCGTGTATTTCAACGAGCAGGATATGTATCAGAGTTTAAGCATTTCTGGTTCAGTAATTCCCGAAGCCAATCTGGCAAAGCGACCAGAAACTTACAGCACAACCTATTCAAATCTGGCACTTACTTCAATGATAGCAGCATTTCCGAATTTGCATACCAATCAGAAGCAAACCTATACCATAAAAGCATTTAACTATCAGGGTTACCCAATTAAAATTTGGGAAGTCAATGAAGTACCAGATTATCTGACTGTCAATATCGGCGACAGTGTCATCGATGTGATGGATTCCATGTTTATTACCTTTACTGTTGATGGAGGCAAGATTGCAGAATTGGGAGAAATTCGTCAGAGAATTGCTTTTGTTACAGACGACGCAGCTGGAGAAACTAAGTTTTTGCATGTGTACATTAATTTGAAAGAAGATTTTTCTAAGTTAAGTAAACAGCAAAAGCTCAATGCACCTGTTATCAGCATTGATTCAGGAACTGTATTAAATTTCGGTAAAGCCGTTGCTGGATCTATTGTCAGCAAAACGGTGACAATTACAAACAATGGCAAAACGGAGTTAAAAATAAGAAGTGTTAAACCAAGTTGTTCTTGCATATCGTTTACTTTACCGAAACAAATATTAGCTCCGGGTGAAAAGGTAGTCTTTACTATTTCTATCGATACAGTGAATCAAACAATAGCCTCTCACAGTAAGTATTTAACTTTATATTCAAACGACCCCAAGAAATCAGAACAGAATATTAAACTCTTAATAAATATCACCAATTGATTGTTATGAAGAAAATTGTTTTAAACGCCTTAGTAGCCGCAGTATTTGGTGTTTTAGGCGCATTTCTATTTACCAGATATCAATCTGGTTCTGAAAAAAATTCACTGGCAGAAACTGAAAATCTGAAAGGACTATTGGCCTCTTATAATGGCAAAACGACCGAGAACAGTATCAGTTTTGTACTTGCTTCAAAGGTTAGCACACCAAGTGTTGTCTTTATTAAAACAACTGCTATGGTGCAGCAAAGAAATCCATTCGGAATGTTTTTTGATGGTTGGGATCCTTTCGGCAGCATCGGAAAAGTGAGTAGTACCGGCAGTGGTGTCATTGTTAGAAAAGATGGGTATATTATCACCAATCTCCACGTAGTAAAAGATGCACAAACGATAGAAGTGGTGCTAAATAATAAAAAGAAAACTTATACCGCCACTTTAGTGGGCACCGATCCATCGACAGATTTGGCATTGTTAAAAATAGAATCTGATAATTTGCCAGCCATTGCCATTTCTAATTCTGAAGATTTAGAAATTGGAGAATGGGTAGTCGCAGTTGGTAATCCATTTAACTTAACTTCTACTGTAACTGCTGGCATTGTAAGTGCAAAAGGCAGAAATATCAATGTCGTTAATAATCAGTTTCCGATAGAGTCGTTTATACAAACAGATGCTGCTATTAATCCAGGAAACAGTGGAGGTGCACTGGTTAACCTAAATGGCGAGCTTGTGGGTATTAATACCGCAATATTTAGTCAAACTGGCAGCTATGCAGGATACGGATTTGCCATACCTTCAAACATAGTATCTAAAACCATTAAAGATTTGATAGATTTCGGACAAGTACAGAGAGGTTATACCGGAATAGAAGCCGACGAAGTTGACGAGAGTTCAGAGAAAATAAACAAAGTAACGAACGGCGCATTGGTTAAGAACATTTACAATGAGAGTCCGGGAGCCAAAGCAGGATTAATGAAAGGCGATATTATTGTTAAAATTCAGGATAGGGCTATCAATGGTAAATCTGGTTTTGATGAGCACATGTCTTATTACCGACCAGGCGATAAAATCAAGATCAATTATGTTCGCAAAGGTGAGTCTAAAGAGACCACGATGACATTAACCAATCAGGATGGAGAGATTACCTTAGAGAAGAAAAGAGCAGTTACATCAGACAAACTTGGCGCCGACTTTTCAAATGTCAGCAAAGTAGAACTTCAAAAATACAATATCAGTTCAGGTGTGAAGGTTAACAATATCCGCAGTGGATTGATTGCTAATATGGGCATAGAAGATGGATTCATTTTTCTAAAATACAATGGCAATGCCTGTAAAGAAGCCAGCGAATTAATCAAGCTATTGGAATCAGCCGGAGGTCGAATTCAGATAGAAGGTTTGAGTGCTGATGGTGGCAGACGAATATATAATTTCTGGTATTAGTAATTTTGTGACAACACCCCAATTGGGTATTAAAGAATATAATTATCCAACAAAAAAGCGCTTCATTTCTGAAAGCGCTTTTTTTATAGGTTAATAAAGTTATAAGCAGATATTATCTCGCTGCACTTTGTTTCATGCAGTTTAACAAAGCATTTTTAACGCTGTCGCTTACATCATGCAAAGGCATTCTAACAGTAGTGCCACAGATACCCATAGCTTCGAGAATTACTTTAATGCCACCTGGACTGCCATCGGCGAAAATGAGGTTCATGGCATCCAGCAACTGATTATGAAGAGGCAGTGCTGCTTTAGTATCGCCATTGAGACCCAATTTTACCATATCACTAAAAGTTTTTGGATAGGCATTCGCGATGACACTGATGACACCATCCATACCCAGAGCCAGGAACGGATGAGTTAGTGCATCGTCGCCACTAATGACAGAAAAATTAGCAGGGCGGTTTTTTAGAATATCCATGCATTGGGTAAAGTTACCACTAGCTTCTTTAGTGCCAAGAATATTGGGATGTTCAGCCAGTTTTAGAGTAGTTTCAGTACTCACATTACTACCAGTTCTTCCAGGTACGTTATAAAGAATGATAGGCAGTGGAGCCGCATCCGCCAGGTAGGTATAATGTTTTAAAATACCTTGTTGATTCGGCTTGTTGTAATAAGGTGAAACACTAAGTATGGCAGAGATACCGTCGATATCCTGATGTTTCATGGCATCTGCCACTTCCAGGGTATGACTGCCACCGATGCCCAAGACAAGAGGTAATCTGCCATTATTTTCAGTTCTAATAGTTTCGAGTATACTTTGTTTTTCCTGTTTAGAGATAGTTGGACTTTCGCCAGTAGTTCCAAGAATTACCAGATAATCAACACCATTATCTATCTGATGTTTCACCAGTTTTTTCAATCCTTCGAAATCTATACTTGAATCTTTGTTGAAAGGCGTAACAAGTGCAACACCTGTTCCGCGTAGTTGTTGTGAAGTTGCGTGAGCCATAATTGTTATTGTATTTTTCTAAGTGATCTTCCAATTTCTATTAGATAGTTTTCACAAGGATCTGCACCGTTTGGTTTAACCAGAAACTCATAGAAATTGGTATCATCATTTTCGAGGTAGGGGCCGATTCTAAATTTAGCTTTAGAAAAAACGGCGATAGTTTTAAGATAGTCATTATTGTTAAGACAGCCATTAATTAACAGATCAAACGGAGTCTCTAACAGTAATTTAAGTTCTTTTGATTTAGGAGCAGTAAAGAAGTTGAAATCTCCTTTACAGCAAAGGCGATAAATCTCGTTGGGCTGCATATCTGGTCCCAGTTTTTTTATCGGGTAATAGGTCAGGAACACAATGTCTTTACCACTTTTACGAAGTTCATGTCCGAATGTTTTAAGTTCTTCTATTTCTTGTTTGGCTTGAGAACTGTCCCAGATAATTAGCACAGACTTGATGGCATCAAATGGTAAAGCTGAACGGTTAATTTTCAGTTGACGGGATTTCTTTATCAGTGCTTTAGAGTTCAATTGGCCTTATAGGATTCAAAAGTAATTAATTAAGTGAGAAGTTAAAAGCTTAATTTTTAAATGACTTCTGAAATCAATTCAATTTTAGTTCTAAAAACCCCCGTTTTTAAAAACCTGTTTTAGTGAGTGTTGAGTGTTGTTTATGATTGCAAGTGCTTGGTATACATCCTAACCCTTCCAGGGTTTAAACCCTGGAAGGGTTAGGGAATAGGTAAAATTTTTACACCCACCAAACGCTGCCTTCTACTGCAAGCTCTGTGTTTTCAAACACCTCTCGGGCCTCATCCAGCAAGGGTTGAAGGTTGTCGTAGCGAGATGAAAAATGTCCGATAATTAATTGACTGGCATTGGTCATCTGAGCGATAGTTGCTGCTTGTTCGGCAGTGCTATGAAAGTACATATTCGCTCTGTCTTCAAGGTTTTTCATGTATGTAGATTCATGATACAGCAAGTTGACATCCTTAAAATACGAGGCAATTTGTTTGTCAAAGATGGTATCTGAACAATAGGCATACGAACGAGGAGCACCTGCCGCCTCTGTAAGAATATCGTTTGGAATAACTTCACCTGCTTCATTGGTATAATCTGAGCCAGCTTTGATTGCTTTAAAAGCTTCTACCGGAATATTATAAGATGCAGCAATTTCAGGAAGAAGTCTTCTTTGTTTTGGCGATTCTTTAATGAGGAAACCAGTACAATGAATGCGGTGTTTCAGAGGAAATGAGC
>JACCDI011023385.1_pt1 | contig 20327 bp, 20 predicted proteins | sample 7442791 | NCBI WGS metagenome assembly JACCDI01 (sample SAMN15323434, study PRJNA562643) | freshwater metagenome | isolation source: river surface water | place: USA:Blue River Watershed | collected 2017-08-15
GAGATATTAAAGTATCTGAACCAGGTGGAGGGACTAGAAAGTTAGATCAAACAATCACTTTTATTTTAGAATAGAATATGAAAAAGCAATTATTTCTTGTAGTTCTTGTTGCTAGCCTTTTTGCTGGAAATACTGCTATTGCTCAATTTAGCAATAGTTCCAAAAAGAAAGCTGCTCCAGTGGCTGCTCCCAAAGACACAACCGTAAAGGAAGTAGTGGCTGCGCCTACAAGCACAACAACTACTCCGAATACCCCAACCATTGATCCGAATGTGAAAGCAACTAAAATTGTGGACACTTCAGTGGTGGGTGGATTTAATTCAAAAGCTAAAAAGAGTTTGAGAAACAACTATGCCTTTGCTTCTGAGTCAAAATCTAGAAAGTCAATTAATGAGCGTGTTCCGCTTTCCTACCAAGCTTTAAGAGAGGAGGATGCATTGTATAGTGAGTTTGTTTGGGAAGAAATTGACGGAAGAGAAAAAATTAATCGCCCTTTCATTTACCAAGCATATGATGACAATGGAGACCAACGTTTCTTTGCTATCTTATTAAGGGCTTTGCAGGAAAAGTATGATGACGGCACACCTAAAGTCACTCCTTTCTCTGCAGAAAATGGAGATGATCGCTTTACACAACCTATTTCTGAAGAAGAAGTAAATTCTATGTTGAAAGGTAGTTTGGACACGCAATTTGTACAAAATGCGAACAATCCAAATATATATGATACCACCGTAATTTACAATACGAAATTAGCGCCTAATCCAGATTCGATATATACTTTCAGATTAAAAGAACAGTATATTTTTGATAGCAAAACCAGTAGAATGTATTGTAGAATTATTGGTATTGCTCCAGTAGCAAGTATTATGCTGAATAACAAGCCATATAAGAAAACATTATTCTGGTTATACTATCCTGAATTAAGATCGGTACTGGCTAAGTATGAAGTATACAATCCAAAAAATATTTCTAACAGAATTACTTGGGAAGAATTATTTGAGAGTAGATACTTTAATGGATATATTGTAAAGTCAAGTATTGACAATTACAATGATAAAATGTTAAACGCCATTTATAAAGATCCAAAAAAACGTTTAGTAGAGGGAGAGAAAATTAGACAAAAAATATTTGATTACGAACAAGATAGATGGGTTTATTAATCCATTACCTTATTTAAAGCCGCTAATAAAATAGCGGCTTTTTTTTGGCCTACTAAATTACTAAGTGTTTCCTGGCTGGCTAGCTTTATTTTTTGAACTGATTTAAAATGAAGGAGCAATAGTTCCTTGGTTTTGGGTCCAATGCCTTCAATGTTATCCAGTCCTGTTTCTAGCGCACCTTTGGATCGCTTACTTCTGTGAAACTGAATACCAAAGCGGTGTACCTCGTCTCTAATATTTCTGATGAGTTTATGTGCTTCACTGTGCCAGTCTAAAATAATGGATTTGCTATCACCTGGAAAGAAAAGCTCTTCTATGTTTTTTGCCAGTCCTACCGTGGTGACTTTGTCCTGGATACCCAATTCGGTAAGTGCTTCTAAGGCAGCATTTAATTGTCCCTTTCCTCCATCAATGATGATTAATTGCGGCAGTGGCATCTTTTTTTCCAGCACTGATTTATATCTTCTACCCACCGACTCCTTCATACTCGCAAAGTCATTGATACCCACTACTGTTTTAATATTGAATTTTCGGTAGTCCGATTTACTAGCCACCCCATTTTTAAAACAGACCATTGCTGAAACCGGATAGGCACCTTGGAAATTGGAGTTATCAAAACATTCAATATGGGTTGGTAATGATTTTAAATAAAGTACTTCCTGCATTTCCTTTAAAATAGTTTCATCTAAAGGCTTTTCTACGCTTACCAGTGCTTGTTTATGTTTCCAATCTCTTAGAGCATAGTCTGCATTTTTTTGAGAAAGTGCCAATAATTGTCCTTTATCACCAGCCTGAGGAATGGTATATTTTACATCAAAGACTTTTTCCGTTATTTCAAAGGGTACAATGATTTCTTTAGCCCTACTATTTAAATTGGTTCTAAAATAATGTATCGCAAAAGACAAAATGGTTTCAATAGACTCTTCTAAAGGAACGCTTAAAGGCAAGATATGTGTTTGAATAATCCGGCCTCCTTCCACCATCAAATAACTAACATAGGCTTGGTCTGTATCATGTGCTATGCTAAATACGTCCATTGCATGTTGCTGTTTAATATAAATAGCGGATTTGGTTTGATAACGCTCTAGTTCTTCTATTTTCTTTTTGGTCAATGCTGCTTTTTCATAAGCCATAGCAGTGGCTTCCTCCAACATTTTTTCTTTTAAGTTGGAAAGTACAGGCTTGATATTCCCTTTTAATAAATGTTGTACTTGCTCAATGGATTCATTATAAGATTCTAGGGTTTGGTGTCCTTGGCAAGGTCCCAAACAATTGCCTAGATGGTATTCCAAGCAAACTTTAAATTTACCTTGAGCAATATTTTTAGGCGTGAGTGGGAGGGTGCAGGTCCTTAATGGTATCGTATGCTTAATATGATCAATCAATTCTCTTACAGCCAATACATTAGTGAAAGGGCCAATATACGTACTGCCATCCTGAATTTTTCGGCGCGTTAAAAATACCCTCGGGAAGGATTCTTTTTTAATAACAATATAGGGGTAAGTTTTATCATCCTTTAAATTGATATTGTATTTTGGCTGATAATTCTTAATCAGTTCATTTTCTAAAATAAAGGCATCGTGCTCCGAGTTTACAATGGTAAACTGGATATCCTTTATTTTTTGAACCAACTCAATGGTTTTGAGGGTATGTTGATGATTTGAAAGGAAATAGGAGCTTACCCTTTTGCGGATATTCTTAGCCTTGCCCACATACAATAAACGGCCGTTTTCATCAAAATATTGATAAATGCCGGGTTCCTGAGGTAAGCCTGCCTGAATTTTCTTAAAAAGCTCTTTTTCCATGTAATGCAGTGAAAGCACAAAAATACTTTATATTTTTGGGGTATGGAATTAACAGTTAATATACCCGCCCTTCTTTTTCCAGCGATTAGTTTAATAATGCTGGCTTATACCAATCGATTTTTGGCTTTGTCTAGCCGTGTGCGCGTATTGCATGACAAATATCAAACACAGGAACAACGTCATTTGGTATTTTCTCAGATAAAGAATTTAAGGTACCGCCTTAAATTAATCCGCAACATGCAAACCTATGGAGTGGCGTCTTTACTATTTGCGATTGTTTCTATGTTCTTTATATATATTGAATACCAGCATGCAGCACAATTTGTATTTGCTGCTAGTTTAATTGCTTTTTCTTGGTCTATTGTACTTTCCTTTATTGAAATAAGATTAAGTACCAAGGCGATAGAAATTGAACTAAGCGACATAGAAGGACTCGAAGATCCCTCTGTTATGGAGTATTTGAAAAAGAAATTCGAAAGGGATTAAATAAAAAGTATCCCAAATGGATTAGTTTATTGCTTTTCGCTCTCCAATTTGCTGTCTCCACATTGCATAATACAATCCTTTTTCAGCCAATAGAGATTCGTGGTTACCTTGCTCAATTACCTTTCCTTTCTCTAAAACATAAATGCGGGTAGCATGTATGATGGTACTTAAGCGGTGGGCAATCATAATAGTTATTTGTTCGCGTTCTGCAGATAACTCACGTATCGTGTCTGTAATAGATTCCTCTGTTAAGCTATCCAAGCTGGAGGTAGCTTCATCAAATATTAATAAGTGTGGATGTCTTAATAATGCACGTGCAATGGATAATCTTTGTTTTTCGCCACCGCTTAATTTTAAACCACCCTCTCCAATTAAGGTAGCCAATCCATTTCCCCCTTTGTCTAATATATTGAAACAACTTGCCTTTTTAAGGGCTAATAACATTTCCTCCTCTGTTGCATTGGGTGCAACAAATGCAAGGTTTTCTCTAATGCTTCCAGCAAATAATTGCGTGTCTTGTGTAACAAAACTAATTTGATTTCTTAACGCGTTCATATCAATTTGATCGCTGCTTACCCCATTTACCAATATTTGTCCTTCTTGCGTTTGATACAAACCCACCAATAGTTTAACCAAGGTACTTTTTCCAGCACCAGAGGGTCCAACAAAGGCGATGGTTTCTCCCAATTTAGCTTCAAAGCTGATATCGTCTATGGCTTTGAAATTAGCTGTTTGGTGTTGGAAGCCTACATGTGAAAACGCTAAATTTTCAATATTGCCGACAGCCACCGCTTTTTCGGGCTGTATCTCAATTGGCTTTTTCATGAGTGCATCAAAATTATTTAAAGAAGCTTCTGTTTCACGATAGCTCATGATAATGCTGCCAATTTCTTGTAAGGGTCCAAATATAAAGAAGCTATAAAACTGTAAGGATATCAATTGGCCTACGGTAAGAATCTCCTTAAAGATGAGCCACATTAAAGTAAATGTAATTACTTGTCTTAAGAAGTTGACCATGGTTCCTTGAATAAAACTTAAGGAACGAATATTTTTTACTTTTTTTAATTCAAGTGCTAAAATCTTATACGTGTTATTATTTAAGCGATTTATTTCCTGTGTAGTCAATCCTAAGCTTTTTACCAATTCAATATTGCGTAAACTCTCTGTAGTGGTCCCTGCTAGGGTAGTAGTTTCCTTAACAATATTCTTTTGAATAGACTTAATTCGTTTGCTTAATAAATTAGTTACATAAGCAATAGTACCTGCCCCCAAAATATAAATGGGCATGATGGACCAATGCAATTTTGTTGCGTATATAGAAATAAATACAATGCTTACTACAATTCCAAAGACTACGTTAATCACATAGCTAATGAACTTTTCGCAATCTGCTCTAGCCTTGGTTAATATAGATAAGGTTTCTCCACTTCTTTGGTCTTCAAATGCCTGAAAAGGCAATTGCATAGAGTGCTTTAGTCCATCGGTAAATAAAGAAGCGCCAAATTTTTGAATAATTACATTTACGGTATAATCCTGAAATGCTTTAGCAATTCTACTTACCATTGCCGTACCTACCAATAACAAAAGAATCTGACCAATTCCTTGTAAGTACACGGTTTCCGTTCTTAAGTGACCAGCTGCATCTATAAAGGGTGTTTTTGCAAATTCATCGATCAATCTTCCGAACAACATCGGATCAAACATGGAAAAAGTTTGGTTGATGGCTGCTAAAATAAAACCGATGATTACTAAGCTTCTAAAAGGTCGAATGTACTGGAATAAAATCTTCATGATTAATTATTAAGTTGGTCGGTATAGAGTTGATTGTATTGGTCAATACATGCCAATACTTCTTCTACGCCTTCTTTTTTTTCTGCGCTAGTTAAAAAGCCTTGAGGTAAGAAAGGAAGCCTTTCTTTTAAGGTGTCAAACATAGCCTGCATGTTACGCATTACTACGCCTGGCTTTTCTTTGTCCGCCTTGGTAAATATAAGGGTGTAGGGAATTTCCCATTTCACCATTTGTTCAATAAATTCTAGGTCAATTTTTTGTGGAGCATGTCGGCTGTCTATCAAAACAAAAACACGATTCAAGTTGGGTCTTTTTCTGAGGTAGTTCTCAATCATTTGTTCCCATCTTCTTCTACTACTTTGAGAAACTTTGGCAAATCCATATCCCGGTAAATCCACGATATACCATTTGTCCCAAGGACCCTTCGCATTGGAACTCATCACCTCAAAATGATTGATGAGTTGTGTTTTACCAGGGGTGCCCGATGTTTTAGCTAAATTCTTTTGATTGCATAGCGCATTGATAATGGAGGACTTGCCTACATTACTTCGCCCAATAAATGCATATTCTGGTTGGTCTAACTTAGGACATTGTTCAAACCCAGGACTAGATATTAAATAAGTTGCTTTGTTAATTTTCATATTACAAACCCCTCTATTTAGCAGAGGCTGGGGCGGAACGTCTTTTTAGTTTTAAACTATCTGCAGGATACTTTGCTTTTAAGGAATCCATGATACTTTGGCACCATTGTGTTAAGGTTACTTTTTCTGCCTCGGTTAGTTTTGCTTCCTTATGAATAACGGTATAAGATTCCAAAGGCATTTCTCCTTCTTTTACTTGTTCAATTACTTCTTCTAATTTGTGATTTTGTTTGGCAATGCGATAGGATGCAAATTCATTGAAGTTCATTTCGCTTTTTCCTTCTTTTACATGATCCGCTAACCAAAATCCAAGGGGTTGTACCGATGCGTACCAAGGATATACTGTTGTATTGCTATGGCAGTCGGCACAAGCTTTCGTAACAATTTGCTTAACACTATCTGGCATAGGATACAATGTACTAATGTCCTTGCTGGTATCTCCAGACACATTTTTTGTTGGCTTAATGAATTGAATCGCAACCAATGCAATAAGTAATCCAATGAATATTTTCTTTATCATAATTTGTATTTTAAATGTATTTGACAATTATAATCTTTACTGGTTTAAATGTAGTCAATTATATTTGACAAATAACTGCTTTATATCAGTACTTTTCCGGTCATTTCCTTTGGTATCGCCACGCCCATCATGGTTAAGATGGTAGGTGCAATATCACCTAGTTTGCCTGGTTGTATACTCCCTTTCCATTCCTTATCTATAATAAAGAAAGGGACTAGATTGGTGGTATGTGCAGTGTTGGGACTGCCATCCTCGTTAATCATGTAGTCCGCATTGCCGTGATCGGCTGTCAAAAAGATAGTATAGCCATTATTTAATCCAGCAGTTACAATTTGTTCTACACAGGCATCCACCGTTTCGACTGCTTTTACGACCGCGCTAAAAATGCCCGTATGACCCACCATGTCTGCATTGGCAAAGTTTAAACAAATAAAATCCGGATTGCCTGCATTTATTTCTGGTAATAATTTATCCGTCAATTCTTTGGCACTCATTTCGGGTTGCAAATCGTAGGTAGCTACTTTTGGAGAGGGGGCCATAATACGTGTTTCACCCTCAAATGGTACTTCTCTACCACCGCTAAAGAAAAAGGTAACATGCGGATACTTTTCGGTCTCCGCAATACGAATTTGTTTCTTATGATTTTGTGCCAATACCTCTCCCAATGTATTTACTAAATTATCATTTTCAAAAATGACATTTACTTTTTGGAAAGTTTCGTCATACTTGGTAATGGTTGTGTAATGTAAATCCAATTTTTTCATTCCAAATTCAGGGAAATCTTTTTGAGACAACACTTCCGTAATTTCTCTACAACGATCTGTTCTAAAGTTAAAACACAATACGGCGTCGCCAGATTGAATGGTGGCGATAGGAGCCCCATTTTCAACTAAGATGGTTGGTTTTATAAATTCGTCTGTTATATCATTTGCATAATTTACTTGAATCGCTTCTGATGCACTCCCTGCAGTAGGGCCTACTGCATTTACCAATGCATCATAGGCCAATTGAACTCTCTCCCAACGCTTGTCCCTGTCCATCGCATAATATCTTCCGCTCACTGTTGCAATTTTCCCCACTGAATTATTTAGATGTGCTTCTACATTTTCTACATACCCCAATCCGCTTTTAGGATCGGTATCTCTACCGTCAGTGAAAGCATGAATGAATACTTTTGTCAAACCCTCTTTTTTGCAGATATCACAAATGGCTTTTAAATGCGAAGTATGCGCGTGTACACCACCATCACTTACCAATCCCAATAAATGCAAGGGCTTGTTATGGTTCTTGGCATAATGAATGGCTTCCAATAAGGTTTTGTTACTTGCTAATTCACCATCTCTCACTGCTACATTAATTCTTTGTAATTCTTGATATACAATTCTACCCGCGCCTAAATTTAAATGGCCTACTTCACTATTGCCCATTTGACCCTCTGGCAAACCTACGTCTTCGCCACAGGTAATTAAAGTGGAATGAGGGTAATGATTGTATAAGCTACTTACAAATGGCACTTTGGCTTGTTGAATCGCATCGGATAAAGGCACTTTGCCCAATCCCCAACCATCCATAATTACGAGTATTACTTTTTTTGACATATTCTTCTTTTTTGGTCCGCTGAACCTCTAATTTTGCTAAATTGTAGCCAAAAGGGAAACCTTTAAAGCTTGTTGCAAATTTAAGCAGTAATCACTAGAACTAAACGTAAAAAATGAACCAACTCCGTCAAATACTACTTCTTGTTATTTTTGCATTGGCAACGGTGAATGTTCAAGCGCAAAATGAGACCGAGTCCCTCATCCAAAATTTACAAACCGCCAATTTCAACAACCTCCTTTCTTATTGGGATGCACAAGTGGAAGTGAATTTACCTGAATTGGTTGGAGAGAAGCCTTATACCGCAAAAGAAGCCAATGAATTGTTGCAAGCCTTCTTTAATAAGCGTAATATTCTAGGTTTTGAAAAAAGCGCAGCAAGAAAAGTAGGCAATACCCTTTATTTGACAGGTAAATTATTATCGGGCTCCACTAAGTATAATCTTACTTTACTATTACAAGAAAGTAAAAAAGGATATACCATTGTGAGTGTAAGAGTGAGTTAGACTCGTTTTCAAATTTCGATTCATGAGTAAAAAAAATAAAACCAATAGTAGTTCGCCCTTGGTATATAGTACCGACCCAAACTACAGTCCTTCTTTTGAAGAAGAGACGGTTGAGACGTTAGCGCCTGCTTTACAGCCTTTAAGGGTGATATTAGAGACGAAACATAGGGCAGGCAAAACAGTGACCATTGTGTATGGTTTTGAGGGGAAGGAAGAGGATATAAATTTATTAGGGAAGGCCCTTAAAAATCATTGTGGTACGGGTGGATCGGTTAAGGATGGAGAAATCATTGTACAAGGCGATCACCGTCAAAAAGTGTTTCAGTACTTAAAACAAAAAGGATACACAAAAGCTAAATTGTAAATCCTAGAAATATACTTCTAAGTTACACCTGGTCTTAAGGTCTTTTACCAAAGGATATTGCGCAGCAATACGGTCGTATTTTTGTTTGCTGTTTAATTTCATATGTAAAGGGACATCCTCTTGGTCGCCAGCTTCTACCAATACATCAAATTGAATGGCCCTGTTTTGAAAAGTGTTCCAAATGATTTCTAAAAAACTCATTCTTTCCTGCTCTACAAATTTTTGAGCAGTCAAGGCCCCAACCGTTACGGTAAAGTGGACTTCATCTAAGATATTAAGTTGAGCTACTTTAAAGGTTCCAGAGGAAGCATGCTTGTCGTTGGCTTCTAAATGTAAAGCATACTCATCCCAACATTTTTTTAAAATATCCATATTGAGTGGAATGGAATCTTTCACTTCTTCAATCTCATATTCCTTTCCATATTTCTGTTGTAATACGGCTAGCAAGTTCTTTTTAGGTCCCGATGCTTTATGATCTGAAGGAATAGGGATGGCGGTGGTTGGTTTAGCAACCGGAGCTACCAAAGCCTCAGTTATATCAGCTATTTCTTTAGTGGCAACTGGTGTTTGGGAGGGCTTCGCTGAAGGGGCAGCAACTGCAGCCTTAGTAGGGGCTGGTTGGTCGGTCTCAATGACCAATTTCGCTTCTGCGTTCACTACAATATTGCTTAAAGGCATTATTTTCTTTAAGCGAATAGGATAGTGTGCATCAACTAGTTTTTTTTTTACTATTTGGTTGTCTTCCAAACTTAATTCAATGGCTTGCGCTAAAAAGTTCAGTTTAATTATGGCCATTTCTACATGCAATCTTTTATTGCGTGCCATTTTAAATTGAATCTCTGCCTCATTTAAAATATTCAATGCACTTACTAAGTAAGGGGTGCTAATTTGTTTTGCAGTGGAAATATATTGATCTCTCCAACCTTCAATAGACTCTAAAAGTACTGCACTGGCAGGGTCCTTGCAAACTAGTAAGTTTCTTATAAAGCTTGCTAGTCCATATAATACCATATCACCCTCAAATCCTTTTTGGTTGATTTCGTCATACAACAACATGGCTTTCGTTAAGTCCTGTGTAGTAAGGTATTCAAGCAATTTGAAAAAGTATTCTTCGTCTAAAATATTTAAATGCTCTAAAGTGTTCTTATACGTTAATTCCCCGTTGGAAAAACTTACGATTTTATCCAAAATACTCAAAGCGTCACGCATACAGCCTTCGCTTTTTTGTGCAATTAATTGCAAGGCGTTTCTTTCTGCTTTGATATGTTCTTTGCCAATAATTTCTTCCAAGTGTTCCACTGTGTCATTGGATGTGATTCTTTTAAAATCAAAAATTTGACACCTACTTAAAATGGTTGGTAAGATCTTATGTTTCTCGGTAGTGGCTAATATAAAAATTGCATAGGGTGGAGGTTCTTCTAAAGTTTTTAAGAATGCATTAAAGGCACTCGCACTTAACATATGGACCTCATCCACAATATATACCTTGTATTTTCCAGCTTGTGGAGCAAAGCGTACCTGCTCTACCAAGGATCTAATATCGTCCACGGAGTTATTACTTGCCGCATCTAGTTCATGGATATTTAAGCTGGCTCCCTTTTCAAAAGAAGTACAGCTATCACATGCGTTACAGGCTTCCCCTTCCTTTGTGATATTGGTACAGTTAATGGTCTTCGCTAAAATACGTGCGCAGGTTGTTTTACCCACCCCCCTTGGTCCACAAAACAAAAAGGCATGCGCCAAGTGATTGTTTAAAATGGCATTTTTTAAAGTGGTCGTAATATGCGACTGCCCCACAACGGTATTAAAGTTCTGGGGTCTGTATTTTCTAGCGGAAACAACAAAATTATCCATAGTAGACGCGCAATATACACATTATCCCTATAAAATTTAAGGGCCTTTTATGCACATTAATTGGGGTCAACGGACCCTTGTTTATAATTAAGCTTCTGTTTGGTATTCCATTACAGGATGACGCTCAAAAGGGTGCAATTGGGTGTCAAAAATATACCTAAAGGTGACCATCCTGCGACTAGGTTGTGCCCCTAAACTTTTGTAGATATTTACCATTTTTGGGTTCCAGTCACCCGCCCAACCCATTTCATATTCACTATATTTTTTGATGTCCCAAAGTAAAAGTGCGCTCGCATAAATTAAAAAACTATCTATGCCCAAGGATTGGTATTTAGGAACCACTCCAAAGGCCAAACCCGTTAATCGATTGTTTTTGCCTCTCCATTTCATCCATAATAAATGAAGTTTCTGCTTGAGTCCTAATTTCCCATCAAAGTATTTGAAATATTGATTCACATCTGGGATATTAATAAACATAGCAATAGGATCTTCCTTGTAATATGCAAACCAAATTACGCTGGGATCCATGACCGGCTTTAAGGTCTTGAATAGTTTTAGTATTTGTTCCAAAGTGATGGCCTTGGCCTCTCCATGTTGAGCCCAAGCAGCATTATAAATGGTCACAAAATCCTGTGCATATTTTTCTAAATGGTTAGGGTCTAAATGCTTTGCTGTATAACCCGGCTTGGCATTGAATTTGTCATATCGCTCTTTGAATCTCGGAGGCAATTGGTCAAAAATAGCTAAACGATAATAGTATTGATTGTAAAAATTCTCAAAACCATAATTGGTTAAGAGGGCTTCATAATAACTAGGATTGAAAGACATACCATACATGGGTTCTCGATCAAATCCTTCCACCATTAAACCCCACCATTTATCTCGGTCTCCAAAATTGATTGGACCATCCATGGCTTCCATGCCATTTTCGGCCAACCAATGTTTTGCAGTATCTAGTAATAAATTAGCCACTGATTGATCGTTAACGCAATCAAAAAAACCAACACACCCAACAGGGAAATCGGTCCCTTTATTTTTATACTTAGGATAATAAAATGCAGCAATGCGCCCAAGGGTAACCCCTGCATTGTCTTGTACAATCCATCGGGCGGCATCACCCTCTTTGAATAATTTATTTTTAGTTGGATCAAAAACAGCTTCTACCTCATTGTCTAAAGGACGAATATAATTGGGATTGTCTTGATTGACAGTTGCATTCAAGTTTAAAAAAGCTCTAATCAAGCCTGGTGTATTCACTGCTACCACTCTCATGGGTACAAGTTAAAACTTTTTTAAGACACTCAATGCAAATAAGCCCGCGGTTTCGGTTCTTAATCGAGTAGGACCTAAGTGTATGGCTTGATAATCATGTGCAAGGGCTTCTTGAATTTCTGAGGGAGTAAAGTCGCCTTCTGGCCCAATGAGTAAAATACAATCATTACTAGTGGTAATGGATTTGATATTTATTTTCTCTGCTGGTTCACAATGGGCAATTAATTTTTGATCTGCCTTAGTTTGCTTTATAAAAGAAATGAGTGAAGTAGGCTCGGTTAAAATGGGGAGCCATGCTTGTTGACTTTGAATCATAGCAGATTGCAAAATATTTTGCATCCTGTCTGTTTTAAAACGTTCGTGAATGGTGCGTTCACAAATTAAAGGCACAATGGTGTGTACACCCATTTCAGTGGCTTTTTCGAATAACCATTCTAAACGAACTGCATTTTTTAAAAGGGAAATCCCAAGTACTATTTTTTGTGTATTGGGCTCTATTTTTTGTTGAGCACTTATTTGAACAACTGTATTTTTTTTATGGGCAAGACTTATACTGGATTCAAAAACTTGACCCATTCCATTGGTGATATCCAAACGGTCACCCTCTTTCATTCTTAAGACCTGAACGCAATGCTTGCTGGTTTCCTCGCTCAAAGTATAAGCGCCAGTTGGGTTCGTAAGCAGGGGTTCATAAAAATAAGGGACTGCCATATTCAATCAATAGAAAGTGAAATAATGTAAGCTAAATTAAAATGGACTATCCTCGTTGATACCTTCGTCAAACTCTCCTCCATTCATCTTGCTTCCTTGTATAAAGAATCGGCCACCGTCTCCACCCATTGCTGGGTCGTTAAAGCTGGAAGTGGGTTTAAAATTGGAAGGTAATCCTGGTAATCCTCCAGAATCTCCATCCCATTCTTCGAATCTTTGAATGTCTAATCTAGCTCTTAATTTCACTAAATCCAAAGATCCATTTCTGTGTTTAGCAATTCTAATATGGGTTTCACCTTGCGTGCTTTCCCCCATTTCATTGCTCATTACTTCATAGTATTCTGGACGGTAAATAAACATTACCATGTCGGCATCTTGTTCAATGGCACCCGATTCACGTAAGTCACTCAACTGTGGCATCTTGCTTTCTTTTCTGGTTTCCACCGCACGACTCAATTGAGACAAAGCAATAATAGGGATGTTCAATTCTTTTGCCAATGCTTTTAAACTTCGAGAGATATTACTAATTTCTTGTTCACGATTGGAATTACGATCACCCGACCCACTCATTAATTGCAAGTAGTCAATAATGATAATTTTCACATTATGCTTATTCACCAATCTTCTCGCCTTTGCTCTAAATTCAAAAATGTTTAAAGCGGCAGTATCGTCAATGTAAATAGGAGCGGTTTCTAATTTTTTAATTCCCTTACTGTGCAATTGTTGGTACTCGTAATCTTCTAATTTACCACGTGAAATTTTTTCCATTTTAATTTCACTCTCTGCACTCAAAATTCTTTGCACCAATTGGGCTGCACTCATCTCCAAACTGAAGAAACCAACTGCTTGTGGCTTAGTAGGATGCATGGCTGCATTTCTGGCTAGGTTTAATGCAAAAGCGGTCTTACCTACAGAAGGTCTTGCTGCTAAAATAATTAAGTCGGTAGGTTGCCATCCATAGGTAATGCGATCTAGGGAAGTAAATCCACTAGGTACACCCGAGATTTCATCTTTCTGCGTTCTTAATTTATCAATTTTATTTACCGCGTCAGCTAATGCATTTTGGATATCCACGAAATTCTTTTTCAAGTAATTATTCGTGATATTAAACATCTTGGTTTCACTGTCATCTAGCAAATCAAAAACGTCGGTACTATCTTCGTAAGCGTTGGCAATCACTTCTCCACTAATTCTAATGAGTTCTCTTTGGATAAATTTTTGCAATACTATTCTGGCATGTGCTTCAATGTTTGCAGTAGAAACAACTACATTGGTTAACTTGGAAATATAATAAGCACCGCCCACAAGGTCTAATTGTTCTCTCTTTTTTAAAGCCTCTACCACGGTTAACATGTCAATGGGTTGATTGTCCATTTGCAATGCCTGCATGGTGGTAAAAATCATTTGGTGTGCATCACTGTAAAAACACTCCGGCTTTAAAATTTCTGTTACCGTATCAAATGCACTCTTCTCTAATAAAATACCTCCTAATACTGCTTCTTCCAATTCCTTTGCTTGCGGCGGAATCTTTCCATACATCATGGAACTAAGGTCCACATTGCTGCTTTTTTTGCGCGTTTTAGTATTGATATTGATATTTGGAATAGCCATAAAAATTCATTGTTTTATTACTGCGAAAATGAGCCCTAAAAGGGAGATCAAGAAATTTATTTTAGACTTTGGATATCCACAATTCGCTGCGCGGGGAATGCACAGGTTTTTGGGGTTATGCACCGGTTTTGCACCTTAAAAATGGGGTTATTCACCTTAGGATAGACTAGGGGCCAAAAAAATGCTTATTTTTGAAGCCATACCTTAAAGTGCTTATATGACCATTAGTTACAACTGGCTGAGTGAATATTTACCTAAAACCATTAGCCCGGAACAATTATCTACTATATTGACCTCTATTGGATTAGAAGTGGAATCCTTGGAAAAAATAGAAAACTTCAAGGGTGGACTAGCAGGTTTGGTGGTTGGAGAAGTGGTGGAATTAAGCCAACATCCTAATGCAGATAAATTAAAATTAGCCAAGGTAAATACAGGCGGTGAACGTCCTTTACCTATTGTTTGCGGTGCTAGTAATATTGCATTGGGTCAAAAAGTAGTAGTAGCTGCAGTAGGCACCACCATTTATCCCAAAAATGCGGAAGCGGGCATTACCATGAAATTGGCAAAGATAAGAGGAGAAGAAAGTGAAGGCATGATTTGTGCAGAAGATGAAATTGGATTAAGTGATGACCATGGGGGTATCCTAGTTTTAGATGCAAGTATACCGGTGGGTACACCAGTGAGTTCATTGTATGAATATTATCAAGACTATGTATATGAGATTGGGCTTACTCCCAATAGAATGGATGCGATGAGTCATTATGGCGTTGCTAAAGATGTATGTGCTTATTTGTCTTATCATGAAGCGCCCACTACTGCATTGAGTCCATTGACTAAGACTGCCGTTAAAGACGCTGGGGTAAAGCCTTTCAAAGTAATCATTGAAGACGAAAAAGCATGTGCGCGGTATAGTGGATTAGTGATTGAGGGGGTGCAAGTAAAAGATTCACCAAGTTGGTTAAAAAATAAACTAAACGCCATTGGCGTAAGAAGCATTAATAATATTGTAGATATTACCAATTATATTTTACATGAAACGGGTCAACCTTTACATGCATTTGATGCGCAACAAATAGAGGGTGCAACGGTGGTGGTGAAAAAATATCCTGCGGATACTTTATTTGTAACCTTGGATGGTACCGAAAGAAAATTAACCCCCAACGATTTAATGATTAGCGATACTCAAAAACCTTTATGTATTGCAGGTGTGTTTGGGGGTTTAAAAAGTGGGGTAAGTGCAGCTACTCAAAATATATTTTTAGAAAGTGCTTGGTTTGAAAATATACATGTGCGTAAAACTTCTTTGCACCATGGGCTTAGAACCGATGCTGCTACCCGTTTTGAAAAAGGCGTGGATATTGCAGGCACGGTAAATGTATTAGAACGTGCTGCCCAATTGATACAAGAAATAGCGGGGGGTAAATGTAGTGAAGTAGTGGATGTGTATCCTAGCCCTGCAACTAAAAAAACAGTGGTATTAACCTATGCCTATTTGAAAAAATTAAGTGGTAAAGTTTATCCTACTGAGAAAGTAAAAACAATTTTAACCAGTTTAGGTTTTGAGTTGATTCAAGAAAATACAGAAAGTATTGAAGTGGCAGTGCCGCATCATAAACCAGATATTAGTTTACCAGCGGATTTGGTAGAAGAGGTATTGCGTATTGATGGGTTGGATAATATTGAAATTCCAAGATCCATTACCATGAGTCCTTCTATTGATCCATTGGAACAAAAAGAAAAGTTCAAAGAAAAAATTGCCAACTATTTAGTGGGTAAAGGATTCACTGAAATATTGACCAACTCCATTACCAACAGTGCCTATTTTAGTGAAGAAACATTGGCAGGCGCAGTTAAAATGTTAAATAATTTGAGTGCCGAATTAGATGTAATGCGACCAAGTATGTTAGAGACAGGACTCGAAACCATTGCGTATAATTTAAACAGACAAAATAATGCCATTTCGTTTTTTGAGATAGGTAAAGTATATGGGAAGTCCAATGCAGGTAAATATTTTGAGTCTGAACAATTGGCCCTTTATATTTCAGGCAAACAACTAGCTGATGGCTGGCGAACCAAAGGGACAGATCAAGACTATTTTGTAGCCAAAGGGATTGCTCTTGCCTTATTGGAATTATTGGGAATAGATGGGGTGCAAGAAAAATCAGCTAGCAATGGTTTAACGGAATTGGTTTGGAGTAAAAAAACCTTGGGACAATTAGAAATGATGGGCGCTAAAAAGCTTCAAGCATTTGGCATCAAACAACCGGTTTATTATATTCAGTTTGACTTAGCTGCCTTATTAAAAGCCTATCAAAGTAAAAAGGTAAAGTACCAAGAGGTTTCTAAATACCCTTCTGTAGAGCGTGATTTGGCCTTGGTAATTGATCAATCAACCGCTTACGCTGCTATTCAAGCCTGTATCAGCGAAGCAAAGCTCAACGCCTTAACTTCTACCCGCGTTTTTGATATTTTCGAAAGTGAAAAGTTAGGAGCAGGTAAAAAATCAGTGGCTATTAATTTTGTTTTCAATGCCCCAGACAAAACTTTAACGGATGTGGAAATTGATGCGATGATGAAAAAATTAATTGAGTTGTTTGAAAAAAATATTCAAGCTGAAATTAGAAAATAACTATATTCAATAATTCATTTTAACAAGCGCCCTAATGGTTGATTTACATAATTCCATCGCACACTTGCAAGAAAAGCTTTCGGCTTTATTAAAGCAGTATGCCCATTTGGAAAAAGAAAATCAACAATTAAAAGCAAATATCGCAGCGCAGGTTGCCCATGGACAGGAATTAGAACAAAAGGTAAAAGAAGGGCAGGCGCAATTAACGGCAGCTTTGATGAACCAGGGTGCAGGGATGGATCCAGCTGAAAAAGCTCAATTGGTTAAGAAGATTGATCAATACATTAAAGAAATTGACCATAGTATTAATAATTTGAACCCCTAGTCCTCATTCACTTCCATCTATAATCATCCTATATGTCCGCTGAACAAAGCCATTCCAACGAAATGATCCCTGTAAATATTACGATCGCCGATCGTACTTATAGGGTTAGAATTGCCCCTAAGGACGAGGAGGCAGTTCGCAAAACAGCTGCTATTATCAATCAAAAGATGGTCGAGTTCAAGAATTTATACGCCGGTAAGGATATGCAGGACTATATCTCCATGGTCCTTTTGTGGTTTACCACCGAGCAGCAGTCCAATGGACAGAACCTTTATGAGTTAGAAAGCCTTCAAAATCAAATAGATAGCTTAAGTGCAAGTATCGACAAGGTGGTTTCTGGGAACTAATTGTAAGGTACCCGGCCATTTTGCTCCACGCAATCCATTATTTCTTTATCTTCGTAGCTGAACCTTTGACGCATTGTATTTAATCGTAATGGATTGTCTTGCAATATGCTATGCATACTTAAGCTTAGATTATTTCCATCGTATTAGCGATACTATTTTAAACTGAAAAGGGGCAGTATGATTTTTTTTAAACAACAAGAAATTAACAATGGAACCATCAATATTATTGATCATAGTAGGAGCGTCCTCGCTAGTAGGCGGACTCCTGGTAGGCAAATTGGTATTTGCCCGTAACACCAAAAAGCAAGTAGAAGATGCGGAAGCACAAGCAGCTAGCATCTTAAAAGAAGCAGAATTAAGAGCAGAGACGGTTAAGAAAGAAAAGCAATTAGAAGCTAAAGAACGTTTCGTGCAATTAAAGGCCGATCACGATCGTGAGATTTTAGAGCGCAACAAAAAAATTGGCGAAGCTGAAAATAGAATCAAGCAAAACGAATTGAATATCAATTCGAAAGTGGCTGCTTTAGATAAGCAAATCAAGGACAACGATTTGATTAAAGAAAAATTAAATCGTGAAATTGATTTGGTAAATGTAAAACGTACCGAATTAGAAAAGCATCAAGAAGAACATATTCGTCGATTGGAAAAAATTGCGAATTTAAGTGCAGAAGACGCGAAGCAACAATTGATTGAAAGCTTGAAGAATGAAGCCCAAACACAGGCTTTAGCATTACAACAAGATATTATCGAAGACGCGAAACAGAAGGCCAACAAGGAAGCGCGCAAAATAATTATTCAATCTATCCAACGTACCGCTGCGGAAGTAGCCATCGAAAATACCGTAACGGTATTTAATTTGGAGTCGGATGAAATGAAAGGTCAAATCATTGGACGTGAGGGTCGTAACATCCGTGCTATTGAAGCAGCTACTGGGGTGGACTTAATTGTAGATGATACACCAGAAGCGATTTTGTTGTCTTCATTCGATCCATTGCGTCGTGAAATTGCACGTTTATCTTTACAACGTTTAGTGGCAGATGGTCGTATTCACCCTGCACGTATCGAGGAAGTTGTTGAAAAAACACGTCGTCAATTAGAAGAACAAATTGTTGAAATAGGAGAGCGTACCGTTATTGAATTAGGCATCCATGGATTACACAAGGAGTTAATTCGTATTGTAGGTAAAATGCGTTTCCGAAGTTCTTATGGTCAAAACTTATTAATGCACTCTCGTGAAACAGCCAACTTATGTGGAATCATGGCAGCGGAATTAGGAATGAATCCTAAATTGGCTAAGAGAGCAGGTTTACTCCACGATATTGGCAAGGTGCCAGACGAAGAGACAGAATTAAGCCACGCCTTATTAGGGGCTAAATTGGCCGAGAAATACGGCGAAAATCCAGCAGTGGTGAATGCCATTGGAGCGCACCACGATGAAATGGAAATGCAATATGTTATTTCTCCTATTATCCAGGCCTGTGACGCCATTAGCGGTGCAAGACCAGGGGCTAGAAGAGAAATCATGCAACAATATATTCAGAGAATCAAGGACTTAGAGAACTTGGCCATGAACTACCAAGGGGTAGAAAAGGCTTATGCCATCCAAGCCGGTCGTGAATTAAGGGTGATTGTGGAAGCCGAAAAGGTGACCGATCAGTCTTCAGACCAATTGAGCTTTGAAATTGCACAGAAAATTCAGACCGAAATGACTTACCCAGGTCAAATTAAGGTGACGGTTATCCGTGAAAAAAGAGCAGTAAACATTGCTAGATAGGTCTAAAATGGCCTAAAAAGCCTGGAATTTAATATTTGGTTGAAATAATTTGGATAATAGCGAGGGTAACCCTACCTTTGCCGTCCGCAAAAAACAAGAATTATGAGCGAAGCAGTAAAGTTCGTACACGAGCAATTGACAGCAAAAAAAGAATACCCAGCATTTAAAGCTGGTGATAATATTACCGTAAACTACAAGATTGTAGAGGGTGGTAAAGAGCGTATCCAAAGTTTCCGTGGGGATGTAATCAAAACCCAAGGAAATGGAGCTACCGCTTCTTTCACTGTTCGTAAAATCTCTGATGGTGTAGGTGTAGAGCGTTTATTCCCTTTCTTATCTCCAAACATCGATGGTATCGTGTTGAATAAGTCTGGTAAAGTACGTCGTGCTAAATTATACTACTTACGTGATCGTAGTGGTAAGAGTGCTCGTATCAAGGAAAAGAGATTCTAGTACCAGGAAGGGAAACCTTTCTTATTCAAATTATAATAACGGATTCCGAACATATCGGGATCCGTTTTTTTAACGTATAATTCGCTGAATTCCTCAAAAAAAGGATTTTCTGTTTTAGAATTACCTTACCTTTATTACTCTAAATTTAACGTTATGGGCAACTTAGGATTTCAAGAATTATTAATTATTGGTGTAGTCGTTTTAGTAATGTTTGGCGGAAGAAAAATACCTGAATTCATGAAAGGATTAGGTAAAGGTATTCGCGAATTCAACGACGCAAAAAATAATGTGAAGAAAGAATTAGAAGACGGTATCAATGAAAAAGATGCTAAGTAATTAGCGCTGCTATTTATTCTTTTCTATTATTTTATCCTTTAACACCTAAAGCCTTTGTTTCGTTTTAATACAATCAAAGACTACCATGCTGCATTGTTAGCTGGTCAGATTTCTTGTATACATGCGGTTGAGTTTTACTTATCCCAA
>JACCDI011042077.1_pt1 | contig 20325 bp, 18 predicted proteins | sample 7442791 | NCBI WGS metagenome assembly JACCDI01 (sample SAMN15323434, study PRJNA562643) | freshwater metagenome | isolation source: river surface water | place: USA:Blue River Watershed | collected 2017-08-15
TCTGTTGTCCGATGAACTGAAAGCGAATCTCTTCAATACAAGCTTCCAGGCGTTCGTGTTGTTCGCTGGATTCAAGGCCTTCTGTCAGTAATTGATTGAGGGTATCTGTTAAATGATAGGGTGCATTAGATAATTCATTCATGGCCGTTTCCCAAATCCGGGGATCTGGATCGTCCAGTAATGATACCAATGCTTTTATTTTTTGTAATTCAAGCATGAAGGTTCAAAATTCTTTATTTTTTAGCTTTTGCTTTCGCTTTAGCTTTCGCTTTTGCTTTTGCTTTTGGAGCTTCTGCTTTACTTCCTTTTTTTTCTTTTACGCCACCTTGCTTATCAATTAACTCCATTACCTGCGCATAAGTCAGTTTATCTGCTGCTGCATCTTTCGGTATTTTGAAATTGTTTTTCTTATAAGCTATGTATGGTCCCCATCTGCCTTTTAATATTTCCAGATCTTTGTCTTCAGGGAATGTTTTAATGAGTTTTTCTCTCTCTGCAATAATCTTTGCTTCTATAATATCAGCAGCATCGGTGATGGTGATTTCAAAAATGTCTCTGTCTTTAGGAATAGAGGCGAACAGACTGCCGAATTTGATATATGGTCCGAAACGACCAATAGCTGCAGTTACTTTTTCGTTTTTGTATTCTCCGATTACTCGTGGTAATTTGAATAATTCTAAAGCTTGTTCAAGGGTGATAGTTTCAAGTGTCTGACCACTTCTTAAACTGGCAAATTTCTTCTCTTCATCTTCCGCTTCTCCAATCTGCACAAGAGGGCCGTATCTACCGATTCTTCCTGTTACTGGTTTTCCACTTTCCGGATCTATACCAATCACTCTTTCGCCTTTTACTCTCTCTGCTGTCGCTAAAGTAGTATCAACGTCTTTATGGAATGGGGTATAGAAACTGGTAATCATTTTAGTCCAGCCAATCATACCTTGAGCAATTTCGTCAAATTCTTTTTCTACCAGGGCAGTAAAGCCATAGTCCATGATCTGTTTAAAATGCTCACTTAAAAAGTCGGTTACCAATGTTCCGATATCAGTAGGGAAGAGTTTGTTTTTTTCAACCCCAACTTTCTCAGTTGCTGTTTTTACACTTATTTTTCCGCCTTTTAAAGTTGCGGTCTGGAATTGTCTGGTGCTACCTTCGCGATTGTCTTTGATAACATAACCGCGTTTCTGGATCGTAGAAATAGTTGGTGCATAAGTAGAAGGTCTACCAATACCCAATTCTTCCAGTTTTTTAACAAGACTTGCTTCTGTATATCTCGGAGCGGGTCTGCTGAATTTTTGTTCTGAAGTCATTTGCACTAAATCCAACATCTCACCAACACTTAATGGTGGTAAAATATCTGAATTCTCTTCATCTTCTTCCTCATCTTTCCCTTCCAAATATACTTTTAAGAAACCATCAAATTTTATGATTTCACCTTCAGCTCTTAGAGATTTATTGGCTTTGCTTACACTTATATCTACAACAGTTCTTTCCAGTTCTGCATTAGCCATCTGAGAAGCAATAGAGCGTTTCCATATCAGTTCATAGAGTTTTACCTCTTGAGCATCTGCACCTGCAGTATGGTTTTCGAAGTAAGTCGGACGAATGGCTTCGTGCGCTTCCTGAGCACTGCTGTTTTTTGTAGTATAGTTCCTTGGCATGCTGTATTCTTTGCCATAGGATCTGATGATTTCACTTGCTGCACCTCTGATAGCGGTCTCTGATAAATTCACAGAGTCAGTTCTCATATAGGTGATGTGACCAGCTTCGTAAAGTTTTTGTGCCAGTAGCATCGTTTTTGCAACCGGATAACCCAGTTTTCTGGATGCTTCCTGTTGAAGGGTACTGGTAGTAAAAGGAGCTGCTGCTTTTCTCTGAGCTGGTTTTACTTCAATATTTTCAATTTTGAAACTGCTATCCTGAGCTGCTGTTAAAAAGTCGATAGCTTCTTTTTCAGATTTAAACCTCTGAGGAAGCTCGGCTTTAATGGCTTTAGAGTGATCTTTTTTATTAAATTCAGCTACAATCTTATAGTCACTGTCGCTGTTAAAATTGTTAACTTCTCTTTCGCGTTCAACAATTAATCTTACCGCCACCGACTGAACTCTACCGGCAGACAGTGATGGTTTAACTTTTTTCCAAAGAATCGGCGAAAGTTCAAAACCTACCAGTCTGTCTAAAATACGACGAGCTTGTTGGGCATCGACCAAAGCCTTGTCTATTTTTCTCGGATTCTTAATCGCGTTTTCAATAGCTGGTTTTGTGATCTCGTGAAACACAATTCTTTTGGTATTGTCTTCTTTGAGTCCGAGTACCTCAAATAAATGCCATGAAATGGCTTCTCCCTCGCGGTCCTCATCCGATGCCAGCCAGACAGTTTCACTCTCTTTAGCCAGTTTCTTTAATTCTGCGACAACTTTTGTTTTGTCAGGAGAAACAATATAGTTGGGTTTAAACCCATTCTTTATGTCAATTGCATTGTCACCTTTGTCAAGGTCGCGTATATGTCCGAAGCTGGACTTAACTGTGTAGTCTTTACCAAGAAACTTTTCAATGGTTTTTGCCTTAGCAGGAGACTCTACAATAACTAGGTTTTTCGTCATTAGGTGATAAAATCAATTTGCAAATATTACCTTTTTATTGATAACTTGGTCATTTGATTTTATTTTTAATAGATAAATGCCTGTAGAAATGGCATTTTCTTTTGTCCAGTTCACCTCAATTTGCCCTGTTTGTTCAATAGGATTTAAAATTGTTGCCACTTTTTTGCCCTCCATATTTTCCATCCAAACTTCAGTTGAGCCCATTTCATTTTCGTATTGAATAGTAATTCTGTCTTCTGCTGGATTAGGGTAAACATTGAGGTTAATAGACTTTTCAATCTCTGTAACATCAGTGTTGAACTGCCCAATCGTCACAGCATCAATATAAACCGGATTGCCCTGGTTGCCTGTAATCTCAATCATAAACGATACATTGCTGTCGTTTTCGAAACTGTTTAAAGCAAAACTTAATTGTTTCCACTGCGATTTGCTGCTTGGTTTAAATCCTGTCTGATAGGTGGTACTTGCATAAGAAATGAAAGAAGCATTTCTATAGTTAAATTGTGTCCAATTATATTCGCATCCTCTTGAATGATATATGCGCAATTCCTCTACAGAGGCAGTACTTTGGCGTAAATAGGCTACCATGAATGATAATTTAGGGTTTTTGCCTGCTAAACTTCTTAAATCAATAGGAGGAGTAACTAACTGGAATCTTTGTCCCAGTGGAACCGCCGAAGTTATTGGTGCTACTAAACATGAAGTGTTTCTGTAGGCTGTTGTTGAATCTCTGGTAAATTTGGTTGTGCCGGCATCTAACACGCTCCATCCTGTGCCAACATTCCATAAACTGGTTTCAAAATCTTGCGTAACACTTGGCTTGTCAATTGCAACTCTAGGTTTCACAGTGATATATTCATCTACTGCCAGTGTGTTAGAGCCATTGCCATTGCTCACCATTAAAGTCACTTTATATTTTCCTGGGGTATTGTAAATTACAACCGGAGTGTCTTTGTTGGTGCTTGTGATATTAGCTCCAACGAAAGTCCATTGCTTTGATGTAACCTGTGCTTTGCAAGAAATGTCATAATATGATACTGGTTGTCCTGTACATACAACACGTGAATTGCTGGTGAAATAAGCAACTGGAGCAGTATTGCCGTTTTCTACACCTGTGCCAATTAAGTTATTATTTGATACCAGCGATACTCTAAAAGAATAATTGGTAAGCGTGCTGTGCATGATGCTTTTTTGGTTGGTACTGAACATGGCCTGACAAGTTCCTTGTGAATAGTCCATGTAATTTTCCCACTGGTCGATTAAGTTCGGAACATCTGTGGAGCATGAATTGCCATTGCTCGGGCAGTTGGCGTTGGTAAATGTTCCTGCTACCGGTGGAGTGTCTGCACATCTGTCTCCTTTGCTTGAGCCAGTGCCATTGCAACCATCTTCGAAGGTGTGTAATAAACCCAGATAATGACCAATTTCATGAGTCAGTGTACGGCCGGCACCCGAAACAGATCCAGTTCCAATAACACCAACATAGTCGGCTCTCATAACAATACCATCCATATTAGATAAACCAGCCGCTACAGATTGTGGTAGATAGGCATATCCCAGAGTTGTGCCACCTGAACCACTCAAGTCTTCGATAGTACTAACTGTCCAGATATTTAAATATTTTCTGTTATCCCATCTTGCGCCTGCTATAGATTTAACTTCATCACGTGCATCAACGTGTAAGGGACTGTAAACGCGATTAACACCATTGGTGCAATTGCCTGATGGGTCAATTTTAGCCAATCTAAATTCTATCTGTACATCTGCAGCCACTCCTGTAAACTGAGAGCGGATAGATGTTTTGTTGGTGTTGTTCAAACTGAAATCCTGGTTCAAAATCTGAATTTGATTTTCAATCTGAGCCAGAGAGATGTTCTCTGGTCCGTTGGTATGTATCACATGAAATACCACAGGAATGATATACTTAGTGGCTCTTTTGCTTGAGCTTGCCTGATCGACATTGTCATAAAAGGCATTTTCAGCCGCTTCAATAGAAGGGTTGTTTTTCTTGGCTTCTTTATGGTAATGGTCGGTTAAACACTGACTGTAAACACTATTAGTAAAGAGAGATAAAACACTGATGTAAATTAATTGCTTCATTTTGTATGCTCTGTATTGTTTTTATTATTCTTTTAATTAGACTGCAGTTTTGGTAAAACTTCTGTCATAATTCTGTCATATTTTGTATTTTAAGTGAAGTAAAAGATGGTCTGCAATTGTTAGAGCAGACATCGCTTCAACAATAGGAACTGCTCGAGGTAAAACACATGGGTCGTGTCTGCCTTCAATCACTAAATCTACGATATTCCCATCTTTGTCTTCTGCTTTTTGTGGGATTTTTATACTTGATACGGGTTTGAAAGCGGTATTGAATTCAATGTCTTTACCAGTGCTGATGCCGCCATTGATGCCACCTTCGTGGTTTGAGCTACTGTTAAATTCACTGCCTTTTAGTTCCGTGCCTTTAAAGCCGTCACCAAATTCTACACCTTTAACGGCGTTGATACTAAACATCGCTTTAGCAAGTTCGGCATTAAGTTTATCAAAAATTGGTTCTCCAAGGCCTGTCGGGCAATTTTTGATTCGGGTACTAATAATTCCGCCAACACTATCACCATTAGATTTCATTGTTGAAATCAAGTTTAGCATTTGAGTGGCAACAGTAGTATCAGGACAGCGGATGGCGTTGTTTTCGGCACCCGACCAATCGATACTAAAAATGTCAGGAACACTTATTTGATGAACACTGGAAACAACAGACTGTATGGTAATGCCGTATTTTTGATGAATAAATTGTTTGGCTAGAGCACCCGCGGCCACCCATCCAGCGGTAATTCTGGCGCTGCTGCGACCGCCTCCAAGATGGTCGCGGTGACCATATTTAAAGTCGTAAACCTGATCAGCATGACCAGGTCTGTAAACCGATTTAAGAGCGTCGTAATCTTTCGACTGATGCCCTTTGTTTTGAATTAGAATGGTAATTGGGGCGCCAGTAGTTTTGCCTTCGAAGACACCTGATATGATTTCAAAAGCATCACTTTCGTTTCTGTCTGTAGTAATGTCAGATTGCCCCGGACGTCTTCTGTTAAGTTCTGATTGTATATGGTTGAGATCGATGGTAAAGTTAGAAGGGAAGCCATCGATGACAACGCCAATGGCATGACCGTGAGATTCACCAAACGACGTAATAACTAAACTATGTCCGAGATGATTGGCCATGACAAAAAAAGAACTTCGCTATTTAGCGAAGTTCACTGCTCTTTTTTCTCTGATTACGGTAATTTTAATCTGCCCAGGGTAAATCATTTCTTTCATGATTTTCTGAGAGATTTCAAAGCTCAGGTTATCTGCTTCAGCATCGGTTGCTTTTTCGCTGTCTACCATTACGCGGAGTTCGCGACCGGCTTGAATAGCGAATGCTTTATCGACACCTTTAAAGCCCATTGCCAATGCTTCGAGGTCTTTAAGACGTTTGATGTAGTTTTCAGTGTCTTCTCTTCTTGCACCTGGTCTTGATCCGCTGATAGCATCACAAGCCTGAACGATAGGAGAGAGCATGCTGGTCATTTCTATCTCGTCGTGGTGAGCACCGATAGCATTTACAACTTCAGGATGTTCGCCATATTTTTCAGCCCACTTCATACCCAATAATGCGTGTGGAGTTTCGGCATCGTCTTCTGGCACTTTTCCAATATCGTGTAATAAACCTGCACGTTTAGCGAGTTTGGCATTTAAGCCGAGTTCTGTTGCCATAGTGGCACAAAGGTTGGCAACTTCTCTACTGTGTTTAAGGAGGTTCTGGCCGTAAGAAGAACGGTATCTCATTCTACCAACGATTCTGATTAGCTCAGGATGCAGACCTGTAATACCAAGGTCGACAACAGTACGCTGACCAATTTCGATGATTTCCTGTTCGATATCTTTTTTCGTTTTTTCAACGATTTCTTCGATTCGGGCAGGGTGGATACGACCATCAGCCACTAATCTGTGTAAAGACAGACGAGCGATTTCTCTTCTTACAGGATCGAAACCTGATAGAACAATTGCTTCAGGAGTATCGTCAACAATGATTTCAATACCTGTAGCAGCTTCCAGTGCTCTGATGTTACGACCTTCTCTACCGATGATACGGCCTTTGATGTCGTCGTTTTCGAGGTTAAATACAGTAACGGTGTTTTCGATTGCTGTTTCAGCTGCAGTTCTTTGAATGGTTTGCAGAACGATACGTTTAGCATCTTTAGTAGCATTAAGTTTAGCTTCTTCAACGATGATTTTACTTTGTGCAATAGCATCTGTGTGAGCATCAGCTTTAACTGCTTCCAGCATCTGAGCTTTAGCTTCTTCAACGGATAGATTAGCCACTTTTTCCAGCATTTTAATTTGTTGCTGACGAGACTGTTCGATTTCGTTTTCTTTTTTGCTTAAGGCATTTTGCTGAGCCGCTAATTGAGATTTTACTTTTTCAAGTTCGTCTTCTTTAGATTTGTAAGTTCTGATACGATCGTCTAAAGATTGTTCTTTTTGTTTGATTCTGTTTTCAGCTACCTGAACTTCAGAGTTTCTTCTTTGAACTTCTTTTTCATGTTCTGATTTCAATGCCAGGAATTTCTCTTTAGATTCCAGCATTTTACTTTGTTTGATGGCTTCTGCCTTGCTTTTGGCTTCTTCCAGTAATAGATTGGCTTGTGCTTGCTGTTGCTTTCTTACTAGCGGCATTCCGGCAAAATAGCCGACGGCAAGTCCCACTAGCAGTCCGATTGCGATAAATAATAATACGCTCATTTCAATAGTTATTTAATATTGAATCAGTCGTAAAGCTACCTGAAAAGCATTGTTATTTCTGAAGAATCTGTTCGATGTCGTTAAGCTCCGTCTCTAAAGGACTGAAGTCTGGCACCTGGTGCTGGTATTGTATGTTTTCATTCGATTTGTTCAAAGCATCTACTGCAAATTCAAGAGCAGCCATAGCCAGGCCGTCTATCTTGTCTTTTACAGAAAAATTACTGTTGAAAAATCCCATTTTTTCATTCAATAGCTTTGCAGCTTTTCTGACATATTCTTCTTCTGTGGCCTGTATTCTCAGTGGATACACCCTGTCACCGATATTCACTTTTATTGAGATGTCGTTAGAGGCCATTGGTTTCTTGCTTTTCTTAGCGCGCTTTTACGTTGCTAATTCAAATGCAAGTTTAAGCAATTTTTTTTAATTTTCTTGTTTTTTCGCAAAAAGAAAGCCCTTTGAGTAATTGTTTAATCTCAAAGGGCTTTTTAATTGAAAATGAATATTTTGTCAGATTACAGGAACTGGTCCCTCCCTTACTAGTTCAGGGGTGTCGCTGCTGCAATCAATGATGGCAGATCCTTGTGTTCCTCCGGTCCCGCTATCGATGTACCAGGTAACTGAATGTCTGTAGTGGTTTTCGATTTCTGTGATATCACTTAACATGATTTCTGATTGTCCTGGCGAGTGCACTGAGGCACTTACCAATGGTTCTCCACATAGTTGAACTAACTTTACCGGAACTTTATGGTTCGGAACCCTGATGCCAATGGTTTTACGGTTGTTTAAGAACAGTTTAGGTACTTTAGCATTAGCTTTCAGAATGAAGGTAAAAGGTCCGGGTAAGTTTCTGTTCATCAGTTTGTAAATGGTTTTGTCAAACTGAAGGGTATAATCACTGATGTGTTTTAAGTCAGAGCAAATAATGGATAAATTGGCTTTTTCAGGTTTCTTGCCTACCAGTTTGCAGATTTTCTCAATGCCACTTTTATTCGAAAGGGTGCAAACAAAAGCGTAAATTGTATCCGTTGGGCAGATGATGACCTCGCCTGCACGCAGTTCTACCGCCATCTGTTCCAGAAAACGGTCGTTGGGATTATCGGGATACAATTCTAAAATCGGCATAACTATAATTTATCTCCAAATTTCGCGGAAAATCCGACACCGAAAAAGTTTTTTAACTGAATATTTCTCTGAACGCCTTCTTCGTCGCCCACAGTGTCAACATCATAGTCCCATATCATCTGATTAATAAGTGCAACGGTTATGTATTTATTGACTTTCATATTCAGGGTGTTCTGCCAGTTGACATCAATTTTGTTAGGCGCCAGGGTTTTGTAATTTTGGAAGAACTCCAGACGCGATTGCAAGGTGATGTTTTTAGCAACTTCTTTATTGAAAGTGATGTTGATGTACCAACCAAGCTCTTTTCTAAAGGTTTGTCCTTCTGTCAACTTCTTAGCCGGATTGCCGAGGTATGCGCCAGTAGTGTCAAACGTCGCTGGGGTCATACCATACAAGCCAAGATCTGCCAGGCGTTGTTCTCTGACCACTGTGTATTTGGCGGTGATAGGGGAGACATATAGCGATAAGAACTTCTTTGGTTTGTAATCTATTCCCACAGATAAATAACCAAAACCCTGAGCCAGGAAATTGGAAACGTGGTTGTTTTTTCTAAGGATATCAGTGGCTTCATAACCAGGAAACATCTGTGTGTTCAAAGAAAAAAGTATGGAATAGTTGAGTTTATCATTGATTTTCTTGCCAAATTTTGAAAGGAAAACCAGCTTATCTTCATTTTTAATAAATGGATTAGAGATTCGTGCACCAGGATTAGATGGGTCGTCAATCTTCGCAGAGCCATTTCTCATTAAGCCATAGGCTAAATCCAGATAATTTTCCCATATCTGATTGCCTTTTGCATTGCGGTGAATGGCAAATAAACTGGAAGTTGCAATAAAGGAAGTGTTGTTGGTGCCACCCTGAGCCCAATAGGAGAAAGAAGTGTTAGAGATATTGGTGCTAAAGAAGCCACCACGCACCCAGCCAGTGTCTTTGATATCTTTGATGACATTGCCTTCTGCAGCTTTTTTCTTAACATCTTCATCAGATGGATTCTGGGCAAATAAGTTGCAGGTTCCCAGTAGTAAAACGGATAAAAGTAAGTGTTTCATGATTGTAAATTGATTGTTAAAAAAATGCCAGAACGATGGTCCTGGCATTTCAAATGTTGTAGTAAAAGAGTTTAGATTTTAGCCTTTTCTTTCGCTTTGTTCATGGTTTTAACAATCATAAACAATACGAATGCAACCAGTAAGAATTTAATTGTAGCGGCGACAAACTTACCATAGGTGAACACACCCGCTTTTAAATCTTCAATCTTATCAAAATCACCCATCAAAGCGATGACTGGCATGATGATATCGTCTACCAGAGAGGTAACGATTGACTGGAAAGCACCGCCTAAGATAACGGCTACGGCTAAGTCTACGACATTGCCTTTGTTAATGAACTCTTTGAATTCTGTAATAATACCCATAATTATTTGTTGTTGTTTCAGGGCGAAAATTACAATATTGAGGGAATAATCCCTCAATATTTATAAAAAAAATGTATTAAGCTAATACTGACTTCACTAACTCAGCTGCTTCTTTCAAAAGAATGGCTGATTTTACTTCTAGTCCGCTTTCGTCGATTAGTTTTTTCGCTTCTTCAGCGTTAGTACCTTGTAATCTTACAATGATTGGAACATGGATATTGCCCATTTTTTTGTAAGCATCTACTACACCCTGAGCCACTCTGTCGCATCTTACGATACCACCGAAAATATTGATCAGGATTGCTTTAACGTTAGGGTCAGATAAGATGATTTTGAAACCAGCTTCAACTGTTTCAGCATTAGCCGTTCCTCCCACGTCTAAGAAGTTAGCAGGTTCGCCACCGCTTAGTTTAATTATATCCATAGTAGCCATTGCTAAACCAGCACCGTTAACCATACAACCAACGTTACCGTCAAGTTTTACATAGTTAAGGTTGAATTTTTTAGCTTCTACTTCTGTTGGATCTTCTTCGCTTTCGTCTCTTAAAGCTTCGTAGTCTTTGTGACGGTATAGGGCGTTTTCATCTAGGTCAACTTTAGCATCAACTGCGATGATTTTGTCATCAGATGTTTTTAATACTGGGTTGATTTCGAACATTGCGCTATCGGTTTCTTCGTATGCTCTATATAAAGCGGTAACGAATTTTTCCATTTCTTTTTGCGCCTGACCGCTAAGGCCGAGGTTGAAAGCAATTTTTCTGGCTTGGAAGCCCTGGAAACCGATTTTTGGATCTACCCATTCTCTGTGTAGTTTTTCTGGAGTGTGTTCTGCAACTTCTTCGATATCCATACCACCTTCGGTAGTGTAGATAATTACGTTCTGACCTTTAGCACGGTCCAGCAATACACTCATGTAATATTCTTTAGGTTCGCTTGCACCAGGATAAAATACGTCCTGAGCAACAAGGATCTTATTCACTTTTTTTCCTTTAGCACCAGTTTGAATGGTTACTAAAGTATTTCCAAGCATGTTTTTAGCGATGGTATTAACATCGTCAAGAGATTTGGCAACAGCAACACCTCTTTGTTCGCTGCCTTCAATTTTGCCTTTTCCTCTGCCACCAGCATGGATCTGAGCTTTAACCACCACCCATGAGCTACCAGTTTGTGCCTGGATGTCTTTGGCTGCCTGAACCGCTCCTTCTGGAGAGTCTGCAACAATACCTTCCTGAATGGCTACACCATAGGATTTAAGAATTTGTTTTGCTTGATATTCGTGAATATTCATTTAATGATAATTTATTACTTTGAAAAAACGTGGGCGAAATTACAAAAAATATTGTTTTGATATGAATAAAATATGAGGCAATTTCGCAATCAATGATTCAGGCTAAGGATATCGTTAAGTATTACGGGGAACTTCAGGTGCTTAAGGGCATCAATGTTACAGTTGCGGATAAGGAAATAGTCTCTATCGTAGGCGATTCAGGTGCCGGAAAGACAACTCTTCTTCAAATTCTCGGGACTTTAGATTCGGCAGGAAAGGGGGAAATTATTTACGATGGCGTCCCTGTTTCTCAGTTGAAATCTGCCGCTTTGGCAAATTTCAGGAATAAAAATATTGGCTTTATTTTTCAGTTTCATCAGTTGTTGCCTGAATTTAATTGTCTCGAAAATGTTTGCATGCCAGCTTTCATCGCGGGTAAATCTAAGGCAGAAGCTGAAACAAAGGCCAAACAATTACTGGAATACCTTGGCTTAAGTCATAGACTTACCCATAAGCCCAACGAACTTTCAGGTGGAGAACAGCAGCGATGTGCCGTAGCCCGTGCTTTAATGAACGATCCTAAGGTTGTCTTCGCCGACGAACCAAGTGGTAATCTGGATAGCAGAAATGCCAGTGAACTGCACCATTTATTCTTAAAGCTCAGAGACGATTTCGGGATTTCTTTCGTGATTGTAACTCACAACGAAGATTTCGCCAATATGGCCGACAGGAAGCTGGTGATGCGGGATGGTCAGATTGTGGAGTGAGTTTAAATATCTTTATTTATCCGCACTATCAATCTGGAACTCCATGTTGCGGACTTTCTCTAAGGCACCTTTAGGTTTGATGCCGAAGGCTTGTAGATAATAGCCGTAGCTCGCGTCGTTTAAGGTGAGTTTTGATTCGATGGTAGAGGCGATGCAATATTCTATAAAGGCTTTTTCTGTTGGATTCAATGTTGTAGCTAGTGGGTATTTAATATAGCCATAAACCCCAGCACTGCTGATTATGTATTCCTGGTTGTAATAGCTTTTGACGACATAGCCGGCGCCCAAAGCTTCCAGTTTAAAGGCTGCTCCGGTTTGAGACATGACAAAACACATGGCCTGGTATTTATTGGTGTCTGTAACATTGCTGCGGTAGTCTTTATAGTATACAGAATCGTAACCAATGGTTGGGTCGTTGGGGTCTGTTTGTATAAAGACAACGATTTCTTCGCGGGCTCTTGTCTTTTTATCTTGTATGCCGTAGGTGGATTTTAATGAATCATTTTTGTAAAGCAAAGTGCCCGGTAAGGCCCCTAAATTGTATAGCTTCATGTTGAAGTTTAATAGGAGTTCAGCACTCTTTGAAGGGATGTTTGCATAACGAATATCGCCGTTAGTTTGGTACAGTTTTAAGTAGGTTTTTTGTTCGGCATTTAACAAGTTGATAAAACGCGCATCCAACTCTATGGCTTGTTTATCCAGCGTAGGCTTAACCCAAAAACTAGTAGGTTTTTGAATGAATTGAACGTATTCGCCATATTGTGGATAGGTAATAATACTGTCATATCCAATGCTTGGGTCGTCTGGATTGGTAGAGATAAAGACTGGATACTGGGTTGAAAGTAAGTTTAAGGCTTCATCTTTTGTTATGTTGAGAGGCTTGGTTTTGTTGCTCGAAATAGCAGGATAAACCAATGCGCAAATACTGTTGTGTTGTTTCATCGCCCAGTGGCCCATTTGGTAGGCGTCGAGCTGACCGTTGATGCGAGCTGCTGAGAGAGAGAGGTTGCAGAGAATTAAGGTTGCAACAGAGAAGAGTAAAGTTTTTAGTTTCATGACTTTAATACAGACAAATGTACAACTTTTTGATTTTATAGCACTAAATCACAAATTTTATTTACCTTCGCCTTGGAATTATGAAGTACCAAAGCATTGATAATCGCCTCTTTATAGAAAACAGAGCTAAGTTTGTTGCACAAATGAAGCCAAATAGCATCGCAATCTTTCGTTCTAACTACGAGTTTGTGCGCAATGGCGATGCCACCATGGATTTTAAACAACACTCAGATTTGTTCTGGTTGACAGGCATCGATCAGGAAGATTCTATTTTGGTATTATATCCTGATGCTCCGGAAGAAGCTTATCGCGAATGTCTGTTTTTAAAACAGACAAATTCAGTAATTGCCGTATGGGATGGTCATAAATACACTAAAGAAGAAGCCACTGCAACTTCAGGAATCAAATCTGTATTCTGGAACGATACTTTTCAGTCAGCTATCCGTTCTAAAATCAACTATGCTGACAATATTTATCTGACATTAAACGAGAACGACAGATACAGTTATAAAGCACCATATAGTGATTTAGATTTCGCCAGAGAAATTCAACGCGATTTCCCTTTGCATACCTATTACAGAGCCGCACCAATTTTACAGCGATTGAGAAGCGTTAAATCTGATATCGAATTGTCGCTGACAAAACACGCTATTTCAATTTCTAAGAAAGGTTTTGAACGGATTTTGAAATTCGTAGAACCTGGTGTTATGGAGTATGAAGTAGAGGCAGAACTGATCCATGAATACATCAGAAACGCAGGAACTGGTCACTCTTTTCATCCAATTGTAGCAAGCGGAGCCAGTGCATGTGTGTTGCATTATATTGATAACAACAAACCTTGTAAAGATGGCGATTTGTTGTTGGTAGACTGTGGTGTCGATTATGCCAATTATGCCAGCGATATGACCAGAGTATTGCCTGTTAACGGGAAGTTTACTGATCGTCAGAAGCAAGTTTACAATGCTGTTTTACGTGTTATGCGCGAAGCTACCAAACTGTTGGTGCCAGGTACCATGTTAATGGACTACCACAAAGTAGTTGGAAAAGAACTAATGGAAAAAGAGCTGGTAGATTTAGGTTTACTAAGCATGGACGAAATCAAAAACGAAGATCCGGCATGGCCAGCGTATAAGAAATACTTCATGCATGGAACCAGTCATTTCCTGGGGATAGATGTGCATGATGTAGGAATGCGTTATGAGCCAATGCAGGCAGGTAATCTGTTTACTTGCGAGCCTGGTATTTATATCCAGGAAGAAGGAATTGGTATTCGTTTAGAAAATAACATTTTAATCACTAATAACGGTCCGATCGACTTTATGGATGAAATCAATATGCCACTTGAAATTGATGAAATTGAGTCGTTGATGGCAAAATAAAAACAATCAAAATTATGGCACGCCCACAAAATCCAAATTTAAATTTTCACAACCTGATTATCCTGGTTTCTAAGCTACGAAGAAAGCTGGATGCTCAAATCGAAGCAGAGGTTCACTACAGAGGTTATAGCAATTTCAAGTCATCCTACCTGCCTGTATTTCTGCTCTTATTCAAAGAAGGCAGTACTACTGTAAAAATTGCTGAAGCCTGCGGTGTGTCTAAGCAAGCTACCAGTAAATTATTAATGGAAATGGGTGAGCTGGGATTAATCAAAACTCAGGTTAATAAAGAAGATAGGCGATCATCAATTGTATTGCTTTCTGCTAAAGGAAGCCGAATGGCAACCGAAGTAAGAAAGTGTTTGTTGCGTTTAACAGACAACTATAAGTCGCTGATGGGCAAGACTAAATACGATAATATGGTTGAATTGTTAGACGTTTTGTGGATACTACACGAGTAATTTGTGGAAACATATTTCATTGATTAATAACCTTTAGTTAAAAATAATTATACATTCGCTGTATAATTATGACAAATGAAAACCTACCTATAGAAGATTTAAAAGAGGAATTTGTCTTTCCAAGTATTCTAAACAGGGTTCAGGCTTTGTTTTTTGATTTTGGTATTGTTCTGGCAATTGTTGTCTTTATTTCAATGACTCTGTTGGACACTTTCAGCGCCCCTTTGGTAGGTTTAAAAATCTCTTTATTTTTTGTTATTCTTTTTATTTACGAGCCTTTTATGTCGGCAACTGGCGGTACTATAGGTCACAGAACAATGGGGATGACTATTCGTCAGTTTGATGACCCCAAAAGAAAGTTAAGTATAACCCAGGCCTATTTCAGAGCCGCGTTTAAGCTGGCATTAGGCTGGATGTCTTTTTTAAGTGTGAGTTTCGATCCATTCAGAAGAGCTATGCACGATAAGTATAGCGGATCAATTATTCTTTTTACTAAATTCTAGAAGAGGTTTAACAGCAAGTTAAGATCTTTGTATTTCATGCCGAACTTGCTGGCAAGAGATGCATTTACCATGTGGCCTTTATAGATGTAAACGCCATTTCTGAATCCTTTGGCAATCTTTATCAGGTCGTGGAAGCCACCATAATTAGACATATCATTTAATAAAGGTGTGAAAATATTGCTTAAAGCATAGCTGGCAGAACGTGAAACACGTGCGGTAATGTTTGGAACACAATAATGAATCACTTCATGCTTTTTGAAAATAGGATTCTTGTGGTTGGTGATTTCAGAAGTTTCAAAAACGCCACCCTGGTCGATGCTCACATCTATGATGATACTGTTAGGTTTCATCTGAGAAACCATTTTCTCGGTCACCACTACAGGACTTCTGCCTTGTTCTCCTCTGAGAGCTCCAATGGCAACATCGCAATTTCTCAAGGCTTCTGCTAATATATTTGGCTGAATGGTAGAAGTGAATATTTTGCCACCCAGGTTGTCCTGTAATCGTCTTAAACGGTATAATTCGTTATCAAATACTTTGACATTCGCTCCCAGTCCGACAGCCGCTTTGCAAGCGTATTCGCCAACAGCGCCAGCGCCAATAACAACAATCTGAGTAGGAGGGATGCCAGTGAAACCACCCAGCAATTCACCTTTTCCGATATTAGCATTGTTCAGGTATTCGGAAGCTAATAAGATAGAAGCATGTCCAGCCATTTCACTCATCGCTCTGATGATTGGAAAAGAACCCGAATCATCCTGCAGAAATTCGTATGCAATAGCGTTGACACGTTTAAGTAAAAGTTTATTTAAGGTGACAGGATTGATCTGGTCAAGCTGTAAGGCCGAGATCAGAATCTGCTCCGGGCGCATTAGTTCAATCTCGGCGTCGGTAGGAGGTTCGATTTTAAGGATGATATCAGCTTTGAATATTTCCTCGTGTGAGTGAACGATACGGGCACCAGCCTCACTGAAGCGCTCGTCACTGAAATTACTTGCTGCGCCGGCTTTAGATTCAATCACGATTTCATGACCATTGTGTACGAGAAATTCAATGGAAGAAGGAGAAAGAGGAACCCGGTTTTCTTGTGAAGTAATCTCCCGCGGTATGCCAATAAAAAGACTGGTATTGTTTTTCTTCAGTGGAGCTGCCATTTCCATAGGTTGCATGGCAAAAGCTTCCTTGGCAAGTTCGTTGAAAGTGACAAGGCCCTTTTTATTGTCAGACATAAGTTGCGGTGATTTGTACAAAAATAAGGATTTTGAGCTTTATTTCAAAGTAAAATGATAATAAAATCGTTGTTTTTTGCGTTTGTGAACCATAGCTTTGCAATGCTTTTTTAAGGGATATATTACATGGTGAAATTACTATCTGCATTTTTACTTTTTTGCACGCTGAACAGTCTCTCTGCTCAGGAAAATTCGATTAACAGAATTGATAGTCTTACCCATGTTTTCATGGAGACAACGCTGGGTAAACCAATGCCAAAGTTAAGCACTGAAGAAGTTCTCAGTCTTACCGAAGAAAGATTTAATCAACTTGTGGCTGAAATGGGGACTACCATTCCCTTCAAATTAGATCCTGCCGTTAAAACTCAAATGGGCTATATGAAAGATCCGTCAAGCTCTTTTCTCTATAAAGCCTGGAACCGCAAAAATTTATATTTCCGTGTTTTTGAAGAAGTGCTAGATAAGAAAAAAATGCCGGATGAAATTAAGTACCTCTCTATCGTTGAATCTCTGCTCAGTACCAATGCTGTTAGCTGGTGCGGGGCCACTGGTCTATGGCAGTTTATGCCTGCAACCGGCAGGATGATGGACTTAGCTATAGATTCTGAACTGGACGAACGCAAAGATATTTACAAGAGTACTGAAAAAGCTTGCGATTACTTGCTGAGTATGTACAATGTGTATCACGACTGGCTGTTGGCGCTTGCTGCATACAACGGCGGTCCGGGTAATGTTAATAAAGCTATTAGAAACTCTGGGGGTAAAAGAACCTTTTGGGAAATAAAAAAGTATCTGCCAAAGGAAACTCAAAATTATGTGCCTAAATTTCTGGCTACGGCTTTTCTCATGACCTACTCACCGCCAAGCGATGAAGCCAGCAGCATCCTCAGAGCACACGAGACACTGGTGCCTGTTTATCTCTGCTGTTCAGTAGATATGAAATATGTGTGTGCGTTAGTGAATATCTCTGAAACAGAACAACTGGAATGGAATAGTGTCTACAAAAACGGCTTTATCCCTGAAAATATCGAAGATAAAAAAGTAGTTCTACCATATAAAAAAGCCATGCAGCTGGCCGAATGGCAGGATAGTATCTATTCCATCAGCAATAACTCATTCCGTCCATCAGACTTTATGAAGTCAGAAACCGAAATTAGTTTTCATACTGTTAAAAAAGGGCAGTCGCTTACCACTATTGCTTCCATGTATGGCGTATCTGTTGCATCACTAAAGAAATGGAATGGCTTGTCTTCTACCAAAGTAAAAGCTGGTCGCAAAGTAAAAATTTATAAAACCGTACAAACCGTTTTACCCGTAACATCCGGCGATCTTGGATTCCTGTTTTATATCACTGATTACGAATCTCAAACGATTTACGATATCTGTTCTAAATTCAAGAATTTTGATCTTGAAAAAACCTGTCAGGTAAACGGAATTGCCTCAGAGAGAACACCGATCGGAAAAGGCAAACTCATAAAACTTTATACCTATTAATTAAAATGTTCAAATATTTTTACGCTCTGTTTTTTCTAAGTCTGGTCTTTACTTCCTGCTCCGACCGCAGTAAGGATAATCTTCCACCATCTGTTGGTAAACTTGGTAGTCTGGTAGTTGTTTCAACGCCTGAAGTACAAGCTGCGCTGTCTTCAAACCTGGATTCTGTTTTTCTCAAAGAAGTTGTACATCTGCCTGGTGGAGAGCCATTTTTCGAATTACTTAAACCTTCGCCTGATGAGTTTTTTAAATTCTTCTCAAACCAAAAGTCAGTATTAGTTCTGGTAACTGAGCAGAACAAAGATGATATGTCTGATTTGCTGGAAGGGTTTAGTGATAAAGATATCAATGGCTTTATTAAAGATCCAGTTCCAGTTATTAAAGATCAACGAGATGTCTTTGCTAAATACCAGCATTTGGTATATCTGTTCGGAAGAAATGAAGAAGACCTTAAAAGAAAACTTCAATTATGTGAAGAGCGTCTTAATTTAGCCTTGCTTGATTTTGAAATCAAAGATCAGCATGATAAACTATTTGGTGCTCCAACTGAAAATGACCATTTTTATCAGGATATAAAAAAGGAATTAGGCTTGGGTGTTAAAATACCTTCTCAATTTGTTTTAAAAGAACACAAAGATGGGTTCTGGTGGTTTGAGTATAATTCAACGGAAGGAGAAACTCCGAAGACCATTGCATTATTAGCACATCAATATTCTTATTCTGATACATCTGCATTTTCTTATACTGCTATAAGAACTGTGCGCGACTCAGTGCTGAAATACCATGTTAAAGGAGAGATTAAAGGAACTTATATGGGGACATCAGAAAGCGATGCCTATCCACCGCGGTTTATCAATGCTTTTAAAGTAAATGAAATGATGGGAACTAAAGTTCGTGGATGGTGGAACATGGAAGGATTGATTATGGGTGGTCCATTTATCCGATATGTCATTCCGATTCCAGGCACAAAGAATGTTTTTGCCTTCGAAGGGTTTGTTTATAAACCGAATCTTAATACCAAGGAAAAGGACTTGCGTCTGATAGAATCTATTGCTTTAAGTATACATTAATATGCATAGAATAGTCATCTTTGCCTCTGGTAGCGGTAGTAACGCTTTAAATTTAATCAGACATTTTAACTCAGGGAATTTTGCTCGTGTAGTGAGCGTTTTTTGCAATAAGCCAGATGCTGGTGTTATTCAAAAGGCCGAGGCCGAAAACGTAGAAGTCACTTTGTTTAATCGCAACGATTTTTACCACACAGAAGAAGTTATTCATAAAGTAGCGGCATTACAGCCAGATATTATTGTATTAGCGGGCTTCCTTTGGTTGGTGCCTTCCAATTTTATTAAGGCATTTGACGGAAAGATCATCAATTTGCATCCTTCTTTATTGCCTAAGTTTGGTGGTAAGGGCATGTATGGTCATCATGTTCACGAAGCAGTACTTGCAGCAGGCGAAAAATATACTGGCATTACGATACATCTGGTGAACGAAGAGTTTGACAAAGGTGAAAAGATTTACCAGGATCAGTTTGAAATTCCTGCCAATGCCTCTGTTTCGGAGGTAGAGCAATTGATTCATCAGTTAGAGCATAAAGGCATGCCTATCGCTGTTGAGCAATTTCTTAAACGCTTATAAGCGACTATAAATACTTCTTATTACACTAGGTTTTGCCGCATGCCTTAAGTTTGTCGGTGATGAAAAGGTATTTACTGTTTTGGATGTTGCTTGGGTGGGGATTATCACTTCAATCTTGGGGATTCTTCGGTCACCGTAAAATCAATGAAACAGCTGTATTTACTATTCCTAAACCATTGTTTGGGTTTTATAAATTTCATATCGCTTATATGGCAGAACATGCTGCAGATCCTGATAAAAGGCGCTATATATTGGAGACAGAAGCTTGTAAGCATTATCTGGACGGCGATCATTACGAGAAAAAAGCACCATTTGATACACTGCCGAGATGGTATAAGAAAGCGGTAGAAAAATATACTGAAGACACCATACTGGCACATGGGATAGTGCCCTGGCAGATTTTACAGGTAGTTTATCAACTAACAGAAGCATTTAAAGTAAAAGACATTCAAAGGATATTAAAATTGAGTGCCGATTTAGGGCATTATGTTGGCGATTGTCATGTGCCCTTGCATGCGACATCCAATTACAACGGACAAAAGACAGGTCAGAAGGGGATTCATGCTTTATGGGAGAGTCGTTTAACAGAATTGTATTTTGATGGATACA
>JACCDI011259630.1_pt1 | contig 20302 bp, 7 predicted proteins | sample 7442791 | NCBI WGS metagenome assembly JACCDI01 (sample SAMN15323434, study PRJNA562643) | freshwater metagenome | isolation source: river surface water | place: USA:Blue River Watershed | collected 2017-08-15
ATGATACTAGAGAGCGCACTCTGAATACTAATTGTTGTACTAAATGCTGCCCAATCTATGGTGTAAATGGTACCACTTTGACACAAAATAGCCCCTTTGAGGCCGAGGCCACTGCCATTTTGAGACTTTAACTGAATGTCTTTGACGATTTCGCCAGTTGGAAGGGCTGCACTGACCCAACTAGGTAATTGTTGGTAGGCATTGTTGGTCACAAAAAGTGAATTCCCACTGGCAAAACTCATTGGTGCTGCAACATAATTACCATTTTGTACGTGGCTTGTCCAGATGGATTCAATTGAAGCTGTGCCATTGGTATGATTCACTTGAATGGGTGAATTCAAGATGTTTGAAGACGGAACAAAGCTAAGTAGTTGGCCATTAGCTGTTGACACAGAAATGGTCGTTCTGTCGGCAGAGCGCTGTAAACTCAGCACATTTTGCTGCGGAAGTTCGGTCCAAGTTTGCCCGCCATCTGCTGTTCTGTATAGCTTTTGATTGGACAACGCCATTCCTTGTTGTAAATTAAAGAAAGCAAGTTGTTGAATATCCGTTTTGATATTATGATCGATAAGTTGCCATTCTAAAGTTGAACTGTTAGGATCATAGCGATAGAGTCTTGCGTCTTTACCAGCTGCAACGAAACTATTGTCTGTCAACTGATCGATACAAGTTAATTCAGGTGCAGTAAATGTTCCGATTGGGCTCCAAGTACTTGCCGCAAAAGCGCGTTCATAGATTTGTGATTTGAAACCGTCAAACACACTGACATAATGCTTCGTTAGGTCATGGGTGATTGAAGTAATCGTTGCTGTTGGTGCAATTCCAGTATTTGAAAGCGTGAAATTGATTAAATCTGTGCTTTTTGCTATGAGTCCATTTTTTCCGACAAATATCAATTGGTTGTTATTTACCGCTGATAAATAATCGATGTCAAGGATATCACTCACAAATGACATTGCTGTCCAGGTTGGAAGTAAATCCCAAGTTTGGCCACCGTCGAGTGTTTTTAATACGATGCCATCGGTCCCGACAGCGAAACCTGTTTGCGCATTGACCATTACCGTCTTTTTCAAATCTGCTCCAACCAATCCATAAACTCTGTTCCAAGTGTGGCCTGCATCGGTGGTTTTGTACAAATAACCTCTGGTTGTGTTTACGCCATTATTAGTTGGAACTTCACCAGCTAAATACCCAACTTGGTTGTCAAGCATCTGAATTTGGTTTGTAACGAGCCTAGGATGTAAACCATTGGTGAGTTGGAGTTCAAATACCTTCATGGGATCGGTGTCCGGAGATTTCTGACTCACCAACTGATTCAACGAATTGTACTGGTAGGTCGTGGCCAAACGATGGCTGGTAAATATTTTCTTTTGATGTAGTTTACGGTCTGCAATAATTTGCTGTTCTAATAGATCACTGCTACTTGTAATAGGTAAAATATTGACGCCCTCTGGCGGTACTGTTTTGATTAAATTCCCTGCCTGATCATAGTAATAGAGCGTATAATGATACAATTTTTCGGTATACGTATAATTCATTTGTTCCGCCACTGACAAACAATGTGAATTATATTGTGTAGCAATGCTACTCACAAGGCTATCAATGTATTGTGCATATTGGTTTTGAGCATTCATCAAGGCATTGTTGATCAATGCCTCTTCACATGGATCCGGTAACTGCACAGTAATTTCATTGATTGGCCCTAAGGTATCTTCAGGAATGACACAAGGTTTATCGCAAATTTGAGTTGGTTCAAGGTATAAATAGAGTGAGTCACTGAATCCAAACCAAATTAAACCATCTTTTACATTGTTGAGGCGAGCACAGAATTCATCCACGCAATTACAAAGATTCAATTCTTTGAATGCATCGTAAGTAGCCAATTCTTCATATAAATAATAGCCATTGTTATTAGCCCATTTGTTATAATCATAGGCACAAGACAAATACTGACTATATGCTTCCCGGCATGGATCTTCTGGCAAAAGAATTCCATTACAAGGTCCAAATTCAGTGATATTCAAAGGAGGGAACATCGGTGAATTGGCATTTTGAGAGCTGCTATAATTGTATAGATAGATTAAATATTCGTGCAAACAACTGTCGTAGTCGTTCAACATGTATGAGGTGGCATCTAAAAACTGCGGCTTGAGCTCGTGTCCGTTTGATGTTGCCCAATAGGATTGATTATATAACCAAATGGCTTCTTTGTATAAGGCATAGTATTTCTGATCTAAGCGCGTAGTTGAAAATGCCGCAATAGCAGTTGTCGTTGTGTCTAATTTTTCAGGCAAAATACCAGGACAATCCTGATTAGAAAAACTATTAACATATTGCCAAAACAATTGTTGGCCTTCAATGGAATTCAATACATTTTTCTCAAGGATATCTTCATAGGCATACATAGGATATTCCTTTTCAAAACCTATACAAGGTGTAACTGTATCTTGGGCATTGGCTGTTTCAAATTGTAGATATGCGCTTGCATACGCCTGGTACATTTGTTCAAATTGCGAACTTGCTGCAGTGGAAGCATTTAAAAAACCTAAAATATTATTTGCGCCCTGATTTCCTACTGGGTTTGCTTCCAAATAAGTTAAGAATTCACCGTTATTTCTTGCAACACGGCTGTACACGAAATCTTCTTTTGAAATCGGACTTAAAAGTGGTGCTAAAGAATCCTGTGCGCGCAAATTATAGCGTTGAATGCCTTCAAGATACCTGGCGTATTCAAAGAGTACATTTGTTGCATAACCATAGTTGGCAGCAAACATCATTGGGTCCTTGAGGTAATCAAGGTTATCGATGCCAATAATAGCATTTTCCATGAAATGCAAATAGGCTGGCGTCGGGAAATGAAAGCCATTTTTGGTGAAATAATAATAATCCTTTGTTTCTATATAATTGGTATCCAAAGCTGTTAGATTGTGAACCACATTGAAACTATCAATTGCATTTGTATATAAGGCATATTGATCAATAGTTTGGTCAATATAAAATTGTCCGCTCTGTAGGCGTTCCATCCTTATGGTATCGAGGGCAATGATATTGATGCCCGTTGAATCACAAGCTCTACATTCTTTGAGGTTCAAGCATGTCTGACCTGTAACTATTCCCTGAACCCCATTATCGAAAGTGACATGCAGTATGAACTGATTGTATGCTTGATTGACATTGGCATAACCAACTACTTCCATAGATTCGACCGATGCAATATGGGAAATAGAATTTGCTGAATTCACTTTCAGAATTGTTTTGCATGAACCGGCGGTAATTGTCACCTGATTTAAAACAGTGTCAAATTCAGATTGGGTCTGATGAACACCTAAATCGAATTGATCAGTGATGAAATGATCCAAGTAGATGGAGGTAAACCAATCAATTTGATTCAAATTATTTCCACTCGAAACTGGCAAACACTCTTTAAGTAAATCCTCCAAAGAATTAAATGCTTCATGCTCATCTGAACGACATTCCATGGGAACTGGTAGCCCAAAAGAACCTACGGGAATTCCTATCTGATTTTGGCCATTGACAATTCTCAATACATCTCCTTTGAGGTGTACAGTTGAGTTGTTCGACAAATGAGCATCTATCTCAAAGGTATACCCACCAGTTGAAACCATATTGTCGAAATACTGAACAAGATTCATGTCATTCCAATTGAATCCTGGAGGATAGTTCGGGTCAAACTGGATATACAAACCATCTTGTGTATTCATGTTTGCATTGAATAAATGGTAAGTACTCAAATTGTCACTGATCCAAAACACATCGAATGGTTGCGAACCACCGATGGCATTTTCAATACTTAGCGTTTGTAAGCCAGTGTAACTGGTATTTGCCAACGGATCGATATCAACAGCTGTTGTACTCGTCAATAACTGATTCGCTGCAAGGGCACTCAATATATTTTGCAAGTCAGCGCCAAACTGATTTTGGGTGCCTACGCTTTGAAAATTACAATTCGCCAAATCAAAACCTACCATGTTTCCATTGATTTGAAGGGTCTGATTGAGACCATTAGCAACGTAGATTCCTTCTGCATGAAACGTACTTGAACTACTGTGATACAAATGATAGATTTCATTGATGTCATCCCAAGCTATTGCGCTCGAACTTTTCGTAAGTGTAATGCTTGCAATAATGTTAGAAGTTGGGTTTTCTATCCATGAAAGGGTCAGGGTGTTTCCACTTATGTTGACTTGTTGGTAAAGATCAGGAATGGTGCCAGGAGAGGCATAATTGTTATTGGCGTAATACATACTCAGCAGTCCGCTGAAGTCATTTAAGTGCACATTGTTATTATCCAACTGATCAACACTGGCTAATTCACTTAATAAGTTTTGAAAGGTAAATTCAATCGGACACTGCCCAGTACTCAAGTACAATTGATAAGCACTCTGATTAGGTGTTGCATTGGGTATGACATCTTGAATGGCAGCGAAGCGCCTGTCCTTTTGTTCGTATTCATTGGCGAGTGCAAAATTACATGGTTGCGAAGGGTTCATGAATGCTGAGGAACTGAAACTGAAAGGTAAATTTGAAGCATCAAACAAACCGGTTGTAAATGGATTGAAATTTTCATTGCCAATGCAACCACAATAAGACGTGCATTCCTCTAACGCAATACAATCTGAAATTTCATGTTGAAGTTGTTGCTTGATACTTGCATAAAACATCCTGAGGTTGTTCCATTCGTTGTTCAGGATGGCTATTTCATATGTACCATTGTATAAGCCACCAAAATCGAAACAAGCTGCATTGGGGTTGGAATAAATATTATTACCGCATCTTGCCGTAAAAGCAGCAACCTCAATTGCAGAGCGCCAAACGCCTCCAATTTGCTGAAAATGCATAAAACGGTCATACATTTCCGTGCTTGCCAGACCACAGGTTGAGGTAGCGTAGCCTGTCATGTTACTCATGAACGGATCCCAAGCATGGGTAGTGCTCGAAACCCACCATGGTTCTATCGCAGACCCCACACTTACCTGACCATTTTGAGAAAAAATAGGCTGGTAACCAGCTGGCAGTAAATGGGCATTAACAGCCTCTTCAAAGGTATTTGTACCCAGCAATAGTTCATCAAAAGACTGACTTGAATAGGCATCTGTGCTTTGGAGTTTTTCACCAAAACTCAAACAGGTCTTATAGTAACAGAATTCCGGATGGTATTTGATAAGCGATTTTGCCCAAGAAGATTCAAAACTATTGATGAAATCATTGACATTAGCTAACTCCTGCGGATAAATGTAAGGTTGACCTGAATTATTGAATTTAATCAGAGAAGTACTTAAAGGTTGCGGCGAATAAACTCCTGCACTTTGCTGTAACATTAAACGGCTTGTATCTCCATTTGCATCTAAATAAATGGGGTGTTCACCGAAGGCATCGATTAATTTAGGGTGCTGCCAAATTTGGCTATTACCATAGGTATTCAATAAAGTATTGGCATTAAAAATCGATAAATTGTGTTGACTTGGATCAATTTGGTTATTTTGATTGAGGTATTCAGCGTATTGTCCGCCTGGGGTCATGTCCATTTGAAATAACTCATATGCGAAACGACATGGATCAAAAGTAGAGTCACAGATATCTTGACAGTTTTTTAGCTCTTCGTAATAATCATTGGCTGTCCCGAGGTTTGAAGCAATGTAGTCGTCTAGGGTCCCAAGATCATTTAAACAAGATTCACAGGTGATTTCACAGTCTGTAAAATCAATTGCAGCAAGCGCTTCTTGTTGAAAATCATATAAGGTCTGCACACAAGTATTTAAGGTGGTATCTAAGTACATGTCAATAAACTGTTGACGAGCATCGGCGTTAATGGTCAAATCCTTTACCAATTGATAGGTTCCAATTGGTAAATTGAAGGCTGTTAAAGTTTCGGGTGTAAATGAACCGGCATTATTATCTTGACACGATGGATGAAAACTATAAACCCCATTTACTTGCTGAAAATGACCTTTTAATTTATTGGTAATTGCCCCAGTCAATACGTTTTGAGCGCAATCGTTTAGTAGAGAAATGCTAAGGTCATAAACACAGTTCACACATATATCGGGTAAACATTCAAAATTCAAAGGATCAATTTGGAATGCGTAATCAATTACAACATCTGAACTATTGACAAGTGTAAAGAAACTTGAGTATTGGATTTTCTCACCGTTGATATCTATGGTATTCACTGCACTATCCGCATCAAAAGCATCAATTGTCAACTCAACTGCCGCATTTTCTTCGCTTTCAATGGCAAGTAAATTACTTGGTGCATCACCACCTAGCGCGGTTGCAATGACCCTACCTTCTTGATCTAAATAACTAACACTCGCTTGCCCATTGGCGTCAATTACTGCGTTCTTCTGATAATGTGAATGGTATCCGACCTCAGATCCAAACAAACGATCTAACTCTAATTGATTGGGTTTAGAATACAGATAGGTGGCTTCATGGCCAGAACCTAACTGAAACGCTGAGCCTACACCACCTTGTTTGCTGATTCGCCCGGTATTATCTGGCGTATATTCTATTTGACTAAACGGAAATTCTTGTGCGTCTGGAACATAACCTTGTTCTGCCGTTTGGTTCGGGTTAGAAGTCGAATAATAATTCGAAGCACCACTTTGTACAGACATCGGCTGTGCTTGTAATACACAGGTATTTTGTGGAGAAAGATCAAAATCTAATCTAGAGTAACCTTCTGTTGCGGCATTCTGATTGAAATTGGCATAGAAATGAATACTTGCCGATTTGAAAGGGTCATTCACCTGACACCACGGTTGTGGCACTGGTGTTGGTAAAACTTGAATGGCCGGCCTACCTTGGTGATCATAAATTGTTTCACCAACAATTACATTTTGATCTGAATTTACTTGAGTAACCATCTGGCGGTTACGCAAACTACCATCGGCATAACTGATGACCTCTTTTTTCTTGCCTTGTTCGGCAAAAGTAGTAGCCAATTGCCAATTGAGCTGCTTTTCGTGTTGTAACTGAGCGGTGATATGAAATTTTTGATCAGCCGGAACCAAATTGACGGTTCCCGCCTCACTTAAATTCCAAGCGCCAAAAACAGTTTCGCCATTAGCATTAACGCCAACGCCTCTTACCCGGTAAAGCAACCATCCTTTATCAAACAAAAGGTTGATTTTATATTCGTTATTGGAGGTACTAATTCTAGTTGAGTTGTACTTGAAATTGTAGCCAAGTGCAGCTTCATTTTTGTCAACATTTAGAATATCTGAGTAGTCATTGATATACACGTATTCTAATTGGTATTCTAAGATACCTGCAATGGAGTTGTCCCAAGAAAGCGTAAGCTGATCAATGGTTCCAGCCTGATCACAATCCATGTTTTCCTCTAATATTGGATTGAAAACAATGGGGCTGCTTAGATTTGTAAATGCGATCTGCTTTTCAATTAATATTTCACCTTTAATAATGAGGTTTGCAGGCAAATCTTGTTGGGCTTGTTGATCAACAGATATCGCTAATAATTCGAGTTCTATACGATAACAATTTTTAAAACGAGCACTCTCGATAGCTCTGTAATTGGTATCGGCAAATGGATTGTACGCAATGGAGAGTGAGATGGTCGTATCGGGAATACTTTGGTTATTGACGTCCCATCTTTTGACCTTAACAGTAACTTCTGTTTCAAAAGCTGTCCCGAAATAGGCTTCATAGTGTTGATCAACTTCTAAGGAGATGCGATTCAAAACCTGAATATCCTGCTCATTGGCAATAGGAAAAGCAGCTTGTAAAGCAAAAGCAGCATTTGGCTGACCAATTGTTACGGCTGTACCTTGATAGGGTGTGTGAATACTTGCCACATAAGGAATGATTTGCGCATAGCTAGATTGACAAGAAAGTGTAAATGCTGCGGCAATAACCAATAAATTGCGTAGTAGTTTTTTCATGTTACTTGATGTTTCGTAGGTCTATGATCTCAAAAGCCGCAAACTTGCTATTTGTAGTTTGGCACTTCGAATCAGTAAAAATATCTTGGGGTGTTTGCATCTTTTTTTTCTCTACCTGAGCTCCATACTCATAGCGTTCGAAGGTTACGTCCATAATGGGCAATACAGGCGCAGACTCTTCATAGGGATCTAACTGTATAGGGGCTGCACTGACTAATTGGTAATTGACAATTTGGTTTTTAGGATTAATCGTCATGCGCACCTGGCTGTATTCGCTGCCCTGCGGTAAGGTCAACTCAAATCTTACAAAATCTTTAGCCTGCCATTTTCTGACTTGCAATTGACTAAGAACCTCTTCAGACATGTTGTAAAATTGTTGTTGATCAATCCGAAAATTTGTTGGTTCTTGTATCATGATTTTCTGATTCAAGGTGTCATACAACAGCACTAAGTCTTTAGTTTGAATTCCTTGATAACTGAATTGCTGGAAATTGAGTAATTGCGTTTTTGAATTATAGGTCAGATAACCTTCAGCTTTTTCTAGCGTATCACTGGTGAGTTGATCAATAAAAGTATAGTGGCATTTATACGCATAACTTGACTCAAAATTGGTCACCTTTTGAACCTCATCAAGCGCTTTGATATATTCAGAAGGCGCAACAGAAACCCATTGTGCCATCGAAAACATTGGCAGGAATATGAACAGGTATTTCATCATTGTTTTTGGATATTTTCTCTATTTTCTTGAATAGTCATGATACCACGTTCGGTTTCTTTTTTCACCCGAACTAATTTTCCTTCTTCGTCATATTCGTAGAAAGTGGCATAATTTCTTTCGTCTAGTTCGGCCATGAGTCTCAAGCTAATCGGGTCATACACATAACTCATCATGCTTCCATCTTCTGGGAAAAATCGGATATCGTCAAAGAAGACATCTGCACCATTTGTTTTCAATTGAATAGACATGTTTGTAGCCGTTGAAGGGATGTCAATCAGCCCCTCAATTCTTTGCCAACCGTCAATAATGACACCTTGCGGTAGAAGTACATTGACTTGATTAGCATTTGTATAGCTTATTTCAATGTACGGATTGGTGTAGGTGGTTGTGCCAGCAGGTGCTTGATCTTCTTTGACCCAAGCCGATACCACATATTTACCTGGGCTTGGTGAAAATGATGTAATGCAATCTGAACATTTAACTTCATCTTGGCAGTACAAGCGGGCTCCTTGTTGGGTTACAATTTGAACGGTTCCGCTGCAAGTTTGTGGCTTAACCTTGAGAATATAGTATTTATTAGAAGTACTACTTATAGTGCAAGAAGCCGAGCTAAAATCACCGCTTGAAATTTGATTCAAATAAGAATCAACTAACTCGCAATTTGTTAAAGCACTTGTATTAAAAGGGCCATATGTTTCCCAGGTACCTGTTGCATTGATCAAATTCACCTGAAGGCCTGGGCCGTTTCCTGCGAACTGAAAAATATAATATAAAGTGGTATTTCCACAAGAGGCATCATTACCTGCATAAAAGTCAAAATCCTGACTCATTGAATTACATACACGTAATGCGGCAGCACAACTCGTATTGTAACACGCAGGACTTTGTGCATAAGAAGAAGTTTGCAAAACCGCAGTCAGTATCCCAACTACGATTCCTAGAAACAAGTTAAATTTCATGGTAATGCGCTTATAAATAAATTACTTTTTGACAGCCTTTTGAGTCGGTAATAATGATCTTCACCTGATCTGAGCCATTGGTGTTTTTTTGGATACTCAAGCCAAGTCCATTGGCCAATAAATCAACCAAAGGAGACCCCGCAATAAGCTCAAATTCAATTGTAAAAGGTGCATTTGAACCGATAGGCGTCAATTCGTAAAGGACTAAACTCTCACTAACAGTGCTACTCAGCACTTGAACGTCAATGTCACATTCTTTTTGCTCACAAAGCTCATCTAACACTACCGAAAGCTCTATTGGGTTGTTTTGAGAAACCTTCACAGCATAGTGTCCTGAATGCGCTTCATACTGCACCAGAGTGTTGCCGCCAAGTCTAAAATGATTGTCAGAACAATTTTGAAAGGCGTAGTCTTCAAAACCATCAAAGCCTAATTGACGATACCTTGAATTTGCTGCAACAGCTACGGGTAAGGTTTGATTATACCCGTAAACTGAAGAACTGTAGCGATTGAGTGCATCAATCGTTTCGAGTGCTTGTCCAAACGGACTAAAGTCAACAACAGAAGATGTATAGGTCCAGTTTTGTCTATCTATTAACCAGGTATTTTGATGGCGGTAGAAAGGATTGAAAGAAGTAAACATACCGTCTTCTCTGATATTGGTATTATTGTTTTCTTTCGCTTGACTTCTACCGCTTAAATGCACATACGATGCCTTAGGGCGCCAAATGCCTTTGTTCCCTAAAACATAAGGATTGATTGTGGTACTGGTACCTGTTGTGTCAATGAAACACTCACAAAAAGTTTTCCAGTCATCAGAGTATTCAACTGCCGATGCCTGCAATACTTTTGAGAAAATATTTTCATGAATATTTTCCAACGGATTACTGCGCAATACGACAGTCCCAATTGGTGTATTTTGTAAATTCCTTCTTCCTGATCTTAAAACTTTGAGACTCAAATTAGCTCCATTAAGTAATGTGCCATCATGTTTCCTAACTTGAATTCCAGTTGCATAAGCATCCACGACCCATCCTTTTCCAATTATTTGATAAAAACCGTCGGTAATACTTACCTCGTCCCCAGCAGTAAAAGGATTGTTCCCGTTGCTAATTGCGCAGCCACCATTGATGAAATTCAAGTTATGAACTTCAATGCCCGTATTGAGACATGCAAGCCCCATCCCTTCGTAATACCAATGTGCAGGGAAGGTAAAACTGTAAACGTCATCATTGAAGTCGGTCTTCGTTTGCGTCAATAACACACTTCCAGTTTCGGCATCATAAGCCAAATCTTTTGTACTTACTCTAGAACCTAAATCAGTTGCTATGGTTTCGGATAATACACCAAAACGCTCAATGACTTTGACAAAGGTGTGACTTCTGAAATTAGTTTCGTCATATGCAATCAAAGGAAAAATAGTGGGGATTATAATGGTTGGCGGATTTAAAAAATTAATATTAAACTGAGTTCCAACCAACACGTGTCGGCTGTTAAATTTACGTGCATCAGCAACAGCCTCGTAAACGATTCCCCTCATTGATTTACCATTACTTCCATCTGAATAAATGACAGCTACCTCATTTGTCAAATGCTTGTAAGTTCCATAAGGCTCATTCACCCCTGGATCTGAGTCTGCCAAACTCAGGGATTCTGTTTGGTATTTATATTCAACAGTGCTTATAGGATTGGGGTTATCTTCTTGGTAAACGCTTTGTTTTTTCTGTTTACCATGCATATCATTTATTTCAATTACAAAGCCTTGGGTAGCAAGTTCCCTCGTCAAGTTAAGACTAAAAAAGTAGGCTGAAATTGGAATATATGCTGCTTTTCGATCTTTATCTGTTCTTTGAACTATAGTAGGAAAATCTTTTGCCGTATAAAATTCATGAACTACTTTTCCTGTTGCACTTCTTTTTACATGGTCACGTTCTAGATTTCTTATGGTTACTTTGGAATAACCCACAATTGGTGCCGGAAAGAATTGTTCTCCAAAAGGTGTTTCTTGATAGTTGCGAATATCAGGAGCTAAAAAGTTTTTGATATTGTTAGAAATAGGGGTTTTAAAAGGGTTTTCATCGCCCCCTATCGCAGGCTCGTAAGAGGCTACCCCCGTGCTTGTAAGATCATCATTGCAATATTCATAACTCTGTCCATAATAAAATGCTGGCATTTGCTGATTGGTCATCATGTCCCAAGCATCGTAGATTCGAATTTGCTTGACCCGATGGCCACCACCGAATTTGTTTTTATTAGGATTTTGTAAACGAATCCATGATTTATTCAATACAATTTTTTTACCAATTCCCAAATCATAATAATATTGATTTGGCCCTTTTAGGTATTGGGGCATAGTCAGCGCCGATGCAATGGTACTTTGAACTATATCAACGAGGCCTGATTGGGTAGAAAATTGACTATTCGTTGGGAAAATACATTGCGATAAATTCAATCTGGCAAATTGCACGGCGGATACCGCAATTGGATTATATAGTGGAATCGGTAAGTCTGAAATACTTTGGCTTTCGAATTTGACCTTTAAAGCTTTTTGACCATTAGGCAAGGTTACGATAGCAAAGTCATTTGGGTTATCTGAAAGTTTGGCATAGCCTGGTACATAGTCATAATTATCAACTCCGTTCAGGCTATTTTGATTCGCTGAAAATAAATTGAAATTGACCAATGCCTTATAATAAACTAATTGACCTGGCTCTAAATATTGGCTTACATCTTCAATATACGCACCTTGATTAGTAGGGTGTGGTATTAGTTCGAGATACAAGTATCCATTGGGATTCAAGGGCTGACTGATACTCACGGCTCCAGTCGTTTGAATAGCAGGGTTCGAACCAAAATAGTTGCAATCCTCAGCAGCAATTATGCGTAGCATATTATTGGCTCTTTTATGTTGCACGTATGCGTATGCATCCGATTCGTAGTCAACTTGGATTGTTGCGCCAGAGGGAAGTTGAATGGAAGTTAAATTCCAAGCAATTGCAGAAATTTGAGCTTCGTTGTAATCCAAGCTTGAATATGGATAATCACCAGCTTGAAGAGGTGAAGTAATTACGTTTCCAGTGCATGAGCCTGATGACTTATAGTTATTCCAGCGATCAATATCCTTCATGTCATATGGTGGATTAACTTGCTGTACAAATTGGCCATTTAGAAAAAACTCACCGTATTTAAACAAATAATATGAGTGCTTACCTTTTCGGGAATCTTGATATGTAAAGAACAAGGTGTCAAGCGTGAGTTTACCTTCGCTCGGATTGAGCTGATTTTTGTAACCAGGACACAGCGTATAGCTATACCTAAAATGAACGGTTTTCAAAGAGGTTGCATTTGCACCATTGGCTTCGTAATCAGGTAAGGTGAAAAGTTTGATGGAGTCTAATTTTTGCATTTGTGCTCCATTTGAATCGATTCCTCCATTTTCATCTATGACACTAACTGCATCCTTTCGTCCCGTAGTGTAAAATACCGCAACATGATTTTTGGATTTTACTTCTTTGACATACCACAGTTCTTTCTCTCCATATGTGTAATGTCCTTTGTCATCAAGAATGTCTGATTGAAATCCTTCGGTATAATTTGCTGTGTCTTGCGCCTCAGGGTTACGCCATTTGTAATTACTAATTTTTTGATAGTCAAAAATGAGATAGGAACCTAAATCCCCTTTTGATGGTCCGTGGATTTGGTCAGCATCTACATAATCTGCATTCAAAACACTTGTCAATAAAAATGAATGCGAGTAAGCAGGTTTAATTTCTTCACTGAAATAATGATCGATTCCTAGATTGTTTTCAATACTATTGTCCCCTGGAGTATAGCCAACAAAACCATCATGACAATGTGGATAATTAGGCGAATTAATAGCATTTTGCCCAACATTAAAAGAAACGTCTTTTTGGATCGTATTGTAGGCTGCTATTCCGTAGACATAACGTCCTCCTTCTGTATTTAACACCGTAAATTGTCCGATATGATGATCAACCTCTGGATGTGAAACAGCGTAGGCCGCAGCATTTAATGGTTGTATGCCTAAACCCCCTTTCACCTCGTAGTTTGTAAGAGTAGAGACTAATTGATTTCTGTTATTCTTATTTTCCCGTTTGAAATTATCATTTGCAATTTTTGCTCCCTGTTGAGTAATCAAGGTGTCGCTTATTTTTCGAGAAGATTGAATATCGAAGTGGACCGGAAGCCCAGCACCGATATCTAAAAAGTGCTTATAATCTTTGATTATTGAAGATTCATTGGCTTCTACAAATTGGATATTCTGCTCTTGGAATGTTAATTTCTTAGCAGCACCATTGAATTTATCATCCCAATTCCCAGATGTTACATTTGTATAGTCGACATTAATATCTGTCCCTAATTCGGATACACTACCTAACGCAATTTCCAAGCCTAGATCTGTTTTAACACTTTGTTCGGTTACTTTACGGTCATAAACTGTCCCTACCTCATTTCTAAGCGGACGATAGCTTCCTGAAACTCCCTGTCCGGAAACAGAGAAAATATCATAGGTTAAAGTGGCGATGGGGAGGCAAGGGGTTCTTTTGGTATATGCACCGTCATTTTCACGATAAAAATCAAGTAAAGAATTATCATTTGCTTGATTTAAATGCAAGTAGCCGTATGCAGGAATTGAAATTGCTTTTTCCTTCAACCAGTCAATACTAAAAGCAACATCAAATTTTTTAAATTGATCTGCACCCATATTCGCACCGCCCGATAATGATGTTTTAAAACTTCCCGAATAACTATTTCTTGGCATACTAATAGTTGGAGTAATTTGCATGCCTTGAGGAAAATTAAAAGTTGCATTAAAATTTGAGAAGTAATTTGCAACTCGAGATTTGTTCTTATCATTAAAATTTCTGCTTAACGGGATGCTTGCACTTTTTAAACCTTGGCTCGTGTTAAAATTAAAGCATGCCAAAGTGGTGCTTTTTGAATCAAACTGACAAGTCGGACTCAAACTTAAATCCCCGTCATAGAATCCAATTTCGATAAATAACTTTGAACTTTGCCTTTTGGGTATTCTTCCGCTAAAACCAACACCTACAATGGAAGACATTAAACCTTTGTAATTATCATAAGTTAGTGAAATATGATTCAGAGCATTTGCCCCTGAACCGTTTGGATCGATACCGAAAAATTCATAGTAATTACTAAGATTTGGTGTCACATTGATATGCTCCTTCAAATTCATATTCTTCTTGATGGAATCCTGGCCGTTAAAGTCATCGGGTAAGCCACGCATGGATCGGTTCACCACACCCGGATTAAGGTTCCAACCTAAACCAACCCAACTTGCTTCCTGATCCATGGTAACACCTGCGTTGTAGGCCATATTGATCGGGTATCCATCTACATCCATAAGCGGAATATTGTAGGAGAAGTCGCCGGTAAATGGATCAACCATATCCGAGGTTCCAATTGGGGTAAATGACTGCACCTCTGGTTGGTCAGGTCCGCCTTTGCTATCTCCAGGAAGAATTGGAAGTGTGGTTGTTTTTACACCAGTTGAGCGCTGATTTATAGAGAAAACCGCATTTTGACGCAACGGCGTAGACCTTGAAGTTTGTGCTTTTACAGGGTAAACGGCTTGAATAAAAAGCAACAATGCAAGCGCTCCAGACGCTATTCTGTTAGAAAAGTGGTCTGTATTTATTTTTTCCATTTGCTAACTTTTTTTAATTGAGGAAGTGAATTGAGTGTCTTCTTTGTATAAGTAAATTCAAGAGCTTTATGCGCGTAAATTTTAGAGGCAAGCTCTATTTTTAAGGTGTCACCAATGTTATCTTTTGGAATCTCAAATAGAAAAGAGCCCTGGTTGGTCATTCCAAAGTTTCTCTCAAACTGAAATGATTCTACCGGTAACCACATGTTATCTTTTGAGAGATACTGAATATCCTTTCCAAATTGAAAAGAGAAGTATTTCAAACGCTGCTCGTATGTGTTTTTACCTCCATCAGAAAAGGTTAAAAACTCTTTGGTGCCATTTTGCGGGATATTCAACTCCAATAAGAATTGATACTGCTTTTTGGCTTCATTGAGCTCGTTTTCGATCTCCTTTGAAGCATTTTTAGATTGTCTGTAACTGCGTATAGCCTGAAGTTCAATCGGAAAATAATGCAGCGTGTAAGTGACAATTTCAGAAGATTTAGAAAGTGTCAAAAGCGCAGCTTTTTGTTTAAAAGCACTGATGTATTTGTCTGGTTGAACAGGAAATATAAAACTGAATGCCACTGAAGTAAGAAGCAGCATTACTAGTAGTTTTGGTCTCATTTCACTTCAAATTTTAATTCGTATTTGGACTTTTTGGCATCGAAAATCACCAACTTGTAATGACCTGATGTAGGGTTGTTGCCTAGATTGAGCATGTAATAGTTGGCACCAGTGCGTTTGAGCTGAATGGCTGTTGATGTTTGCTCACTCGGGTAACCTTGCTCTAATTGTAACTGAAGTTGCCCTCTCGTAGGGTCAAAAAGGAAGAACTGCAAAGATTCATCTTTGTAACTTTCTGGAAATTCAAAACAAATGACACCATCAATTACTGGATAAGATTGTCCGTCGGGGTGCTGTTTGATTTTATAAAACTGATGTTTCTCTACTGGCGGTAACGGAATATAAAACCGATAAGCCTCTGATTTATCAACCAAAACTTGGTTCTGAATCTTTTGTACTTGCCATGCATACCAATGGCCTTCTTCTAATGCCGGTGCATCAAAAGGATAGAACAATTGCGTTCCTGGAATTTCATCCATTAACAAGAGGGGCTGATTGAGTAAAACTGCTGCTTCGGCGCTCTGATTTTCATTTTGCACTGTTAGTATCAATCGGTAATAAGAACGTGCATTTGGTGTCTGGCTAAGGCCCATGTACGACCAACTGAGCATCGGATTCTTCATTTCTATTGTATCACCATTGAGTGGCAATACCAATGCGATACTCGATTGCGCTTTTGCAAAGAAGCCCGAAAAAATGAGAATGGTAAATAAGCGTAAGGATTTAATCATACCTATTGAATTGTGTAATTTAACTTGCTACAGAATGTATAAGGGAAGCGCTCAAAGCGGCCTGGATTATAGTATTGGTAGAAGTCGCCAAAGACTAATTTTTCAGCTCTGAAGCTGAGTTGAAGTGCTTTAGAAAACGAATATCTGAGTTCAACTTTTCCACCAAAGGTGGTTCCAAGCGTAGAGTGAACCGCGCATTTGACGCCCGCAGTCCATTGTAATTTGCGACTCGTTTTTGTGAAATCATTTGAAATAACAACAGAATGGCCATCTAATATTTGAGGATCATCCATTTTGAAATAACTCAAGCTAAACTGATTCACACCCTGGTTCAGTTTAGAACTCAAATTGGTCTGAACAGACCTGAATGAGCCACTACTTAATTGATCTGTTATGAAGTAGTCACTAAAAACAAACTGAAATATATGCGGGGTTTCAAAAAGTTCGAAGGGGCTGCTCAATTGAATAGAACCAATATAATTGCCACGGGTTTGGCGCTGTGCATTTTTGAAAGTGGAAAGTTGTTCTAAATAGACAGCGTTTGCAGTAAGATGGATGCGCTTGAACAATTGACTTTCAAAAGTGCAACCTAAATAAGTGAGATGTACGGTTGTGTCTGATGCATTCAAAAGATTGTTTTGATCTTTTCTAGCAGTCAAGCCTATGCTCATGTTAGAACCCAATTTAGTGTTGGTTTTGAGTTCAATTCTGAAATTATTGGCCTGAACAATGCCAAAACTGCGGTTATCTGCAAAAGGGTCTATCCAACGAGCACCCAGCTTCACTTCTGATTTCAGATCTGGAATTTTTTGGGTGTAAGTCAGCAAAGCTGCATTGGATCGAAGACCAGAAAATAGTGTGGAGAAAGCATTTCTAGTAGTGCTGTCTGCAGCCGTCGTTTGAACAGAAGTTTTTCCATAAATAAGTCCAAACTTCATGTTCGGACGCCATTTTGGTTGCCATTGAAGGTCTAGTTCGAGCCCTGCACCAGGTGCTTTTATAGAATCTAAAGATTCCATTTTTACCGCATCGGTAACATACCTAAAACCAATAAAAGCATGTGTTCCATCCTTAACACCATAACCAGTCTTGACCATGCCTATCCAATTCTGGTCTGTGAGGTTTTGGTAATCGAACTGATTGAAGAAATTCTGCGCATTGATGAGCTTATTGTCAATCACATTCGTGCTCACCATGAGGTTATTTAGAGTAATGCCGCCAGCTACTGAGTAATACCACAAACCTTTAGTGAATTCGGTTTCAAAACCCTTCATAGGCATGAGGTTCGTAGACAAACCACTAAACGAAGGGTAGCACAAGCCTAAATCCATTTTACTAAGTTGTGTTTTACCTAATTCGCCTGGATTGAGGTTCTGGAGCGTCTTTTTCTTTTCATCAATCTGTTCTTTAGCGGCCAAGAAGGTCTGATACAGGTTCATTAATTTGTCATAGATTGCCTGAAGTTTTTCAAGATTCTCTGTGGCTTTATTAAGCTGCTGTTCTGCATTTTCTCTTTGGCGTTCTAGGCTATCCTTTTTTAGAGCTAATTCTTGTCGTAGGCTATCTGATTGTTCATTTTGAATTTTGGTCTCAAGTTCAGCAATGCGTGCATTCAAGGTCTCTTTGAGTTTCGTGCTATTCAACAACTGTTCTTTTTGCTGCAGCAGGTAAACCTCGGCCATGCCAAGTTTACCTTGAAGTTGTGATTGCTGTTTATCCAAAGAACTGTGCAGTTTATCGAGCTGTTGCAGCGCTTCATTCTTCTGAGATAAGGCAAGTTGCTTGCCCATAGAAGGGTCAAAATGCAAACGCACATAATTATTGACACCAATAGGGTTTTGAAAAGTAGAATAGCGGTAGTTCAACTGTAGCGGCATATTGAAAATCGGCAACTTCAAATCGCCTTCAGTTCTAAAAACATGCAACGGCGCAGTGGAATTTGGCTGCACATAAGCCGTGAGCAAACCAAATTCTTCAGTTGCCGATACCCTGCCTTGAATAGCGCTAGGTAGCGCTTTTAAAGCATCTTTGATCTTAGCAGACCTAAATAATGAATCATTGATTGGATTCAAATTGTTGGCACGGTTATTAATAAGTGAATCTGAACATTGAAGAAAAGCAACCAATAAACTATCTGGATTTACCGCTTTTATAGTCGGACTGCTCTGAGCAGCCGCAGAAAAACAAAGTAAAATCGAGAAAAGTAAATATTGGTAATGATTCAAAATGTTGCTTTAACTCTCAGCAAGTTACGGCGCTATTTTTAGCACATTTCTCGATTTTCAGGCTGTTTGAATGAGTCAAAAAAAGGATTTCCGAACCTTCAACCCTTATTTTTGTTGACTTGAGCAGCGTTTTTCAAGTCTTCTTTTTATCCAAAAAACAGCTTGTTGGGGCGGTATAAATACTAAAATAATTAGTATATATACCGCGCTCTCCAAAATTGCAAAAGCCAATTATTCTTCTGAAACACCAGTAGAATTCAATAAAATCTTATTTTTAAAGTAACTAACCGAGTCAAAAACTCAATTTTTACACATTTTTTTACAACTAAATTTGACTTGATTTTACGCTTTTTAGGTATAAATTGGCCCAAAAAAGAAAGCAGTTAACCATCTAACTTTAAACTATTTAAATGCATTCACATTCACATCGCGTCGGTATTCGAACCTGCTCGGATTACAGTCCGTTTGGTGTGGAATTGGATGGTAGAACGGTGAGTGGTGGGTATAGGTATGGTTTCAACGGAATGGAGGCGGATGACGAAATCAAAGGCACGAAAAACAGCTACGATTTTTGGGCTAGGATGTATGATCCTAGAATAGGAAGGTGGTTGACGATTGACCCTCAAGCTAGAGAATATCCAGATTTGAATCCATACAACTTTGTCGAAAATTCACCGATGATTATGAATGATCCAACGGGTGAGTCTGGCATTGTAACAATTGACAAAGAGGCGAGGAATATAACAATTGAAGCAAATATTGTTCTCTATGGCACTAGTGCTACAGCAGAACTTGCTCAAAGTACTGCAAAAGATGTTCAAGATACTTGGAATGCTGCTGATGGAAGAGTGATGATAGATGGTATTGAGTATTGTGTAAATTTTGTGATTACTGCTGAATACCAACCAACCTTAACTCCTGCTGAAGTTTCAGCTAATACTGATTATAAGAATAATTATATCCGTGTTGAGGAAACCAATTCAAAAGGAGTTTCTTATATGGTTGGTTCTTCCAGTGGAGGTGGTTCAAACTCAGGTTATTACTTACTTAAAAATATTACAGCTGATAAATCTACAACGGAGGGTCATGAAATGGGGCATGGTTGGGGGCTAGATATCGCTGAATACGGGACTAAAGATGGTCATCCGGCGGATCGCGATCTGCGTGGTCAAGGACAACCTGGCATTATGTATGCACGCGGAACATTAGTAGACCCTGATTATCAATGGGATCCTAAGGCTGCGGCTGGTGCTCCTGGCGGTACAGTAAACCCTGATAAAAGAAAAGTATTACAATCTGATATTGACGGTTTACATTTAGATAAATTAACTTTTGATGCTAATGGACAGGCTAATCTTGGAAAACTAACTAATACATATATTCCAAAATAGTAATGAGTAAGATACTATATTCCATTTTATTACTAGGCTTAACTGCTTGTTCAAAT
>JACCDI011309368.1_pt1 | contig 20283 bp, 17 predicted proteins | sample 7442791 | NCBI WGS metagenome assembly JACCDI01 (sample SAMN15323434, study PRJNA562643) | freshwater metagenome | isolation source: river surface water | place: USA:Blue River Watershed | collected 2017-08-15
ATGGATGTATCTCCTTCGCATGACGTCCAACACAATGTCGTCACGCGGAGGAAAACCCCGATTGCGCCAGTGTCCCGCAAGCACAAAGGACAAACCGCAATCAGGCAGGTCTCCTGGCTCCCGGGTCAGTGCTCTTGCCCCGCCTTCCCAGTTTCACGGTTACCCGTTTTCCCAGTGGCATATGGAGCAAAAGCTCGCCGGTTACAGTTGCGGGAACAGCGCCGGATTTCCACCGGCTTCCCTATTATCCACGCTCTCGCGCAGACCTGATGCGTGCGCAGAGAACTACACCGCTTTTGTAGGGAGGGCAAGGACTTCAGCCGCTATCGGCGCTGGCGATATTCAGTGGCGGGTCTTGCCCGGGCGTTGCATGCCCCAAAATTGGGGGCCTTCGGGGACTTGCCAGCTGTGCTTGATGGCAAAGCCAAAGCTTTGATATAGCGGAATATTATGTTCGTCGGCTGTTTCCAGATAGGCCGGTAATCCGTCTTGATCGGCGCGTTCCAAACCTGCACGAATGGCCGCGCCGCCATAACCCTTGCCCTGATAGGCAGGGTCGCATCCCGCATAATGTAAATACCAGACCGGCTCTTTCGGCAGATGCTTTTCGATGAGATCTGCGACTTCGAGACCGCGAAATATCGAAAAGCGCAGCTGCTGGACGAACGGCACAATCAGCCGCGCGGTATCCAACATGCTGTCGCGCGCATTCCCCGGACCACGCCATAAAGTGACGGCTTCAATGCCATCGGTTCCATACACCGCGCCTTTGCGATGTTCGTCGCGCAGAAACAAATGGAACACGCCGGCAAGCCGCTGCGCACGCAGCTTTGCGTCTGGAATGACATAGCTCCATCCGGTCTCGCTCTGGAAAGCCCGCGCCAATGTCTCGGCGATTTCCAGATTGTCCGTTGGCTTCAACAAACGTGCGTGCGGCAAATTAGGCCTTTGCTTGCGTTAGGATAGGCAGATTGCGGACGCGTTTGCCGGTGGCCGCGAACAGCGCGTTGGCCAACGCAGGCGCAGCCGGAGGAACGCCAGGTTCGCCAATACCGCCCATATCCGCGCCGCTGTTGAGGAAATGGATATCCATCACCAAAGGCGCGCCTGCCATTTTCAGCAACGGATAATCGGCCAAGTTGCTTTGCTGAACCGCGCCATTTTCAAGCGTAATCGCCTCGCCGATTGCGGACGAAAGCCCCATGATGGTGCCGCCTTCAATCTGCGCCATCGCTGCGTCCGGATTAACAATGCTTCCGGCGTCCACGACCGTTGTCACCTTATGCACTTTGGGCATGCCGTCGTCACCGACCGACGCCTCGATCACATGCGCGACAATGGTTCTGAAGCTTTCGACCAGTGCAACACCGCGACCCGTTCCTGCGGGAAGGGGGGAGCCCCAACCACTGCGTGCAGCCACTTCGTCCAAGACGCGCAAATGCCGCGATCCCGCCTTCAAATGGTTGCGGCGAAACACAACCGGGTCTTCGCCCGCCGCATGGGCCAGCTCATCCATGAAGCTTTCATTGTAAAAACCCTGCTGTGTCGAGTTCACCGAACGCCATGCACCGGCTTGCTGGTTCGAAACATGCGCAAAATGACGGCGCGATACCGCGGGCAGGGTGTAAGGGAATACCGTTTCGCTCTCCGCGCTTTCGGGTTGGGCATAATCGTTGCGATATGCGCTTATCCGCTTTTCTTTGGTCAACGACGCCTTCAGCGCGGCAGAGCTTTGTGGGCGATATGCGCCTTGCGCGACTTCTTCCTCACGGCTCCAGATAAGCTTGACGGGATAAGGCAATTGCATCGCAAGCTTTGTGACCTGACCCACGATTTCCATATACATCGGCAAGCGGCGGCCAAAGCTGCCACCGATCATCATCGGGTGGAAGGTCACATCATCCGCGTCGAGACCGGAAACGTCGACGGCCATCATCTTGGTTGCAAGTGGGTCCTGCATGCCGCCCCAAATGTTGAGCTTACCATCCTTAAAATGGGCGGTAAGCGCAAAGGGCTCCATCATCGCATGGTGCAAAAATGGCACCTGATATGTCGCTTCAACCGGCTTTGCGCCGAGACCAGCCTGCACATCACCGTCGCCGGCCTCGCCATCGGCATCACCCTTGGCGATCAGGTCGCCCTGTGCTTTGAAAATCGACGCGGTCGAAATGCCGCCATTGCCGCCGTCGGAAAACTCTGGCGTGAGCGCGCGCAAGCCGGAAATGGCGGGCCAATAACCTTTCGCAACGACAGCAACCGCATCATCAAGCTTGATGACTTTCTCGACGCCTTTGATCGCCAAGGCAGGCGCAGTGTCTACAGACGTCAATTTGCCGCCGCGCACAGGCGCCGCCATGATCGTTGCGACGCGCATGTCAGGGACCGAAAAATCCATGCCATATTGCGCGCTACCATCGACCTTCGCCGGAATGTCGAGCCGCTGCATCGATTGGCGCATGATGCGATATTGTGATGGATCCTTCAGTTTTGGCGCATTGTCGAGTGACAAGGTCGCGGCTTCAGCCGCTAGTTCGCCGTAGCGCAACGCACGGCCGGATTTGGCATGGATGACGTGGCTGTCCTGTGTCGTCAGTTCATCGGCCGGAACGTCCAGCCGCTTGGCCGCGGTTTCAACCAGTGCCAGCCGCGTCGCCGCGCCGACATTTTGAAAGGTCACCCGGCCTGTGAACCGCAACGCGGTGGAGCCGCCGGTCATTTGAAGGTTCATTTGCCGCGCAATGAAGGACAGAAATGATTGCGGAATGCCATTAATGATCGCAGGCTGGCCCGTCATATCGGCAAGGAAAGCGCGTCCAAGGCCCACATTGGCGAACTCCGGTTCTGCAGGTGCCGAAACAACACGCACCTGATCCCACGCAGCATCGAGCTCTTCGGCGAGCATTTGCGCAAGCCCGGTGTTGGAACCCTGACCAATGTCGGTGTGCGGCGAATAAATGGTGATGCTGTCATCCTCACCAATTTTCAACCACGTGGCAAAGCTGTAGCCGCCTTCGGCTTCAACGCGTGCCTTGGCGGATTTGGCAGCATTGCCGTCGGCGATGGAAATACCGAACAGGCCGGCACCGACGACCGCTACGCCACCAATGAGGAAGGCACGGCGTTTGACGCCCTTGCGCTTTGTTGGCGCGGCTTCTTGCATATCCGATGTGGGGTTGTCAGCCATTATGCCGCTCCTTCTGCAGGTTTCGCTGCTTTCGCCGCCTGCCCGGTCGCGGCATGAATCGCCTTGCGAATGCGCGGATAGGTGCCGCAGCGGCAGATGTTTGTCATCGCCTCGTCAATTTGTGCATCGCTTGGGCTGCCGGTTTTTTCGATGAGCGCAATCGCCGCCATAATCTGCCCCGACTGGCAATAGCCGCATTGCGGGACCTGCGCAGAAATCCAAGCTTTCTGCACCGCGTGGAGCGTGCCGTCGGCAGACTTCAGACCTTCGATGGTGGTGATCGATTTGCCTGCGACTTCGCTCACGGGAACGCTACACGAACGGGTGGGTTCGCCATTCACATGAACGGTGCAGGCGCCGCACGCCGCAATGCCACATCCAAATTTGGTGCCGGTTAGCCCAAGCTCTTCGCGGATAACCCAAAGCAATGGCGTGTCTGGCTCCGCCGAAAGTGCCACCGGCTTGCCATTGATTGACGTCTGAATTGCCATGCAAATAAGCTCCCACTCAAATCTGCGTTTCATATAGCAACGCTCCTGCCTCTTTGCTAGCGCATTGCCATGACTATGGGCAGCGCCAACCATGACCGTATCCTTGCCGCCGCAATCGATTGGGCAGGCGCGCCTATGGCGATTGCCACGGTGGTCGAAACGTGGAAATCTGCGCCATGTCCGGTCGGCACCCATATGCTTGTGCATGCGGACGGGCGCTTTGTAGGTTCGGTTTCGGGTGGCTGTGTGGAGGGCGACGTCCTTGAACGCGCGCACATGGTTTTGGCAGGCGCGCCGTCGGTGCTGCGCCGATATGGCATTGCCGACGATGCGGCGTGGGACGTGGGCCTGCCCTGTGGCGGGGATATTCAGGTGTTGGTCCAGCCTGTTTCCGCCGATGGTTTTCCGGCGCATCTGTTTGGCGATATCATCAAGGCGCGCTCGGTGGGTGCGGCGCTGTCGGTTGTGACGGATTTGGAATCGGGCCGAAGTGCTGTGCTGGACGATGATGCTGGTGCTGGCTTCGTCAATATCTACCATCCGCCGCGCCGTTTGCTGATTGTCGGCGCGGTCGAAATTGCATCGGCCCTTGCCGCCATCGCGACATCGCAGGGTATCGATGTCACATTGTGTGACCCGCGCGGGCGGTTTTTAACGGCGGAGCGCTTTCCCGGCATTCGGTTGGATGACCGCTGGCCCGACGACGCGGTCAAGGCTTTTGCGCCCGATAGCCGAAGCGCGATTGTGACGCTCAGCCATGATCCCAAAATCGACGACCCTGCGCTGGCGGCGGCGCTGGCGAGCCCTGCAGCCTATGTCGCTGCGCTCGGTTCCGTCCGGTCGCATCAGGCGCGTCTTGCCCGGCTATCGGCGGCGGGTATCAGCGCAGAGCAATGCGCGCGTATTGAGGGGCCAGCGGGCGTTGCAATTAATGCCATCAGCGCGCCCGAAATCGCGCTGTCTATCGCGGGCGGCATGATCCGCGCGTTTAACCAAGGGCTGCGTTGATGCAGGCGAAGGACGTGGCGATCGTCCTGCTGGCAGCTGGCAATGCGCGGCGTTTTGGTGCTGATAAGTTGATGGCAGATTTTGAACGAGCGCCACTGGGTGCGCGTGCGGCGCATGAACTGGGCGGCATTGCGGCAGCAGCGCATTTCGCGGTGTGTCAGCCCGACGCAATTATTGCAGCGCATTATACGCGGTTGGGTTTTGATATTGTCGAAAACCCGAACCCCGGCATCGGGCTATCGGGCTCGCTCCATCTCGCGGTTGAGGCCGCGTTGCGCACCGATGCGCAGGCGTTGCTGATTGCGCTTGCCGATATGCCGTTCGTGCAGGCTGCGCATGTCGAGGCGCTGATTGCGGCTTGCACCAATAATGTGGTGGCATCTTTTGACGGAAACCAGCCCATGCCGCCTGCTATATTTCCGCGATCTTATTGGCCGGAATTGCTTGCAACAGTTGGCGATGCTGGCGCGCGGCATATTTTGGCCCATGCAGAAAAACTAACCGCACCTGCGGGCACATTATGCGACATTGATACGCCAGATGATTTGGCCGCTTCAAAAGTTGCGTTTCATCGCATAGACCGTCGGCAATGAACCAAATATCTGCCCGCCCCGCCATCGAAGCGGCTTTGCGCAATCCGAACCTTATGGCGGCGGCTGTCGCGCTTTCCGAAAACAGGTTGGAGGACGCAGAGCCGCTGTTGCGCAGTCATTTGCGTGATGCGCCCACCGATGTTGCCGCCATTCGCATGATGGCGGAATTGGCGGCGCGGGTGGGCCGGTTGAAAGATAGCGAGGCATTGCTTCGCCGTGCGCTTGAGCTGACACCTGACTTCGGCGCGGCGCGTGCCAATCTGGCAACGGTGCTGTATAAACAGAATCGGTTTCCAGAAGCGCTTGAGCATCTGAATGCCGTGCTCGCCGAAGACGGTGACAATCCGGTGCAGCAAAATTTGAAAGCTGCGGCACTCGGCCGGGTTGGTGGTTATGCGGAAGCGATTGCGCTGTATCAGGAACTGACCACGCGTTTCCCCGATCATGCCAAATTGTGGATGAGCTATGGCCATATGCTCAAAACCGTCGGCAATCAGGACGAGAGCGTTGCGGCATATCGTCACGCCATATCGGTGGAACCAACGCTGGGCGAAGTGTATTGGAGCCTTGCCAATTTAAAAACCTACCAGTTTTCTGACGAAGATGTTGCGGCGATGGAGACTGCGCTGATGTCCGCCGGATTGGCGGCAGAGGACGCGTTTCATCTGCATTTTGCACTGGGTAAGGCAAACGAAGAGCGCGCGGATCATACCGCTGCCTTTGCACATTATGCCAAGGGCAATGCGCTGCGCAGTGCGGAGCTGCATTATGATCCGCAAAGCGTCAGCACGCAGGTCGATAAGATCCTTGCGCAATTTACCGCTTCATTTTGGGAAGCGCGCGCGGGGCAGGGGCATAACGCGCCAGACCCGATCTTCATCATCGGTATGCCGCGTGCGGGGTCGACGTTGATCGAGCAAATCCTTGCGAGCCATTCGATGGTGGAAGGGACGATGGAGCTGCCCGACATTCCAGCCATGGCGCTGCGTGAAGGGCGCGGGTCGGACTGGATCGATGCCACCGTTGCGCTATCCGCCGATGATGCCGAAAGGCTTGGCGCGGAATTCATCGAGCGCACGCGTATCCAGCGTAAAACCGGCAAGCCATTTTTCATCGATAAGCTGCCCAATAACTGGAATTATCTTGCGTTCATCCGTTTGATTTTGCCGGGCGCCAAAATCATCGATGCGCGGCGGCACCCGCTTGATTGCTGCTTTTCCAACTATCGCCAGCATTTCGCCAAGGGGCAGGCGTTCAGTTATGACCTTGCGCATATGGGCCAATATTATGCGGATTATGTGCGGGCGATGGCGCATTTTGATGCGGTTGCGCCGGGCTATGTTTACCGCGTCATTCACGAACAATTGTTGGACGATCCGGAGCAAGAAATCCGCAATCTCCTCGAATATCTGGGGCTGCCGTTTGAAGAGGCGTGCCTGAATTTCCATGAAAACAAACGTGCCGTGCGTACTGCGTCGAGCGAGCAGGTCCGCCGCCCCATCAACCGCGACGGCGTTGACCAATGGAAACCTTATGAGGCGCATCTTGGGCCGTTGAAGCGCGCACTTGGCCATTTGTGGGAAGTTTATCCTGCCGCAGCATAGTTGCTGGGTTGCAACACAATGATTGAAAATTGTATGCAAAGGGCTGATAGAGCGAAAATATATTGCGTGAGGGCGCAATTAGGAGCCTATTTATTTCAGGGTAACAAAGGAGGGTCGCTGCATGCGCCTACAAAGTCAGAAGTCTAACGTCCGAACAGCTCTCGTCTTGCTGTTGACATCAACCGCCTTCGCCGCGCCAGCTATGGCGCAGCAAGCAGCTGAAGAGGACAGCGATGTCATCGTCGTGACTGCGCAAAAGCGTGAACAGAATCTGCAGGATGTACCGGTTGCCATCAACGCAATTGGCAATGAAAAGCCCGACCAGTTGCAGGTCAGCGAATTGCAAGATGTTGTAAAGTTTTTGCCTTCGGTCACCATTCAGCAAGGCGGACCAGGTTTTGCGCAGGTGTATTTCCGCGGCGTAGCGTCGGGTGAAAACGCGAACCACTCGGCATCGCTGCCGACCGTCGGCACATATCTCGACGAAATGCCGATCACGACCATTCAAGGCGCGCTTGATTTGCACGCATATGACCTCGCGCGTGTTGAAGCGTTGGCGGGTCCCCAAGGCACATTGTACGGCGCAAGCTCCATGGCTGGTACGTTGAAGCTGGTAACAAATGCGCCCGATCCCTCCGGATTGTATGGCAGCGTAGGCGTTGAACTCAACAATGTTGCGCATGGCGATTTCGGTTCGATTTACGAAGGCTTCGTGAACGTGCCAATCGCCGAAGGCGCAGCAGCGCGTTTGGTCGGCTGGTATCGTGATGATGGCGGCTATATCGACAATATTCAGGGCGCACGCACCTTTGCAAGCTCGGGCGTTCGCCAAAACAATACAGCGTTGGTTGAAAAGAATTTTAACGACGCTGAAACATATGGTGCACGTTTGGCACTGGGCATTGATCTGGACGACAATTGGACCATCAAGCCAACGCTGATGGGTCAAGTCCAGAACACCCAGGGCAGCTATTCACAGGAACGATCCGGCCAAACAACCGACGAACTGCAAACGGTGCAGTACAACCCTGAGGGCAGCCGCGATAAATGGATTCAGGCAGCGCTGACCGTTGAAGGCAAGATCGGCAATTGGGATGTCACCGCAACGGCCGGACATTTGCGTCGTAAGACAGAAACGCAATTGGACTATTCCGATTATGCCTATTTCTATGACGCGCTCGCTGGGTACGGCAATTATTTCTACGATAACGCCGGGAACCTCGTGAACCCGAACCAGTATATTGAGGGCGTTGACACGTATAGAAAAAGCTTCGGTGAATTGCGTGTTGCCAGCCCTGCGGACGCACCCGTGCGGTTCATTGGTGGTCTGTTTGCACAGCGCCAGTCGCACATTATCGATCAAAATTACATTATCGACAATATTGCCGATTCTATCACTGTGACCGGAACCGACAGCAATATCTGGTTGACCATGCAGAAACGCGTTGACCGCGATTATGCGGCGTTTGGCGAATTGACCTATGACCTGACGGAGAAGCTCTCGCTCACCGGTGGTCTGCGTTATTACAAATTCGATAACTCGCTGCAGGGCTTCTTTGGATTTTCCAGTGGCTATTCCAGCCGAACCGGTGAAGCCGCCTGCCTCAACACCGATGGCACAACACGTCGCGCCAATCCAAGCGGCACACCGGTGCCGATCCTCGTCGATGGCAGCCCTTGCACCAATGTTGACAAGTCGACTTCGGGCACTGGCTTCATTCACAAGCTGAACGCCACGTACAAGGTTAACGACGACGTGCTGCTCTATGCAACATGGTCGCGTGGTTTCCGCCCAGGCGGCATCAACCGTCGCGGTACCTTGCCACCTTATGGCTCGGACGAGTTGGACAATTATGAATTGGGTTGGAAAACCACATTCGGTGCGTTCCGCTGGAACGGCGCAGTGTTCCAGGAAGACTGGAATAATATTCAGCTGTCCTTCCTCGGTGCAAACGGCCTTACGGAAATCCGCAATGCCGGTATTTCCCGTATTCGCGGTGTTGAAATGGATGTTGGCTATCGTGCCGGCGGCTTCAGCATCAACACTGGCTTCAGTTATAACGACGCGCAAATTCGCCGTGACTTCTGCGCCATTGCCAACGCGACATTTGATTGTACGACACCGGGCAATTCATTGCTCGCAGAGGCTGGGTCACGTCTACCTGTTACGGCCAAGTTGAAGGGCAACGCCATCGCGCGTTACGAATTCCCTGTTGCTGACTGGGATGGCCATGTTCAATTTGCCGTCAACCATATTGGAAGTCGCAAGAGCGATTTGCGGCCTGCGCAGAACGCAATCAAGGGCGATTTAGGCGCCTACACGACCGCTGACTTCTCCGTTGGTGTGAAGAGCGACCTATGGTCAATCGAGGCATTTGCGACGAACCTGTTCGACACACGCGGTATCGTGAACACGGGCGTCCAATGCCTTGAAACTGTTTGCGGTACGGACGTGACGCCTGCGACGCCAACTGGCGGTGCGTTTTACGACGTACTGATCAAGCCACGGCTGATCGGCGTGAAGTTCTCACGCGATTTTTGACAATTGTTCGCTTTTCTTCCCTGCAAAAATTTGTAGGGAAGAAGGGTGAAATTCGTCATTAAATGAATGGCATAGAGTTTGTTGCCAATGGCGACAGGGGGGGAGAAGCCGGATCTGTATAGATCCGGCTTTTTCATTATGCGTTAGCCGAAGATCCGCTTCAGTATGCCTCTGTCGGCCAGTACTTCAGCGGCGCAGTTGTGACCCGGAGCGCCGGTAACACCGCCACCGGGGTGGCTGCCCGCACCGCACATATACAGGCCTTTCAACGGACCGCGATACGCGCCATGGCCCAAGATAGGACGCGCGGACCATAATTGGTCGAGGCTCATATTCCCGTGCATGATGTCGCCACCCACAAGCCCGAATTTGCGCTCGAGGCCCTTGGGGCTCAGTATCTGCCGACCAAGCACGGATGCGCGGAAACCCGGTGCATAAGCCTCCACGGTGTCGATGATGACATCGGCGGCCTTGCCCTCTTCGGCATCCCAATCGCGTTTGGAACCATCTGCATTATCCGGAAGCTCCGGTGCAAATTGCTGGCAGAACAGGCTCGCGACATGTTGCCCTGCAGGCGCGAGGCTGTCGTCGATAACTGACGGGATGAGCATCTCGACAATGGGCTTTTGCGACCAACCATCGCGCTTTGCGTCGAGAAACGCGCGGTCCATATAATCAAGCGTTGGCGCAATGATGATACCCGATTGATGGTGTTCGCCGGGTTCGGGCAAGCATGTAAACTTGGGTAGTTCGGAAAGCGCGACATTCATACGGAACGTGCCGCTGCCCGCCTTGAACCCTTTTACGCGGCGTTTGAATTCCGGTTTCAAATCGGCATCGTCGAACATGCGTTCGTACAACAGCTTGGGCCCAACGTTGGAGATCACGCGGTCGGCGACGATTTCCTCGCCACTTTCCAACCGGACGCCAGCCACTTTTTCGCCATCGACCAGCACGCGGGACACCGGCGCCTCAAGGCTGATTTCCACGCCAAGGGCAACGCACACCTTCGCCATGATTTGCGTAATCGCGCCCATGCCACCAATGCTATGTCCCCATGCGCCCTTGTTGCCGTTCACTTCGCCAAAGACGTGGTGCAGCAAAACATAGGCGCTGCCGGGTGTATCCGGGCTGGCATAGTTGCCGACGACCGCGTCGAAACCGAACGCCGCCTTGACCGCTTCGCTTTCGAACCAGCTGTCGAGGAAGCTGCGCGCTGATTTAGTGAACAGTTCAAGCACGTCACGTTGCTGCGACAGGTTGAGCTTCATCAGCCCACGTCCCTGCACGGCAGCATCGATGAATGTTTTTAGCCCGTCACCGACATTGGGCGGCGATTTCAGCGCAAGATCGCGCAAGACGTCGGCAACGCCTTCCAACATATCATAATATTCGGGAAGCACTGCGGCGTCATGTTTTGAAAAGCGCGCAAATTCGGCCTGTGTACGTTCAAGTCCGCCACCCAGTTTCAAATAGCCGCCATCTTCTTGTGGCAGGAAATTCGATATCGGGCGTTCAATGACACGGTAGCCATGGTCGGCCAGTTTCATGTCCGAAATGACCTTGGGTTGAAGCAGGCTGACGGTATAGCTTGCGACCGAGTTGCGGAAACCGGGGTGGAATTCTTCGGTGACGGCGGCACCGCCCACGACATCGCGGCGCTCGACGATGCGAACTTTCAGGCCGGCGCGCGCCAGATAAAAGGCGCAGACAAGGCCATTGTGGCCAGCGCCAATGATGAGTGCGTCATATTTTTGTGTCATTTTTTGCTCCAGCCCTGCGCAGGGCGATGTTCAAGACGCGCCTCGGGAATGATGTTGCGAATTTGGCGACAGAAGCTTTTGAGGCAAACTTCCGTGTCGGACAGCGGGCCCATGGAAAAGCTTTGGCTCGCCATGCCATGCTGCACGCGGGTGATGAGGGCGGTGTCTTCGGCATTTACTTGCCGGTTAATCCGCCAGTTGAGATAGCGTGCAGCGCGCATTTCGCGGCGGTCATCGGGTAAGACATAGCTTATCTCACGGATGATGCAGGTGGTGGGGCCAGTGGGCAGCCATTGCATGAAATCGACTTGATCGGGATAAATGTCGAAGGCGACTGATGGCCACAGTTTGAAGTACAACCAGCGTTTCTGGTTGGCGGCGGGCAGGTGTGGCACTGGCGGTAACAGCTTTTGATACGCGCGCTCTGACCAGTTGGCGGATGGCCGGTCAACAAGTTCGCCCCACATGCGGTCGACATGTGGCTCTGCCTCAATGCCGTAGCTTTTGCCGAACAGCCGCGTGAGGCCGGGATGCGCCACCGGAATGTGAAGGCCATCGGAATAATTGTCGCCGACATTTTTCCAGTTCACATCGCGCGGTCGCATCGTCACACGGCCAAGTGCCCTGAGTTCTTCAAAACGATAGGGTGCGACTTGGTCTTCATAAGGCGCCATCATGTCGGCCACCGACGGGCCGCCGCTTTCCAACCGGACAAAAACAAAGCCGCGCCAGATTTCCATGTCGACAGCGACAAGGCCCGCTTTGTCCTTGTCCAAAGTGGGGTAGGACGCGCTGTCAGGAACACCCGTTAGTCGGCCATCAAGATCATACGTCCAGGCATGATACGGGCACACAAGCTTCTTGGCGCATCCGCCGGAACCATCGACCAAGCGGCTACCCCGGTGGCGGCAGACGTTGGTAAAGGCACGCAACACCTGATCCGCACCGCGCACGACGATGACGCTTTCGCCAATATAATCGAGGCTATGCCAGTCGCCGCTGTTTGCGACATCGCTGACATGGCAAACGACTTGCCATGAGGGACGGAAAATCCGTTCTACCTCAAGCGCGGCAAATTCAGGGTCGTTATAGGTCCATGCTGGCAGGCTCCAGCCGTCCAGATTGTCACGCTCTATGTGCAGGTCTGATTCGGACATCTTGCTCTCCTTGTTATACGAGTGTATAACAACTCGATGAGCGCGCGACAAGCCTTCACCCGAGAAAGCGCTGATACCCGCCGAGATGCCTTAATCGCGGCCTGCGCGCGCTGTCTGGCGACCTATGGAGCGCAAGGCGTATCGGTACGTGCGATCTGCGTGGAAGCTGGCGTATCACCGGGGTTGTTACGGCATTATTTCGATGGAATTGATGCGCTGATCGCGGAAACATATCGGACGACGGGGACCCGCGTTGCCGCAGCGATGCACGCAGCGGTTGTAATGCTTCCCGAAACAGATCCGCGTGGTCGATTGCTGGGGTTTATCACCGCCAGTTTTCGTGAACCCATTGCCGACCCGGCTTTGCTCGCGACATGGCTCGCCTTTTGGAGTCTGTCGCGAACGTCGCCCATAATCGGACAAATTCATGACGAGCTGTACGCCGAAAACAGACAGGATATCGAACGGCTGATATCCGCCTGTCCCAACGCGCCGAAGGATACACGGCTGGCCGCGGTGGCGCTGACGGCGTTGGTCGATGGTTTATGGTTGGAACTGAGTTTGGGCAACGCGCCGTTCAGCGTTGCAGAAGCCGAGGCGCTGGCCGAAAAGTGGGTGGATAGTTTCATTTGAAACAGTAAGGCTGCGGGATGGCCAATACACCCCAACCCGATACCCCAATGACCCATGCGCGGTAACATGTCACAAGGTTGCAACAGCGGCTGACTAGCGCGATACACGCAATATCGAGTCGGATCGACGGGGGGAGCACAGGATGTCAATTTTTATCAATCGCCGCAATTTGTTGGCAACCGCGGGATTTGGCATTGGCGGCTTATTGCTGCCGGGCGGAGCCGCCATGGCGCAGACGCTGCTTGGCCTCACCGGCTTTACGCATAATGTTGCCAGTGGTGAGCCTGGCCCCGATTCCGTGCTGTTGTGGACACGTTATGTAAATCCGACCGGCGGTCCATCCAAAGTCCGCGTCGAAATTTCCGAAAGTCAGGATTTTTCGAAAATTGCGGGCGGCGGTCAAATGGTAACCGGTCCGTGGCGCGACCACACCGTGAAGATTACGGTCGATAATCTCGCGCCGGGCAAATGGCACTGGTTCCGCTTTATTGCGCCCGACGGCACCATATCGCCCGTTGGCCGCACGAAGACATTGCCCGTTGGCAAAACGTCCCACTTCAACATCGCGATATTCTCATGCTCCAATTTGGGCTTTGGTGAATTCAATGCATATGGCCATGCCGCGGCGCGCAAGGACATCGACCTCGTGCTGCACATGGGTGACTATATCTATGAATATGGACGCGGTGGCTATGATGGCGGCGCGAAATTTGCGGCGCGCCTTTTCCCCGCTGACGAAATTCTGACTTTGGCGGATTATCGGTTGCGCTATTCCAGCTATCGGGCTGATCCGCAATTGCAGGCACTGCACGCCAATTTCCCGATGATCGTAAATACCGACGATCATGAAACAGCGAACGACGCTTGGGAAGGCGGCGCGCAGAACCATAGCGTCGACGAAGGTGACTGGAACGCGCGGCGCAACGCGGCGATGCAGGTGTGGCGTGAGTGGCTGCCCGTTGGCGAGCAGCCGTGGAAAGAATATGCCATCGGCGACCTCGCGACATATTACCGCACCGACACACGTGCGGTCGCGCGCTCAAAACCCTATTTTCATGGCGACCTGATGCGCGCGGCCGACCCGGCAAAGGCGTTCGCCGAGTTTCGTGATGGCGCATGGCGAGATCCGTCAATGACCATGTTTGGTTCGGAACAGGAAGCATGGCTTTCGCGCAGCATAGGCCGCAACACATCGACCTGGACTGTTTTGGGATCGGGTACCAACATGGGCTACAACTACACGCCTGAATCCGCCATTGATTGGTTCCCGAAAGATGCGCCGGAGCGGACGCGGAATTTTGTGCGTCAGGGTATCGCTGCGGCGAAGGCAGGCCTGCCATATAATCTCGACAATTGGGGCGGATATCCTGCGGCGCGTTCACGCATATTGGCTGCTGCGCAGCGCGCCGATGCCAACCTTGTCGTCATCACGGGCGACAGCCACAACGGATGGGCTTTTGACCTGCCAGAAGGTGGCAAACCCGCCGGTGTAGAATTTGGCGGCCACAGCGTGTCTTCACCGGGCTTTGAAAGCGCAACGCAAGGGACGGATCCGTCGACTGTCGCGCGCGGACTGCTTGAAGGCAATAAACAGGAATTGCGCTGGGTGGACACATCCAACCGTGGTTACATGCACTTGGCGCTGACGCCGCAGGCGGCGACGAACGAGTGGGTGTTCATGCAAACGATCAAGGATGTGTCGCTCGCCACCAAGGCTGGCCATAAAATGAAAGTCCGCCCAGGCCGCAAAGTCCTGGAACAGGCATAAGGTACAATTTAACCGGTCGGTTAAATCGCCTTGATTTTGTCCATCGCCTCGCGCCATAGTGAACGCAACGGCGCGAGGAGAGAATGACATGCAGATGCCTGGCTTAGGATATAGCGAAGAGCAGATTGAGTTGCTGGATGTGGCGACGACTTTTTGTCGCGACAAATCGCCAATTGATCGCGTCCGCACGTTGATGGAAAGCGATCTTGGCTATGACGCGGACATCTGGGCTGAAATTGCAGCTTTGGGCTGGACGGCCATTGCCATTCCAGAAGCGTATAATGGCGTCGGGCTGACCATGGCTGAAGTTGTGCCGGTGGTGGAACAAATGGGGCGGCATTTGATGGCTTCGCCGTTCGTCGCATCCACGCTGGCGGCGCAGGCGATTATCGCTGGTGGAACAGACGCACAGCGCGCGGAATGGCTCCCGAAGCTTGCCGAAGGTGCGATTGGCACACTCGCGCTGTCCGAAGCGCATGGCGACTGGGATTTGCTGAACATCACCGCGACGGCAAAGGTTGATGGCGACAGCATCATTTTATCGGGCGAAAAGCTGTTTGTGCTTTGGGCGCAAAGCGCGGATGTCATTATCGCATCGGTCATGTTGGATGGAAAGCCAGCTTTTGTCGCGTTGACCGCAGATGATGTCGCTGGCCGCCTGCGCCGCGAATCCATTATTGACGAAACCAAGCGCAGCTTTGCGGTGTCGCTTGATGGACTGTCTGTGCCCCGCGCCGCATTGCTGGACGTCGCGCGCGCCACGTCCACATTGGCGCATGTCGAGCAAGCCGCCAATCTGTTGCAGAGCGCCGAAATGTGCGGCGGTGCGCAAAGCGTGATCGATTATACCGTCAGCTATCTGCAAACGCGCAAACAATTCGGCAAAATCATTGGTGAGTATCAGGCGCTCAAACATCCGACCGTGGACGCCTATGTCGACTATGAAAAAGCGCGGTCGCATTTGTACAGCGCCGCGAACAGTTTCAGCGACCAGGGGATGGGCGAAATCGCCGTGCGGATGGCGAAAGCCGCCGCAGATGGGACCTACAGCTTTGCCGCTGACCGGGCGATCCAGTTCCACGGTGGTTTTGGCTTCACCCATGATTGCGACGCCGGGTTACACCGCCGTGCCGCGATATTCCATGCCTCACAATATGGTGATGCTGCATGGCAACGCGCGAAGCTTGCGCCGTTGCTGCTTGGGTAATCATGATGTCAAAATGGTCGGGGCAACAGCACAACATGTTGCCGCCGATCTGAATGAAGGCCGATATCGGCCACCATGTGCTCCTAAATGACGCGTGAACTATCGTGGTAAAATGAGGTCGGTTTCGGACCTAAATTTCAGTATTATAAAGACAAAATAACAAGTGACGCCAAAGTGGCTATATTTGATCTCGAAACGGCTGCGATAAACCGTGCAAATGTCGTCGCAAACTTGAATTGGGCCTAATCCAAACAATTGGCTGGGGTTGAATCTACGCTTAGCCAATATGGGTGGGCATGTTTCAATATCTTGGTGGATGTCTCGGAATGTTCAACCAGGTCAATTCTGTTTGCGTCCGGTGGGAAAAATGGTCGAATTCCAAGATGATTTAGACATCAACGACCAGATCTGCACTTTCGAGGTTCCCATTACGTTCACGCGAAAGCAGCTGGAAAAGATGCTGCTCGCCTTTCAGGCGGATGCGCATGATGCAGCTATATTAGACGAAGATTCCAATTCAGCCGACGTTGCCATGACGCTGGCAGTGAAAAAAGCCGTCGACCTTATCGAAATCGCCAAGCGCCGCTCGCGGCTTGTTGCCGATGTAAACCTGTTTGCTGACCCTGCTTGGTTCATCCTGTTGGATCTGTTTGTTCGGCAGCATTCCGGTTTGGACACGGGCGTTTCCAGCGCCTGCCAAGCGTCATTTTCGCCTGTTACAACCGCGCTGCGTCACATTGCGATTTTGACGGAGCGAAATATCATTGTCCGGCGCTTCGACCCGCGCGACCAGCGCCGGGTATATCTGGAACTGACTGAGGAAACGAAACAGGAAATTCAGCGTATTTTGTTGACCGACGACCAGAATGATCTGGCGATCGCGTCTTAAACGCAGTTTTCGGCTACGCAATGGGCCGCGCCCGCTTGGCATTTGTTTGCAAAATCGACGACGGCAGCCTATTAAACGCTCCGAAATTCATAAATTTTTATATAATCTGCGGTTAATTCGATGAAATCACTTAATGAGCTGGACAGCAAGACGCTGCATGAAATCATGCAGCCGTTAAACATTATACGGTTGTCTTGTGGCAATATTCGCGCAAGGATTTCAAATCATCCAAGTGAGAATTCTGATTATCTTGTTGAGAAAATGGTGCGTATTGAAGAACAAGTCGTGCGCGCTACGAAGCTTTTGCAGGATTTAAAAAGGCGCGATGAAAATGACGGCATGCCTCGCGAAAGTTAAGGGGAAATCATTATGTATGGCATGATCCACCGGGCTGTGCGGCAGATGGTTTTTGATGAGTTGGGTGAAGATGCTTGGCTCGCTCTCGAACATAAGCTGGATATCGGACCAACCGAACTGCTCACGGGTATGGTGTATGACGATGCCTTGACCATCGCTATCATCTCGGAGGCGTCAGCGCGGTTGAACATATCCGTTGATGCCTGCCTTTTCGAATTTGGGCGGTACTGGATTAAATATGCCGAGCACGGTTCGCTCGCGTCGATCATGAATTTTACGGGTCAAGATTTGGCCAGCTTCATTGAAAATCTGGACAGATTACATCTTGCGGTGGGGGCAGCTATGCCCGGCGCGCGCTTGCCCTCATTCGCCACAATATCGAAGGAACCCGGGCGGTTGATGGTGGAGTATCGGTCGGATCGCACAGGTTTGGAGCAATTTGTGCTGGGACTATTCGATGGTTTAATTACACGCTTTGGTGCGACTGGCGACGTGAAGATCGCCGAGCATAAGGCAGACTCGATTATCTTTGAACTTCAATATCACGACGAAAGTTAACGCGTGCTGCTGACATTTACGGAGCAGCAGCTTGCAAACCTCCTGCCAGCATATCTGCGCCTGGACTCGTCGCTTTATATTAAAGCGATAGGGCCATCGGTGGTTGAACATATGCCAGATATCCAGGTTGGCATGCGATGCACCGATGTGTTTGACTTTATTCATACCGATATCGAGCAATTTTTCGACAACACGCAGGGCGTTAAGCCGATCCGGCTCGTTTCGCATTGTGGAAGGATCCATTTATTCGGCGCAGCGGTTTTTGACAAAACAGGCTGTATCTTGGCCGTGCGACATGTTTTGTCCGAAGAATCGATGAACAATGGCACCTTGCATATGAATGACTTCGGTTATGCCGACCCTGTCGTGCTAAGTGTCATGCTGATCTCGTTGCAGCGGGCGATGCTTGAAGAGTCGCAAGCAACCGCGATTGAGTTGGCCCATGAACGAGAGCGCAGCGCCAGCCTTCTAGAGCGAACAGACCGGGTCGCAGGCTATATGGGGCATGACTTTAACAATTTGCTCTCCATCATAAGGTTGAATGCTGACCGGTTGCTTCGTAAATTTGGTCATGACGAAAAAATCAGCAATCTTGCCCAGATAATTCGGGAAACGGCTGCGCGCGGATCAAACATCTCGCAGTCGCTGATGAAACTGTCACACCAGCAAACCGATACATTGCTGCCTATCATCATCGACGACCTCATTCGGGAAAATGATACCTTCCTGCACAGCGTCGTGGGATCGGGCATTAGCTTTGATATCGATTTACACGCTGACACTGCCGAAAGCGTTATCAGTTATAATGGGTTGCTGAACTGCATTATCAACCTGCTGATCAACGCCCGCGAGGCGATGCCGCATGGCGGACGGATATCGCTTTCAACATCCATCACGCAGGGTCTTGTCACCCGCAAATCGGACGGCGGTGACACGGAACCAAGCGCATATATTGCCATCTGCGTCGCCGACAGTGGCAGCGGAATGAGCGAAGCGTTACTTTCACGCGCGTTTGAGCCGTTATTCTCGTCAAAGCCAAGGGGAACAGGTCTGGGCCTTGCATCCGTCCGGGATTTTGCGAAGGAAATGGGCGGTGACGTCTGGCTGGAATCGCAGGTCGGCGAGGGAACCACGGTGCACCTTCATCTGCCCTTGGCAAATCCGTCCGCCGAAACCCAGACGACCCCTGAATTCGTGCAGTCCGCTGACGCACCAGCCATTGGCACGCGGCACATACTTTTGGTCGAAGACGAACCTTACGCGCTTGAGGCACTGGCCGAAATGCTGGAGGCGGAAGGCTATGTGGTTACTCCATGCGCGTCAGGGGAACAGGCCATGCACGCGTTGGAGCAGCAGGCCTATCATCTGTTGCTGACGGATATTGTTATGCCCGGGCAACCCGGCACGGAAATCGCCAGGCAGGCCAAGCTTAGTCAGCCATCGATCAAGACGATATTGATGAGCGGATATGTGCCCGATTCGGCATCGCTTGAACCCGGCTGGATGTTCATACGCAAACCGATGGATAGCGACGAACTGCTGCGTCTTGTCGCGTCCGCCGTCTAAACGAACCTTCTGCCTGATTAACCGTCTTGTGCCTTAAGCTTCCAAGCATTTTCCAGATAGCGCTGCATGGCAGCTTGCGCTTCAGGTTCCAGCTCCAGCAATGTGCGGCGTTTATCTGTCGGGTCAGTCCAGCGTTTGACTAAACCTGCCTCAACCAGATGGTTTACATGACGCAGCGCGGTGGTGAGGGGAACGAGGGTCGTTGCCGATGCGCTTGATGCAGGCACAGGCTCGCCACGCAGGCTTGCTTCTGCGAGGTCCAGCAATATTTCCCACGAAGGGCCACTCAGCACAGCGGGGTCGAAATATTTCGATTTATTATGTTGGTACTTCAACAGCAGCCGGATGAAACCTTGCAAATCTTCGTGCGTTGGCCGCGCGTCCTTATCGACATCGTCCTGCGATAGCTGCGGATCCAGGCGCTTGGTAAGTGCCATGATTTGGAAAACATTGGCCAACGCGGAATGACTGGCGGTGGCGCGCCGTAGTGCGACTGCCAAATCATCCATCGACACGGGCTTGCTGAGTAAATCAGTCGCCTGCGATTGCATTGCCATGGTGGCAACTTCAACGCTCGAATGGCCCGTAATCACCAATGTTACTATCGGCCGGTTTGGTTTAAAGCGCTCCGCAATTTCGGAGAGCAACGAAATGCCGTTCATGCTCGGCATTTCCAAATCGGTCAGCACAATGCCGATATCTGGGGAATCCGAAATCTTCTTGAGCGCGTCCGGCGCATTGCCCGCGCAGACCACATCATAGCCCAGATTAACGATCGTATCGCGGTATTCATCCAGGCAAATCGGGTCATCGTCCACGACGAGAACCGTGCATCCTTTCGGAGTTCGTTTGAAGGTCAACTCTCCGTTTGAGTCGCTGACGTGCATGAAAGGTCCCCGTTATTCTTGCCAATATGCTGTACTGAACCTATGAATTGTGGTGCTTCCCATCAATGTAACTTAA
>JACCDI010102042.1_pt1 | contig 20233 bp, 10 predicted proteins | sample 7442791 | NCBI WGS metagenome assembly JACCDI01 (sample SAMN15323434, study PRJNA562643) | freshwater metagenome | isolation source: river surface water | place: USA:Blue River Watershed | collected 2017-08-15
ACGAAATCTGGCACCCCGAGCAAAAAAGTGTGCGCTTGGCCGATGGACGCTACGAACTTGTGGTGCCCTATGCCGATGAAAGAGAGCTGCTTGGCGACATCTTGCGCTTTGGGGCCGATGTGGAAGTCTTGGCGCCTGCCCGCTTGCGCGAACAAGTGATGGCCGAAGTCCAGCGGCTGGGGCAGCTATACGGACGTTGATTCCGAATGCGAAATGGCGACCCCTTTCGCATCCAGGGCAGCAAGATAAATATCTCGCAAAAACTCACTGGCCACGCATACCCGGATGCACTGCAGGTGCGGTGCCACTGCTGAGGCGGAAGATAGGACTTTGGCCGTGATCTCGGCCGCCAACTCAGGCGGGAAAGCGAACACGCCTGTGCCAATGGCGGGCATCGCCAAGGCTCTAATGTCATTCTGGTGGGCTGCTTTGAGCGCAGCCTCTATGGCCTGCTCCAAAATTTGGGGTGCATCATCGTGGTTGGTGTACGAAGCCGCCCGCACATGGATCACCCACAGGTTGGGCAGCTTGAACCCCGGCGTGACCAGGTAAGCACCAAAAGCCAAGGGTGCGAAAGGCTTGCAATACTCTTCCAGCTTGGGACCTGCTGCGGTATGGATCGCACCCGCCACGCCCGAACCCAGCCGCAGATTGGCATTGGCACTGTTGACCACAGCCTCCATGTCGGGTTGTTTGACGATGTTGCCGACGACGACTTCGATTTTCATTGGTTTTCTCCTATCGAACCGGCCATCATGAGGGCTAGCAGGCTCAGATGGTGAGCCCGAACATCCGTCTATTCACTTGCTGTCTTTATTAGCATTTTCAAACGCCAGTTGCATTGCTGTCGGTCCAAGCGAGATCGTTTTTTGCGGAGTAAAAGGCGCACTCTTTGCCATCTTCTTGTTTTTTTTCATCGATTTCACGGGTTGCGGACCATCTTTTGCCAAACGTTTGGCGTCATCAAGGAATTTCTTCGCTGTGGGATCGTTGGACTTTTTCCTGTTTCCTTGATTCTTCGCTAACTTTGGCTTGGTCGGTGGAGACTTATCAGCTCTGCGCAAACGTTTTGCCTGCCCACTATTCATGGCCTCACTTTGAACAGGCATCAAAGCACCAAAATCCGACAAAAAAAGTCTGGCGACAAATTGCAACTCACCAGACTCAGAACTGGTTAACCAATAGGTGGAAACCTGAAAGCTGCCATTATCCAAAGCACGTATGAAATATGGTGCCCGCGTCGGCAAACCGGCGTGCAATGTAAATATCTCTCGTCTCTGCCCTTGATACAAGCCCAACAGTCGATAAACATCTGGCACGCTGGTTGAAGAAATATCCTCCAGCAAAAAAGGCTCCCAGCCATCCTTGATTTGAAATACCTCAGCCGATGTGTCGGTTGCCTGTTTAACCTGAGTCTCCACCAACTTGCGTTGGACTGGTCGGCCGTTGTCTGTACATGGGTGTTTAGGCCATGGTGGACCAAGCGAATCGAAAAATACTCGCCCACCCTCCGGTGCTTGATAGAAAAAAACACTGTCCCCACATACTGGACAATGGGCATTAGGGTTCACGTAGCCCCTGGAAATATCCCGAAGAAGACTGGAAATAGAAACTCGTGGCCATATGGAACCACCAGCACTCGTGCGCCCAAGGTGACCCTCGCCACCCCAACCACAAGTGCAACTCGGAGAATGGTTCCAGGCATTACACATTTCCGAACCGATCCCGATGAAAAGCCAGATACGGCCCATGCGCCGGTGCCACCCAGCGCAACTTGAGCACACCGTCCAGCCCCAACAACTGACGGTCTGCCAACGACAACTGCGGGCTCACCAGCAAGTGACCCGCATCGCTGAACGAGATCAAAAATTTGTCAAAAAGTGCATCCAGGTTGGCGCTGAGCAAAAAGCCGTTGAACACATCCAAGCGCTCGGCGTCTGTGGTGCAGTCGGCCCAAGGCTTGGCGTGACTGGCACGCAGGGCCGGGGCCAAGGTCAGACCCGTGACGGCGCAAGCGCCACCCCAATAGTCAAGCATGGCCTGGCGGTAACGGTCTTGGCCCACACGCTGGCGTACCAAGCGCTGCACCTCGGTGCTCAGGCTGTCGGCAGCAGGCAGCGCGGCCAAGGCCTGCTGCACCTGCGCATCAAAATCCACCGCCGCCTGATTGGGCAGGGACTGGGCCAGCACAGCTGCCCGGTGCAGCCACTGGGCCAATTGCGCATCGGTGGTGGCCACGTAGGCATCGCCCGCACGGGGCCAGTCGGCAAAGCTGCGGGCCAGCTCGGACGGCAAAGTGGACGGGCCTTGCACAAGGGCCATGGCATAGCCCTGCTGAGCCCAAGACACCTCGGCTTTGGCAGGGTGGCGGGCCGAGCCCAAAGTCACGGCAGCGCCGGTTGCAGACACGGTGTGTTCAAAACCGTGGTCGTGACCCGCTTTTTCGATAAGCGCTCGTTTGAGAGGTGTCATATGTCCGGAAAAAACCCCCGTTTATTTTGATCCGCAAGGATCTGACCAACGTGGAATTTTGAAAAAAACTATAAAAATCAATGACTTATCGAAATTGAATGATCCGCAAATGATCCGCAAATGATCCGCAAATGATCCGAATCCGGTAGCTTGCGGGTCACTCTGGCTCCACATACGCGGTGCTTTTCCCCTGTCCGCGCATGACAATTTGCCCCGCAGCCAGCATTCTTTGCAACAGCCGCTTGACCTGCCCTTCCGTCAGCCGACACAGCGCCATCACCTCCGCCCGCTTGATCTGCCCATGCTGTCGGATGTAACTCAGCAGCATCTGTTCGTGTTGAATCGGGCCAAAACCCACCTGGCGGGTATAGGCCGCCTTGTCGCTCACCACCGAATACACGGCCGCCGTCAACGTGTAGCTGCGGCCACGGGTGTTGCCGTGCGCCTCCACCAAACCGGCTTCGGTCAGCGCCTCCAGCGTGCGCTTGGCGCTGGCCGCGTCGCGCTGAATGTGCTTGGCCAGCGCGTCGGCCGACAAGCGCTTGAACTCACGCAACGCGGCTAGGGCGATCAGTGAATCAATGGGCAGCTCGGCGTTGCGGTTGCGCTCGGCGTCCACCACCATGCGCCTGAACGCCACATCGGCGGGTACCGTCGGCAGGCTCAGCACCACGTTGTGCAGGTCGGTGCGGCCGTAGTCTGGCGCGGGGCGACCAAACTTCAGCATGCCCCGGTAAATGGTGTCCACGCCCCGCCCGGAACGCTCCACCACGCCAATGCGCTTCATGGCATCGGCCAGGGCGCGGTTGCGGGGGCGTGGCTCGGTTACCAACAGGTTGGCCAGCGTCACGCCGTCCACCAAGCCGCCAGGGTTGCTGATCACCAAGGCGTCGTCCTCCAGCCGCACATGCACCGCGCCCATGCGGTGGTAGTCGCGGTGAATCAGGGCATTGGCCACCGCCTCGCGAAAGGCGGCCATGTCCACCAAGGGCACCGGCACGCGGAACAAACCCACCTGCAACTCTTGCTCGGGGTTGTAGGGGCGAAAGTTGGTCTCCAGCCAATCCAGCGCCTTGAGCAGCGGAAAGCGCCGAAACTCGTTGAACCGCACCGCCTGTTGCGCCAGCACCTGAAACGCCAGCTCGTGCGTGGCCACGCGCTGCTGCAGCACCGATTCGCGGCCAATCAGCAACAAGCCCGTCAGCGTGGGCACGCGGGTGCCATCGGCCAAACGCTGCGTAAAGCCCAGTGCGCCATCCATGGCCTCGTCGTCCAGCTCCAGCAGCACACGGTCGCCGCCATATTGCTGCACCGCCTGGCGCAGGCGTTCGCGCTCCAGCGGGTCAAAGTCGGCCAGGGTGCTGCCCGCCACCGGCTGGGCCGACACATCCACCAGGCCAAAACTGCTGGCGCGGCTGATGCGCTCGTGCGGCAGCATGGGCACGCACTCGGGTGTGCCGTCGTGCTTGATGCGGCGGCGCACATACACGCCCGCTTGCGTGGCCACCTCGCCCTGCGCTTTGGGGACGGTGATTTTGGCCACGGGCACCCCGCCCACTTGCAGCGCCTGAACCGTGACCGGCAAAGCTGGCGACGTGCGCGCCGCCACCATGCCCGCCAAACCCGTCAGCGCCATGTGCTCGGCATGCAAGCCCGTGGCTTGCCCATCGTCTTCTACCCCCAGCCACAGCTCGCCGCCCTCGGTGTTGGCCAGGCACACCAAGGCCTCGACCAGCTCGGCATCCGACAAGCGTTTGCGATCGCTTTTGAATTCAACGGTGAGGGATTCGGATACAGGAATCAAACATAGTCCTTCATTACCAAATGTAACCGTGATCTTTACGCCAACAACTCACTAAGGTACAGCTTCGCAGGATTCGCTACCTCTCTTTTGTAAGGCTTGTCCGGTTGGGTTTTACCCAGTTTTTCAAGCTTGGGAACGGTCGTGGTTTTATTGATCAAAGCGGGTTTGCCACCGCAAAGGATCACGTATCGCTCTTCATCTGGCTCCAGCCTATGACCATGAAACTCATTAACCAAGCCCAAGGCATAACGAACAAATTGCCGTGTGCTCTTGAACTGCGTCGCGTAGCCTTTGGCACTTTCGGACTTCAGATCGATATAAAGAACTTTCAATCGAGCCTCTCGCCTGATCATCACCACACAATCACAAGCACGGTGGTGATCATGGGCCTTTCCAACAGACAACAGTGGCGACATCAAGCGCTCTTTGCCAACAGCCCTGCCCTTGTCGGGATCAAAACTGAACCAGTCACCGTTCGGTGCGAACAGGGTCACATTTCTCAACTTTGCCAGTGCATCCTGCTCATCAATCAACACATGCGTATGCTGATCCCCACGATAGGTGCAGCAGGAAAGCGATGCGCGTAGATCGTCGAGTTCTGCGCTAAGCGCCATCAGAGGTCCCCCCCGTAGAGGATCTGGCTTTGGATGTCATTCATCCTCTCGATCGTGTCATCAAACGTCTCGACCTCGATGCCACGATCAGGGTAAATGGTTGCCGACTTAAGCGTTCTGATCTTGGAACTACGAGCTGCCCCCGCTGGCTTGACACTTTCCAATGCAGTCATGTAGAGACAAACGCGACTTGGATCTATCAGCTCGTCGTCCTCATAACCATGCTGCTTTTGCACTGCCACGGTATGGGGGGTACGCTGATGCAACATGATCAATGTGTTGATTTCCTTGACCAGATAGTCGCTGTGCGTGGTGATAAACACTTTGATCCCAGCGTTGACCATACGAACAACCAACCGCGCAAAAGCACGTTGATTTTTTGGATGCAGGTTGAGTTCTGGTTCATCCAGAATGAACAAGTCGCCCGGCTCTGCTTTGCAGCGCAGATAAAAACCAACGTCAAGCAAAGCGCGAATTGAGCTAGAGGCCTCATTCATGGTGAAGCGCTGCTTGGCTGCCCCCTTAGCTTGGAAAAACAGCTGATTTTTCACCACCTTGTAACTGCCGCCGATGATGGCATCGAACGCCTGAATCAATTCAGGGTTGAGCTCAGCCAGTTTGCCCGTGCGCTTGTCTATGTCCTCCAGTTGTCTAATGAACTCGACGTTGTCCTCGACCGGCCAAGCGTAATCCGCGTCCATTGCGGCCTTGATCACGGTTTTGAAAGGGTTACTTTTAAATTCTTTCGGATCAACCTGGTGAAGCGCCTTGATCATGCGCGTGCGTGCCATGTCCAATTCTTTGCGAAAAATGGCAACACCTGTCCGCTCAGCACTGGCGATATGAACACGCGGCAAATGATCAGCAAACACAATGTCGGCAATCGCCTCTGCAATGAATTCGGTCAACCCGCCAAATGGCCGCTTCAACACCTCCGGGTCGGCCACAAGAACCTCCAGCATTGAGCTACCAGCGCTTTTATTCAGTGTCGCCAACACTTTTCCACTAGGTCCTGACTGAACACTGTGCTGATAGGTTTTACTGGTCAGGTCTACGAACAAGTCAGAACTAGGAACGCACACCGTATGTTCAAAAAATCTACTGTCTGTGGCAAATGCACGCGAGAGACCCCTGACGTAGGCCTTGCCCATGCGCTTAAGGTAAGCATTTACCTTGCCCTCAAACATCTGCATCAAATCAATGCGGTACTCACTGGCATCTTTGAGCAATTGATCAATTTCCGGCTCAACCAAGCTTCTGAGAATGCCACGCCAGTCTCGAATAAAACCGTATACCGCATAAGTGGCATAGGTTTTACCTGTGTTGTTCTCGCCGCAGATCAAAGTCAGATCGGACAACTTCAGATCTACTCGATCCAACAGCCCTAGCTTTTCAAAATGGAAGTGCATCAGTGCAAATCTCCTGTTTGTTCCAGTCTATCCCACGCCGCCAGCACCAACCGCTGCGTCCGATATTCGCCGAACTCGCGCAGTTCGCCGTTTTTGAGGACGCGGAAGGTTTCGCTGGGGTAGTCGTTGCCCATGACGTCGGCGGGGTCGAGGATGTAGCGCAGTTCGTCGCGGGTCAGGCCGTAGAGGCGGGCGTAGTAGGCGTCGAGTTCGGCGCGCAGTTGGGCGCGGCGTTCGGGGTTGAAGGGGAATGGCGGGCCGTCGTGGCCGAGGTCTTTGGCCCAGGCGGCCAGGTCATGGGCGGTGTAGGTCAGCTCCAGCACGCGGGGGACGATGTAGGCCAGGTCGGCTTCGGTGTAGCGGTCCGGGGGCAACGTCGGGAACTGCTTGACGTAGCCAAAGGTCATGTTGGTGCCGCCCAATTTCTGCCGTACACAAAAATCAAATACCAGGGCCGACATATTGCCCAAAAAGGCTGCCGACTGAGCCGCAGTTGAATTTAACGACCAAAGTGGCATTGAGTGTCCAACGCCCGCCAAAGGCATCACATCGCTGATGAAGCTCCGTTCATTCGTAGCGTTGGTGATGTTTCGCCACCCCATCAACCACTCTGGGCTGCGCCGTTTCATCCACCCGTCCACCACCAGCAGCAAGCTGCTCAAGCGGGTGCCTTCGCTGGACAGGCCGTGCCAGGTGCGGGTCCAGCTTTCCACCTCGTCCATTTCCTGCTGCGACAGCGGCACGTCGCGGTCGTCTTCACACCAGGCCGAAAAGGCTTTGGCGGCGGGCTTGCCTTCGATGCCTGCGGCGCGCAGGGTTTCGGCCAGCGGTGGGTAGCGCTCTTCGAGCGCGTTTTGCGCCCAGTGCAGGGCTTGGGCGAATTCGTTTTTGCTCAGGCTGTCCACGGTGGCTTCCGGTGCCATGGCCTGGCGCATGAACTGCCCGGCCACCCAGCTGGCCACGGCAAATTCGAGCGATTTGGGCAGCGGGATGTTGCCGCTGTTCACCCCTTCGGTGTGCGTGAGCAGCCATGCCTTGGACAAGCGTGCAGGCACGTTGGCTACCCGGGCCAGCACTTCGCGTTCGTCCACCCAGTAGCGCGGGCGAGCGGTTTGGGAGGGGTCTTGCTTTTCGGAAAGCAGCATGTCGCGGCTGTCGCCGTCGGCTGTGTAGGTAGCCCAGCGGTGGTCAAACTGGTGGATGAGCTTGGCTTCAAACAGCGGCAGCAGGCCTTCGGCGGGGTTGTCCTGGAACAGGTGGCTGTCGTTGGCCATGTGGAACATGGTCGAGAACTTGATGCCCCAAGAGTTGACCGCCGGGGTGACCAGCTTGGGGGTGCCATCGACCTCTTCAAACACCGCGTCGCGCATGAGCACGGGCGCTGCGCGGTAGAGTTTTTTGGTGATTTCGGCGTCGCGCTCGCTGCGGAACATGGGGCAGGTGAGCGTGTTGGGGTTGATGAGCTGGAACTCTTGCGGCGTTAGGCTGAAGCGGCGGCGCGGGTCGGTGAGTTGGCTGGTTAAGGTGGCAAAACACACAAACTCAGCAACGGGTGACTGGCCCACCGTGAGCAAGCAGAACTTCATGCGGCTGTCCACTGCCTCGAACAGCTTGGCTCTGTTTTCAATGTCGTACAGGCTGGCCAGTTGACCCGACTGCGAGATGTGGCCAAAGAACAGCTTGGTGCTGTCGTCGGTGGCAATGCCGGTGGGCACAATGAAGCCCGCCCGCCCCGTGGCCGACTTGATTTGCAAAATGGTTTCGGCAAACAGGGCGTAGGTGTTGACATCGCCCACGCCGGTGAGCGGGTAGCGCCCGCCCTCGCCCGTGGCAGCGCCACTGACGTGCATGAACACGCTGGCCGCCTCGGCGGTGCGGCGGGCGGCGATGAATTCGGCGTAGACGCGTTTCTCGCCGTCGGCCAACAGACCACGGGCTTCTTCGGGCAGGTGTTGGTCGGTCCCCAGGTGAATGGCCAGCGTGCCTTCGCTCAGCCACTGGATGCGCTGGGCGCGCTCGGCCTTGTTTTTGGCGGCGGCCACTGCCGCGTGGCGGGCGGCAAAAAACTCTTCTTCTTGCAGCTTGATGCGCTCCCAGGGTGGGTTGCCCAGCACGCAGTCAAAACCGCCAGCGGCAAACACCTGCGCAAAGGCAATGGGCCAGTGGAACACGCTGGCGGCTTTGCACACGTCTTGCGCGTGGTTGAGCGTGTCCAGGTGCTCTTGGGTGTAGCCGGTGTCTGACAACTCGGCATGCACGGTGATGCTGGTGGGCACGGTGTTGGCCGTGTCCTTGGATTTGGGCAGCAAGAACGCGGCCAGCACCAGGTTGGCCACTTTGCTGAGCCGGTGCTGTTGGCGTTGGCCCAGCCATTGGCGGTAGGCGGCTTCTTTGGCGTCTACCTGCCCAGGGGTGTCGGCGGGCATGGCGTCCAGCGCTTTGAGGGCTTGCTGCATAGCCGCACCGTCTGAAAAGTCGAACAGCTTTTGGCCTTGGCCAAAGTCGCGCTCCAGCTGTCTGCGGCCTTGCAGGTTGAGCTTGCCCAACTCTTTGCAAACTTCTTTGTCGTCGCCCGACAGGGGCTTGAAGGCGTCGCCCGAAATGCCTTTGTCCAGCACGTTCAAGTCGGTCAAGCCCAAGAGCGCATCGCCCACTTGCAGGTGGTGGTCCAAAAAGCTCAGCGGTCTGCCTTCTTCAAAGCCTTCCAACCACAGCGCGGTGCGGGCCAGCTCGATGGCCATGGGGTTGCGGTCCACGCCGTAGATGCAGCGGGCAATGACTTCTCGCAGCGCATGTCGGTAGGCAGCGGGGGTGACCACGCCGTCGTCAGACCGCAGTGCTGCTAGGCGCTCGGCCAGTTTGCGGGCGGCGGCCAGCAAAAAGTGGCCGCTGCCGCAGGCTGGGTCGCACACCTTGATACTCAGCAGCGCCTCCACCGGGTTGTCGGGCTGCGCGGCCACGCGCTGGTCAATGACGGGCACCAGCGCGGACTGGATGAGTTCTTGCACCAGGCTGTCGGGGGTGTAGTAGCTGCCGGTGAGTTTGCGTTCGTTGCCCGCGGTGCTGCCCTCGCTGGTCAGGCCGACAAAGCCAAATGTGCGGGCGGGCAAATCTACCTCGGGCACGAGTTCGAGCAAGCTTTCGTACACGCTGCCCAGCTCTTCCACGCCCATGTTGCGGTAGTCGATGGGGGCCAGGCTGCCGCCCGCTTGCGCGGCCCAGCGCATGCTTTGCATGGTGGCCAGCAGGTGGGCATTGCTCAGCTCGGCCACATCCAGCGCGGGACATTGGCTGGTGCTGAACAAGCCGCCCAAAGCGGGCAGGCCCAAGCGGGGCTCGCCATGGTTGAGGCCTTTGAACACGATGCGCATGCTTTGCCACAAGTCGTCAAAGCGGTTGCGGGCACGACGGCGCAGAGCCATATCGCGCAGGCGGGCCAAAGCATAGCCTTGGGTGTAGGCCGCATTGGTTTGGCCATTGGCGTCTTTGAGCAAGCCGCGCTCTTCGATGCTGAAAACGAAGATGAGGCGGTAAATGAGGCGCAGCAGCTGGGCGAAGTAGGCTTCTTTGGTCAGCTCGCCGTTTTGCAAGGCCAGGCGCAGTGCGTCGTTGGCGGGGTGCTGCAAAAAGCCGTTGCCAAAGGTGAGCAGCGCTTGCGTGACGCCCAGGCGCAGGCCGTTGCGCACACGGGTGCCCTCTTCTTGCCCGGCTTCGCGCCAGGTTTCCCACACCACGGGTGCGTGGGCTTGGCTGTCGCTGGTGGCTTGCAGGCCTGCGCGGCTGGCGTGCAGCAAGCGCCAGGCATAGGCAAATTCGGCATAGCGCTGGCCGCTGAGCAGATCGGCCATGTCTATGTCAATGTAGCTGGGGCGGGTGAGCGTGGCGGCATCGCGCAACAGGCGAATGGTTTTGCCGTTGGTGACCAGGCCCCATTGGTGGTCGGGGCTGGCGTTGAGCAGCTCTTGCATCAACTGAAAGGGGGACTTTTTGCGCTGGCCGCTGGCCGAGCCGTCGGCATGGCGCACGCCGTAGCGCGGGTCGGCATCGTCCAGGCCCAGGCTGTGCGGGGCAATGACGATGGGCAGCTGTGCACCCAAGCCGTTGCTGGCGATGTGGGTGACGGTGTAATGCCGGTCGCCGACCGTGATGCCCGTGCTGGCACCCACGGCCGGGTAGCCAAAGGCGTCACGCAGCAGCTCGGTCACAAAGGTGGCGGTGGTGTGTGCGGCGTCCAGGTCGGCGCGTTCCATTTGCTTTTCAAAATGCTTCCACTGGGCGGATGCGATTTGAAAGGCGCGGCTGTATTCGTCTTTTTGCTTGAGGCCCTTGGGTATGCCGTAGTCGGCATCGGCTTGCAGGCGGGCGGTGCCAAGGGCGGCTTTTTCAAGCACGTCGGGCAAGAACAAGCCGCCTTCCAGGCGAAGGGTGGGCAGGTTCAGGGTGGCTAGCTTGTGGCGGGTGACGCGTTTCATGTTCTTGTTCTTTTTAGATCACAGCAATTCGGGCAGCAACACATAGACGCCGATGACGTCCACTGGCAGGCAAGGGCTGACGCTGTATTGGCCCACGTCGCGGGCGGCTTCGCGCACGCGGCGGTGGTCTTCCAAAAGGGCTTGGGCGCGTTCTTTGGCCAGTTGTCCCAAGTAGTCTTGGTTAGCTTGTGCAAAGTCCAGAGATTGCTGGATCTCGCGGGTGATCAGCTCACGCGGCAAGTTGCTGGTGGGCGTGCTTTGCAGCAGCTGGGCCACGCCTTCCTCTCTTAGCCAAACCGGATTGGTGCGGCCCTGCACGGCTACGGCCACAGTTTCTTCGGCCATCATTTGGTAGGGCTCTTTGCGGCGCACGTAGCTAAGCTGGTGGCGCAAACGCAGCAGGTACACCGTGGTGACCACCTGCACGGCATCGGTCTCAGTCGCAGCGCAACGGGCGGTGATGCTGGTTTCGCCCTGCAAGGCGGTTTCGATCAGGTGGTCGGCCAGCACGGTCACCAGCGGGTGGCTGCGGTGCAGTTCGGCAAAGTCGATCAGCAAGCCTTTGGTATCACCCTCTTTGACCAAGCCTTCGTCAGCCAGGCGCTGACGAAGGGCTTCGGGCAAGTGAACGGTGGGCAACTTGAAGGACTGGCGACGGGCTGTTTCCAGCGGAGCGTTCAAGCGGGCGCAGGCGCTTTGCACAAAGCGCTGCACATCGTCTTGGGTGCCCAGGGCTTGCTGCTGCTTTTCCCATTCGGGCATGACTTCGTCGGGCCGAATGGCACGCTGGGCAAACACGGTGCGGTTGGCTTTGGCTTTTTCGAGTGCGTCGGTCCACTGCGCTTGCAATGGAGCCAAAATTTCTTCGGCTTCTTCAAAACCCAAACCCATTTGGCGGCTTTCGGCGCTGACACGCTTCATGAGCGCGGCCTTGACCATGGCTTGGTTGATGCGGGTTTTGTCTTCGGGCATGGGCACAAGCACACCCAGCTCTTTCTGGATGGCTTCGCCTTTGCGCAAGATGACGTTGAGCACAAAGCCGTCGACCGGGTTGTCTTGGCCGTAGAGCATGGTGCAACGCACTTCGGGGGCCTGCTGGCCAAAGCGGTCTACCCTGCCCTCGCGCTGTTCGTGCCGCGTCGGGTTCCAAGCCAGGTCGTAATGCACCACGGCGGTGAACAGGTGCTGCAAGTTAATGCCCTCTGACAAACAGTCGGTGGCCACCAAAATGCGCGTGTCGCCGTCTTCCATGTTCTCCACCCGATCACGGCGCTCTTCGGGGCTGAGTTCACCAGTCACAGACAAGACGGTGGCTTGTTTGAAGTGTTTGCGCAGTTCATCGGCCACGTAATGGGCCGTGGCCACATAGCGGCAGAAAACGACAGGGTGGAAGCCTTCTTTCACCAAACCATCGAGGTGGGCAATCAGGTTGGCGAGTTTGGGGTCGCCCGACTTGCCGCTCAGGCGCTTGGCATCTTCAATCAGGGCTTGCAGGCGCTGGGCATCTTGCAGTTGCGGGCTGAGCTGACCTGCGGGCTCCAGATCGGTGCCAGCCATGTCGTCGGCTTCGCCGTCGTGCAGGCGGTCGTCTTCCAGCAGGTCTTCGCCATCGCCTTCCAGCGCAGACCCGGTTTTGCCTTCCAGGCGGGTGGTGAGTGCTTTGACGGCAGCGGCGGGTGACGAAGCCACGCAGCGCAACAAGGCCAAGGTGGCGTACCAAATCAGGCGGGCTTGACCTGTCTGCTCACCCTCTACTGATTCGGCCATTTCGCGGCAGTAGGTTTGCACGTTGTCAAAGAAGGCACCCCAGTCGCCCGTGAGCTTGTAGGTTTGTTCGGTCTTCATGCGGCGGGCAAAGCCACGCAGGTCTTGGGTTTGGGCTTGCCATTCCACAATGTCTTTGCGTCGGCGCTGCACAAAGTGTCGCGCCAACAATTGGCGCAAGGGGTCTTGTGCCGAGGTCCGGTTTTGCAGCTGCGCAAAGTCGGGGTTGAGCAAGGACAGCAGGTTGTAAAACGCGGTTTCGTCACCCGAGTGCGGCGTAGCCGTGAGCAAGAGCAAGTGCCGAGCTTCGTCTTTGGCCAAGCGCTGCAACAACTCAAACCGCAGTTGCTTGCCTGCGCCGCTGCTGGCACAGGTGTGGGCCTCGTCCACGATGATGCATTCGGGCGCGATGGACAAAAAGTGTTCACGGTGGCGTTCGCTCTTGATGTAGTCCAGGCTGACGACAACGATGGGGTAATGGTCAAACAGGCTGACGCCGTGTGGCAACTCGCGCTCCACGCGGCTGGCACTGGCAGATGTGAGGGCCACGGCTTGCAGGTTGAAGCGGCTGAGCAGTTCGCTTTGCCATTGCTCCACCAAGTGCGGGGGGCACAACACGGCCAGGCGGGTGATTTCGCCACGGTCCATCAGCTCGCGCACGATGAGGCCAGCCTCCACCGTTTTACCGATACCCACGTCGTCGGCGATCAACAGGCGCACGGTGTTCAGGCGCAGGGCCATGAGCAAGGGCACCAGCTGATAAGCGCGTGGCTCTACCGCGATGTTGCCAAACGAGCGGAAGGGGCCACCACCGGCACGCAGCTTCAGGCGCAAGGCGTCGCGCATGAGCAGCGCAGCCGCGTGGTTGCCGGGTTGGGTGGCGTCGGGCCAAGGAAAAGTGGCAGGCTCGACAGGGGTGAACTCCAGCTCAGGAATCAGGGCGATGGTGTCTTCGTCAGATCCGCCCAATGGGCGCAGGCGCAGCAGACTGGTGGATTCGTCAAACGAGGAGTCGGCCTGAACGACCCATTCGCGCCCACGGGCGCGAACCAGGTTGCCGGGTTGGAAGTGTGCGGTGGCTGAGGTCATGGGGTGTTCTGATTTCCGGGGCCAAACACGTGGGGATTAGCGGCAAATTGATCGGTCCATTTGGCGGGGTCGGACATGACCAGCACGTCACGGCCTTTATCGCGAAGGTGGCCAACGATGTCATCACTGACAGCGCTGAGGAAGACCACAGTTCTGACCGATTGGTAAAAGGCGTCTGCGACGGCGTTGGTGCCAGATATGGGCACATTCATGCCTGAGGGCAATGCAAAACCACCTGCCTGCAAGGCTTGTTGCCAATGGCTGAGCAAACTTGTCCCGGCTACATCACTAATGGGAGCAAGGGTTGTGGGCAAAGTGGATGCGCTTTGCGGCGCAGGCACAACTTGAGCATTGGCCAATGCAACCAGGAGCTTGAGCGCATCTTCATTGCGGCGGTTGATGTTGTCGTGGTCGGGTTGGTTGAAATAAGACAACAGGCACTGGTAGCAACCCGCTTCACAAATGTGGTGACCATCTTTGTCCAGCTGCTCCAGGGCGGGCAGTTCATCAAACTTCCACGGACCTGTGGGCGCGTTGTAGTGCAACAGCTTGAGGGCCGATGCAGCCACTTGTGCCAGCGCTTGGGGTTCGGTGGCCAAGCGTGTGAGCACACCTGCACCGCCCTCGGCTGCCTCGTAGAACATGATGGCTTGCCGGTTGTCTTGCGTGGGCAGGGCTTCGGCCACCAACTCAGATTCTTCGATCTGATAGGTCATCTCGATGCCGCGCTTGAGGGCTGCTTGCAAGGTGGCCATGGTTTCCAAGTCCAGGGTTTGCTTTGCAGGCTGCAGGATCAGGATGTTGCGGTAGTCCTCTACAAACGGAACGATTTGCTGGTTGGGCACCTTGTCGAGCAAGTTGTCTTCAGCTTCGTTGGCTTCGGTTGCACCTGGTTCGTCCTTTTTGCTCCACTGCCCCGTGACGGGGTTGATGTAGAACCCCAGTTGGTTTTTGTCTTTGCGACGACGCCAGCCCCGGTTGATGCGCCAGATGAGTGCAGCGGGGGCGTAGGTCAATTCGGCCAACGCTGGCTCGTTAGCATCCACGCTCGACTGGACAATGGTCTTGACCTTGGAGATTTGGCCATTGGGGCCGGGCAAAAACTTGTAGGTGGTTTGAAGCTCAAAGCCTTGACGCTGACGGTCTTCGTCGTTGATGGAGATGCGCTCAACGGCCATGGTCTCAACCGTTTCGATGCGGTAGAGGTTTTTGACCCAGTCGTTATCGGTCAACAAGGCATCGCAGTTTTCGCAACGATCCACTATGGGATCGCTGCCACCCAGCTGACTCATGTGGGCATAGCCACAGGCACTGCAAACACGGCTGGTAACGGTGGCCAGAGAGCTGTTGCCCGAGATGTGGTCGGTGTTGCCGACGTTGAGCTTGGCACGCACCACTCGATACATGCGGCCTTGGTGATAAATGAGGCTCCGCGGGCCAAACTCGGACAGGGCCAGAAAGCGCGGTCGGCTGACCATGCTGCCGTCGTCGTCCTTGCCCCCTGCGCCACCTTTGGCCGGTATCCAAGCCATGAGGGGTAAACGCGGAAAGTTATAGCCGGGCAAAAAGCCTTGGCTGGCCAGGTAGCGGTAGGTGTAGAAGTCGTTGTTTTGGGCGTTGCCGGTTTTGAGCAGCAAAGCGTATTGCTTGGCGGCATCGCCATAGCGCCGCTGTGAGTTGAGTTTCTCAGCGTTGCTGCTGGTGTAGCTTTGGCTGACGGTGTTGGCCATGTCCATTTGCTTGCGCGTGGCCTCGACCAGGGTGCGCCAACGCTGGAAGGCTTCTGAAAAGTCCTTCGGTGCTTTATCAATGGTGTTTTTCGCATGGTCGGGCGAATACCAAGGGCTGCTTTGAACTTCTGTCACCACCTGCTTCATGAAGGCCTGTGCGCTTTGGGCAGCCCGTTGGTTCACTTCGGGTGAATTGATTTTTTGCCACAAAGCGTCTTTGAGGGGTTGGTCTATTTTGTCCAGCTCCAGCATGGGTGCGATGCTGGTGTCGAGCTGGACTTGTGCTGCTGAGAGCCAGATGGCGTGGAGGTGGCTTTCGACAAGATCGCGGTTGGCCAAGTCCAGTGTGGGCGCCTTGACGATGCCGTGCACCATGTCGGTGGCGTGGTGAAAGAACCATTGATCGTGCGGGCTAAGAGCTGCGCAATAAGTGATGACCAGCGCCTGCATGCCGGAGCGGCCTGCACGGCCGCTGCGCTGAGCGTAGTTGGCCGGGGTGGGCGGTACGTTGCGCAAATAGACAGCATTAAGTGCCGAAATGTCCACGCCCAGCTCCATGGTGGGCGAACAGAACATGACCGGCAAACGCTGTAAGGGCGCATCGTTGGCGGGGTTTTCTGCCCAGTCCTGGCGGTCTTTGGTGGTGTAACGAAAGCGCTGCTCCAGAAGTTGGCGGCGTCCGGCATCGACCTGCGCAGTGTGCTCTTGCGCTTCAAAGTTGAAGAGTGCGTGTTGGGATTGCTGAAGCGTCTGAGCAACGGCCAGGTAGAGGTTGCGGAAGTAGGCATTGTGGCGGGTGTCTGCGTCAATGTCTTCGTCGCGCACCAGCAGCCAGTCCATGCTGTTGGCGTTCAGGCGCCAGCCGAGCACCTGGGAGTCGATGTCGAACTTTTGCACATAGCCGTAATTGGATGCGGCCTTCAGCAGGTCTTCAATGAAGGCTGTCCATTGCGGGTCTTTCCAGCTGCTGACTACAGCGGCAGCTGAGCTGCTCTTCCACAGCGGGGACAACTTGATGTCTTTGAGTAAGCGGGTTCGTGGACCACCCGGTACCAGGTCTGTTCGAGGCTTTCCTCGGTATTCTGGACGCTTACCCAAGATGAGGTATTTGGATGTTTCGAGGCTTTCGTCGTACGCGAATGCCCAGCGGTCGTTCAGGTATTGGAAGGCGGTGGTCTTGGCACGCTCTTGCTCAATCGGGTCAAGGTACATGCTTTGCAAGCAAAGGCCGCGACGCATGTGGTCAAACAGGCACACCGAAAGCTCAGTTCGGTGTTGGGGCGAGAGCTTTGACAAAACCGGGTTGCCTACAAACAAGGATTCTTCGGTCGCAAATTCGGCAATGCCCCGGTATTGGATGTTCAGCAGGTTGAGCTGGTCCAGGTTGGGGTTGTTGAAGCGCCAGCCTCGACGCAGGTCGCGCATCAGTCTGTACCCAATGATGAAGCGCAAGGTCTTCTGGGCATCTTGCCGGGCAAGGCCCATGATCTTGGGGTTTTTGAGGTATTCGGTCAGGGTGCCTTGATCAACTTTCTCGAACCCCAGCGCTTTAAAAACTTGGCTGGCCAAGACGTCTTCAGACAGCAAGCCCTGGTTGTTTTGCAGTGCGCCAATGAGCGCTGCACGCAGGGTCAGCAAAAAGATGAAGTCGTTGAAGTGGCCCGCTTGCAGAGCGGCATCCTGACGGTTGTCGGTGAAGCCCAGAATTTTTCGGGGATCGGGTTGGTCCGTCTGGGGATCGCCTTCGGCAAACAGTTGGCGAATGGCGGTCAGGGTAAGGATCGTGGTGGCAGATGAACGCCCCTCGCCGGACAAACTGGCCAGGCGGTTGATGTCTTTGCCATGGACCTCATGAGACAGACCGCAGCGAAGACAAAACCTGAACTTTCCGGGAATGAACCAGAAATCTTCACCCCCCCGCCCGTGCAGGCCATCTGGCCCCAAGGTGACCGGTTGCGGCACGGCTTTTCGGTATGTGCTTTTAATCTTAGGTTCGGCTTTGCTCAGGTCGAGCCATGTTTCGGGTAACTCTTCTAGCTGACCGGTGAAGGTTTGCCCAGGGGTTTGCGGGCACAGGAAGCCGTAATGCGCGTCTTCGTTTTCGTCGGAAGAGATGTCGTCAATTTCGCGGGGACTGTATTCCTGCTGGGCATTGCCGGATCGCCAGACGGGGTGGTATTCCTGCCCGCAATCACGGCAGAAGTGCACGGGATAAAGGCGTGTTCCCTCGTCTTGCCGACCTGGTGCAAAGCGTTGTGCATCTAGCGTGATGTGGCGCTTGCCTGCTGGCTCTAACGTCGCGAGCACCTTGCCTGGTCCGCTGATGAATTGGTGCAGCTTGAAAGCAAATGGGGGGCGGCCTTGTTCGGTCTTGACTTCGTGGGCAGCCACCAAAAACAGTTGCAGGCCTGCACGGGCCAGATCAAAGTCACAACCCGCATCGTCGGCCAACCTGGCCGCCGCGTCTTTGAGGGTCATCGGTTTGGCGCGGCGCGGTGCTTCGAGTTCGGGAAGCTCAATGCCAAGGTTCAGTTCGACCCAGATGGCCAAAGGGTCGTCTTGGAAGGCGGCGTAGCTGGGCCATGAAAAACTGGTTTGCGACAAAGCAGACTTGAGGTAAGGCTTGACGGCGTCTACACTTTTGGCCTGATTGGTGACACGGTCAAGTGTTTCACCAATGACATCGTGCTCAGTGATGGTGGTGCCAAAAAGTTTGGATGCCACTTCAGCAACAGTCTTGTTGCGGTCAGCCTGGGTGCCCGTAGATGACATAGTGGCAGATGTGCCAATGCAGACGAGCTTGTGGGCTTGCAGGCGCTCGCGCAGGCGACGTACCAGCATGGCCACGTCAGCACCTTGACGCCCCCTGTAGGTGTGCAATTCGTCCAACACCAAAAACTCAAGCCCTTGGCAGTGGTCAACCACGCCACGGTCAATTTCTTCATGCCGCGTGAGGATCAGCTCCAGCATCATGAAGTTGGTCAACAAGATGTCGGGTGGGTTGTTCTTGATGCGTTCGCGCTCGGCTGTACTTTCCTGTCCGGTGTAGCGGGCGACCGTGAAGGGCTGCTGGCCCGGCGCATAACCGTGCAAAAACTTGTCGAGCTCCTCTAACTGGCTGTTGGCCAGTGCGTTCATCGGGTAAATGACGATGGCGCGTGTACGAGGCTTTGGGTCGACCTGCTTGGCTTTGAGGATGCGGTCGATGATGGGGATAAAGAAAGACAGCGACTTGCCTGAACCTGTGCCCGTCGTCACCACATAGCTTTTATCCTGACCGGCCTTGGCCAGCGCTTCAAGTTGATGGGCGTATAAAAACAAATCGACAGGCGTGCCCTCGGGCTTTTTGGCCTTGAACAACTCGGCACATGCGGCATGCAAATCGCCCTTGGCGGCCAACTGCTGAACGGTGGCACTGCGGCGGTAATTGGGGTTGATTTGAATCAGTGGCTCGGGCCAATAACGGCCCTCGCTGTATTCACGCTCGACCTTGTCATTGATATCTCGGGCATAGATCTTGGAAAAACTTCGAGAAAAAGAGCTGTATTCACCGATCAGCTGGTCCCGAAAATTAAAAACGTTTTCCATAAATAGACAATCCCAAGCGGGGAAAATTTTTTGACACAAGTCTAGCCAGAAATAGCTACAAACTTAACGGTAGATCATAGATGCTAGAAGCATCAGGAAGCAGTCTTCCAATAGCCCTTCTTGGAATAAATCCCCTCCTCCGTCGCCCTGGCATCCCAAAAGTGGCCCTCGGGCACGAAGTCGAGCCAAGGCCCGGGTTTTGCCTTCAGTCGGTCAAAGTCGTTGGCTTTCAGGGCTCGCTGAGCCTGGTATACATCTTCAAACTGCAATGCATCGACAACGGCACTGCGGTTGCTGAAGTCGGCCCTTTTGAAACCACTGGGCCGCAGCGTCATGCCCTTGTCGTGAAAGAAATACACCGTGGCTTGTCCATTGGTCTGGGGCTCGATCAAGGCCCAGTTGTGCGACATCATTCCCAATACCTTGACCCACCAATCACGGTTGCCGATGTGAAACAAGGGTGGAACCATGGGTTGTTCCGGCAGTTCTGGCATTGGGGTCTTCATGCGCCGGGCCTGCCATGCCCATTCAAAGTGAATATCGCCTTCGTTGTGGGTGGTTTCAAAGACAAAGGGCTGCTCGTCTTGGCGCTCTATCGCCTGCATGATTTGTTCAGCCCTGGCTGCAAAATCATCTGAAAAGTCATGGTCCAGCGACCGGGCAGCTTCGTCGAAGTGCCCTAGCTCACGCAGTATTTCTGCTCTGAGCAAAATTTGGGAATCGCTGTCAGAGGTCAACAGTTCCAACAAAGCCAGCAAATTGACTTTCTCATCGGCATCAAGTTCATCTGGGCCAGAGTCCATCCGCTCATCGTTGACGCGGTGCCATGCATACAGGCGCAGCTGTTCTGGGTGGGCACTGATGTCATGACTGTGGACGTACTGGGTGCACTGACTGCGGGTTGCCAATTCATAACGAGGAACGTCCCGGTATTTCTCGGCCAAGGCTTCTTGAGCTTTCTTGCTGGCCAAAGCCTCAGGCGTGGGCTTTTCTACAAAGCCGAAACCAGGGAAATAGTTTCTGTACGAGATGGCAGGCTGTGCGCCCGCCATGCAAAACAGCTCATGGCAATGTGGGCAGACCACCAACGGCGGTGTCTGCGGCAACATGCGGGCTTTCATTTGACCGTCAGAGCGGTATTGCGCACCCAGCGTGTTACCTGAACTGAGGGTTCGGCGAGAAAACAAGCCATCGCAGGCGGTGCAACGGTACAGAAGAATGGGTCCGGGGAGCATGCTGAATCCTTTTTCGACAAATGGATCGTATGGGCATGAAAGCTCTCGCCCTGAGC
>JACCDI010407283.1_pt1 | contig 20214 bp, 19 predicted proteins | sample 7442791 | NCBI WGS metagenome assembly JACCDI01 (sample SAMN15323434, study PRJNA562643) | freshwater metagenome | isolation source: river surface water | place: USA:Blue River Watershed | collected 2017-08-15
GCCCGAAGGCCCATACGATTTTATGCATTATTTATTTGTATTTATTTTTTAATAATTATTATAATATTTATTATACTTCAATTAATTTGCATATTTTTATTAATAATTAATAATAAAATTTTAAATTAATTAAAAAATTAAATTTAATTTAACTTAAAAAAATAATAGATACAGATATAATATACATATTTAGAAAAAATGTCTTTTATAAAAAGTGATTTTGTATTTTTATTTTATTTAAAAAATGTTCAAAATAATTTTACTTTAAGTAATAAACCATTATTAATATTAAATAATGATGATCATACAATGACATTAAATCATTTAAGAGATGTAGATTTTCAATCAATTGTAAAAGAAGGAGATGAAGTAGATATTGGTATTTTAAGAATTCATAAAAATAATTTAAAAAATTTATTTTTTAAAATAATATCTACTAAAGATATTCATCAAAATGGGGTTGATATTTTATTTTCAACTAAATATAAAATTAACATAAAAAATAAAAGAACATTTTTTGAAGAATCAATAAGAGGTGAAGATTCATTTGATATTCATCATAATTTTAATATGAATTTTACATATATACAATATAAAGATATGGATGTTAAAAGAACAAAAAATAAAAATAAAATAAATGAAGAATATTTACTTTGTATACCAAGATGTGAGATAAAACCTCATTTTATCCCAGAATTAAAAAGATTAATTTAATTTTTATATATTTAATTCATATAATGTCATTCTTAATGATTTATTTTTAGTTATATTATTATTTTTAGCACTTCGTTTATGAATCTCCAATAATTCATTTGGATGTTCTTTTACAAATCCAAATATCATCTCTTTATATAATAATGCACTTTCTTTATCTTTTATTTGTAAAAATTTAGTATGTTTTTTTAAAAAATCTTGCATTTGATTTAAATGAATAAATTGAAGTGGTTTAAATAAATAATATGATATTACATTTGTTTTTTGTGATAAATGTTTTTTACAAAAATCATTTATCTTTAATATATCTTGAATATTTTTTATATCATAAAAATTCAAAATCTTTTGACATACATATATACCATATTTAATCTCCTTATTTAACATCTCATTCATCTTTTTTAAATCATATTTTTTTATTAATGATATATAAAAAATATTCAATATTGTTGCTAAAAATTCTGTATAAGATTCATTTAATAATATATCATAATCTGTACAAAATCTATTTGTAAATTCTCTAGAATTATTATGAATTAATAATAAATCTCTAAAATTAGCATGTATCATCTCATGAATTAATACCTTAATATGTTCTTCTTTTCTAAATAATATAATATCACCATTATCAGTTTTATTTGGATCTGAATGTGTTTCAACAAATGTTAATCCTGAATTACATTCATGAGGACCTAAACATAATTTATTAGGTGAATTTGGTAAAAGTTTTGTTAAAGAAGATGGAAAATAAGTTATTTTTTGTTGAAAATAAGAACGATTATATAAATTTTTAAATAATAAAATACATATAATAGTATTTAAAATATCATCTTTTTCTTTTTTATTTAACACTTTATTTTTTGAATAATAATTTAATTCGATTTCTTTAAATTGAATTTTATGTTCAAATTCAAAAGTATTTAATATATCATTTTGAATCATATTTGAAGTAAAACTTAAATTTGATAATTTTGAAGATAATTTATCTCTACTTACTTCATTTGTTGTTATTTGAAAAGATTGAAAATTTGTTGTTTTAATTAAAGATTGATATATTGTATTCATCTTTTGATAAACTAAATATAAAAATGAAGATTTTAGTATTTTTATTTTATCTATTTCAGGTGAAAATACATATTTATCAATTGTATTTAATAATTTATTCGTATCATTTGATATATTCATATTCATATTATTTAAATCTATATTCTAAATAATAATTCGATAAAAACATAATATCATAAAAATAAATTCATATTAAAAATATTAATCAAACAAATCATATATTGTACATACTTTTATTTCTTGTGATTTGATTGTTTCTTCTTTTTCACTTAATTCAATATCCGATTTTGAACCAACTTCAAAGTATATATATAAATCACCTTTCTTTTTTACATCATTTTCATTTTTATCATCTTCATCAGATTCTATATAAGGTATACCATACTTTTCAATTTTTATTATTTTATTATCTTTTAATAAATCTTTTTCAATTTTTATATTTATTTTTTCATTATTAGGTAAAGTTAAAACAAATTTAAATTCTTTTTCAATTATATCTTTATTAATATTTATACTTGATAATAAATCGTATTCATGAATTCTTTTAAAATCTTTATGAGATTTTGTCTCAATATTAATTATAACATCTCCTTTCTTTTGATAATTTTTCATTTCGTGACCTCCACCTTCCAATAATATTTCTCTACCATAAATAGGTATTTCAATCTTCTTTTTCTTTGTTTCACTTTTACCATTTTTAATTCTTTCTCTTTCATAACTAATTGATTTTTTTTCTTCATTTAATATATCTTTTAAACTTACTTTTACATTAATCACTATATCATCTGGTTTATCATATACTATTTGTTTTTCTATTCTCTTTTTAATATTCTTCTTACCTTTTTTACCCATTCCTTTAAATAAAGATGAAAACATATCAAAACCTCCTTCTTCTTCATCATCATTATCTTCATTATCATTATTTGCATCCATAAATAAAAAATTGTCTTTTAACATTTCCATATCATCTTCATCTAATGTTGAATGCATTGGAAATGTATGAACCTTAATTTGAATACCAGGTAAACCACCAAATCCACTCAAACCATTTAAACCAGAAAAAGCAGAAGCAGTTTGAGGATCTGCAAATTTGTGTAAAAGATCATTCATATCAAAACTCTTTTCATAACGCATATTCATAAAAGTATTCATATGTTGTTGAAAAATACTATTAAATACAACAAAAGGATCAACATTTACACCATCACTCATATCAAAATCAAATCCATCTTCATCTGAACCAGTTAAATCATACATTTTTCGTTTATCTTTATCATTTAATACAGCATATGCTTCTGCTATTTCTTTAAATTTTTCAACAGCTTCTGGATTATTAGGATTTTTGTCGGGATGATATTGTAAAGCTAATTTTTTATATGATTTTTTAATTTCTTCAACAGTAGCATTTTTATCAACTTCCAGAATAGTATAATAATCTTTTTTTTTATTTTGACTCATTTTTATTTTCTTTAAAGTTCTATTTTAAGAATCTTTATTTTGATTATTTAATAAACGAAATTTTATTTTAAATATCTTTAATTAATAGATATAATTAATTAAATGGGAAAAGAAATTGAAAAACGTTTTTTTAAGTTCAATGAAAAAAAATTAAAAGATGTTCTTTTAAATGATTTAAATGCCAAATATAAAGGTACTTATATATTTAAAGTTTGGAAAATGAAAGTACCTTCTAATATGGATCAATCAATTCATACTTTAAGAGTTCGTGATGAAGGTAGAAAACGTACTTTTACTATTAAAAAACGTGGAGGAAAAGAAAAGTTTGATACTGAATTTGAAGTTAAAATTGAAGATCCTGAAGAAATGCTTCATATGTTAAAACTTATGGATTTTGATTTAGATCATTATTATGAAAAAGTAAGAAGTATTTATAATGTTGGAACAAGTGAAGTTATTATTGATTATTATCCTGGTATGCCTGATAGTGCTGAAGTTGAATCTAAAAATGTTGGTTTATTAAAAAAATTAATGAAAAAATTAGATTTAAATGATAATGAAGAAGATCAACAAGAAAATAAAAAATTCTATGAATATTATGGTATTAAAGGTGGATTTGATGAAAGAATTGGAAAATTAAAAAATGGTTATACTTTTCAAAATGTATTAAAAAATTATAAACAATATGCTACAAAAAATCAAAATGAATTTAAAAAATATATGGAAAAACAAGTTAAATTATATAACAAAGTTAAAAAAGAAAATCAATAAGACATATAAAATAACTTTGTGATAAAAATAATAATTAAATAAATAAATTATCTTTATATTCTGTTTTATTATGTTTTTGATGCCAATAATATTCAAATAATATTTTTAATATAAATATGATATAATATCCTTGTATATATGGTTTATTTTTCATTAATATATCATAAATTAAAAATTCTTTAAATAAATCAGCAAAAATAACTAAATAATAACTTTTTTTAGAAAGACTAAATAATATAACACCAATTAAACGATAATAAATAGTATATAATAATATAGTTAAAATATTTTTATTTTGTTGCGCTTTGCTTATAAATAGTTTATTTAATAAATTATTTTTTTTTAATATTAAATAAACTAAATAATAACCGAATAAATCTAACCATTTGTCAATAAATTGATATCTCCATGTTTTACATAAGTCACATTTTAATTTATAAACTTTTTCATTTGTTCGATATTTTATATAAATACCTTTTATACAATCCATTAATAAAATTAAAATTACTTTTATTATATTATTTATTGGAAGTTTAAATAATAATATCATAACAATAAATCTTAATATAAAAGCTTCATAAATAACATCCATTTTCTTTATCACTCTATTTTTAATTAATATAAATTAAAAATTTATTATAAAAATAATAAAAATATTTTATTTGTCTTCTAACATATTATTATTGTTTATAAATTTAAATATTTTTTCTGTTTCATTTTTGTTTTCTTCAAAAACAATATTTATTGTTTCTATAACAGCATCTGAATAATTTTTATTATTATCTTTAATAAATTCATTATATTTATCTTTAATTTTATTTTCTATAAAATTAAATATATTTATATCTGTTTTAGGTTTTTTTATTTTAACTGATTCTAGTGATTCTAATAAATAATCCCTAACTTTTTTCCAAACATTATTATAAATAATAATATTATCTATTTTAACAATATTTTCGTTATCATTTTTAAATATAAAACTTTGATTTGAATCTTTGTCTAATAAAAAATTTAAATTTACTTTATTCTTTAAAATTTCTTTCAAAGTATCATAATATAAATGACTTAATAATAAATTTAATTGTATATCATCATTAATATGACTTGTATCAAACTTATCAAAAAATGGTATTAATATCTTATCAAAATCTTTATTGTTATTTTCATTTGATAAATTTATAATAAAATTATTTTGTTGATTTTCAATAATTGTATTATTTATAGTATTATTAGTTATATTATTAGTTATATTTAATGTTTCTTCATTTTTATTTTTTTGATTATTAATTAATTCATTTAATTCAGTTTGTTTTTTGTTTTTTAAATTTTCAAAATATAATGGGTTTTTTTTACAAACATCATAATGTTTTAATAAATTTTGTTTACTATAAAAAATTTTGTCACAATATTCACATTTTTTATTAGTATTATTATTATCTTTGTTTTTATCATTATTATTATTATTATCTTTATTATTATCATTATTATTATGATTATTATTATCATTTTTATTATGATTATTATTATTATTATTATTATTTTCAAAATCTAAATTAATATTTAAATTAGAGTTTATATCAGAATCTATATTTTTGTTTAATAATAAATCATTATTATTTTCTTCTTCAGATAATTTATCTTTTTTTAAATTATTATTAATTTTTTTTATTAAACTCATTTTATTTAATACCTCATCACTTAAATTATTATTTTTAATATTAGAACATTTTTTTTTTACTGAAATATGTTTTTTCATACTAGTTATATAATTTGTTTTATATATACATCTAGCACATTCATAATAATAATAGAATTTATTAATTGTGTTTTCATTAGAATCACTCATATTTATATTAATATATTATATTTTTTTTTATAAAAAATAACTTATATTTTTAGTCCTTAAAAAGGACTAAATTAAAAAAAATTTTATTTTTATTAAAAAAGTTTAGAGCTTTTTTTATGTATTGAATAGATTGTTTATTTTTTTTTATTAAAATATATAAAAAAATAAAAATACTAAAATAGTCCTTTAAAAGGACTAAAAAATTAGAAAAATAGTCCTTAAAAAGGACTAAAATCAAAAATCTAAAATTTAGTCCTTTTTAAGGACTACAAAATTATATAAAAAAGTTTAAATTAGTCCTTAAAAAGGACTAAAAATAAAAAAAATGAAAAATCAAAAAAAAACAATAACGGATTTTTTATTTTTTTTATTTTTTTAAATAGTCCTTAAAAAGGACTAAATAATAAAATAAAATAGTCCTTAAAAAGGACTAAAATGAAAACAATAAATTTGAAGTCCTTAAAAAGGACTAAATAATCAAATAAAATAGTCCTTAAAAAGGACTATTTCAAAAAAATAAAAAAATTTTATATTTTTTTCTAAATTTACTTAACGGATTTTTTTATAATAAAAACCATTATACTTTTATTAAGTTTTTTTATTTTTTTTCTAAATAGTCCTTAAAAAGGACTAAATTTTCTTTATTATTTTTTTTTATAAATATGATAAAAAAGTTGTGTGTATAAAACTAATTTTATATTTAAAAGTTGAGCACACACATCTTTCTTGGCAGAATCATTTGATTCTGTAGAAAGACATAAGTTTTTCTTAGAAAAAATTTGAATCATCTTTTATTCTAAAAACGTGTATCAACATTTATCTAATTTAGTTATATTAGTAAATCTGATTATAATTTATTAAAAATATTAATAAATTTATATTAAAAAAATAATATTTAAATTAAATTTTAATTTTCATCAAAAATTGTATTCTTAATTCTATTTGTGATATCTTTTACATCTTCATCCTCTTCATCCTCTTTCTCTTCTTCTTTTCGAATAGGTGAACGACACATAGGACATTTTGAATTATATTTAAATATGGCTGTCATACAATGATCATGGAAAACATTTTTACAAGTTCTACAACCAAATATTTTCATTTTACCAAAAATATCAAAACAAATAGAACATTCATCTTCTTCACAATAACGATATCCTGCATATTTATTTTTTTGTTTATCTTCTTCGACACTTTGCTTATTTCTATTTTCCATAAATTTGTTATGAGCATTTTTCATCATTAAATATTGCATTTCATTTACTGTATTTGAAGTTGCTTCTAAATCAGGTACTAAATGAAAAACTTTAATATATACTAAATAAATATGTTTACAATAAGACTTATGACGGTCATGATCAGGACAAGTACAACTCATTTTTTGATTATTAAATACAACATCATAAATACTTCCTGTACTTCCTAAAATTTGATATTTTAATTCATCTTCATCATTTTGTATAAAATTAAGTACTTTCATACTTTTTTCACTAATTGCTTTTTTAAGTCTTTTCATTTTATCATCTTTATTATGTTCTCCACTAACTTTGCCATAATATCTTCTTTGAGGTGCACTCATTTTATTAAATTTTATTAATAATAAAAATATAAATTATTATTCTAAATATATTTTATTCATTCTTTTTTAAATCGTTTTTTATTTAACAATTTAGAAGATTTTTTTTCATCATATTCAAATAATAAATTTAAACAATTTAATACAAAAGATTCTATATGCAAACTTTTTTTATTTCCTAATTCCATATTAATATTTTGTTTAGCATACATATCAATAAATAAATAACAAAATTCATTATTATTTTTATATTTATAAATTATTCTTTTAAAAATAAAATTCATAATCTCATTTGCAGGTACTAACTGTATATAAAGTTCATTTACAATTTCACGAATTCTTTCAATATCATTATTATTTATATTTTTATAATTTTCAATAATAAAACATAATTCTTCAATTTTATCGATATATGACAACTTAATCCATTCTCCTGTTATTAAATAACATCTAAATATACCATTTATATGTTTTAAATTTTGATTAAAATTTCGTGATAATTCGATACACTTATCAATCTCCTCATCACTTATTTTTTTACCAAAATTCTTTTCACTAATATTCTTCATCGATATTTTTATATCTTCAATATTCGGAAAAGATATTCTCATTAATAAACATCTACTTCTTAATGGTTCTATTAATCCTGATACATTATTACATTCAAATATAAATCTACAAGTATCATTTGATTTTTCCATCATTCTTCTTAATGCTGCTTGTGAATTAAATGATAGATTTTCAGCATTTTTAATATAAACAATTTTAGGTATTTGTAAACCAATATTTAGAGTTTGAATATATTCTTTTAAAAATCCATGAAAAAATATATTTTCATAAGACGCTAAATCCAATGGTGAAAATTCTATATGATATGGTGAATATCTATAGAATATTTCTTTTCTATCCTCCTCATATATTTTTGTACGAATATCATATATTTCTTTTGAATTTAATAAAGATGCTAAAAATGCATAAACTTTTATTGATTTACCAGAACCATTTGTACCATAAAATATTAAATTAGGAAGTTCAAAAATATTATTATTTTTTACTAAATTTTCTAATAATTCAGATTTAAAATCTAGATTTTCCAAAAAAGGTTGTGTTTCTATAAACGAATTCATTCTTTGTTTCCTTTTTATTATTTTTCTATTTTTTTTAAATTAAAATATAAACTTTAATTCATTTTATTTTAAAATTTTTTCATATATCTTTTATTATTATTTTATATTGATTCATAATTTATTATTATTTTATATGTAAACAATAATTATTTTTATCAAAATAAATATGATAATTTCCTAAGAAAGATGAAAAAAATATAATTATTTTAATAATAAACAAGCGCAAATAAATAAATATTTAATATTGTGATTAACATAACTTAATATATATAAATAAATAGCGTAAAAAATAAATAAAAAAAATCTATTTATATTTAATAAATAAAAAAAAATAATTTAATTTAATGATATTAATGGTATAATATTTTGTATAAATTTTTCTTTGTATTTTTCTTCTGACATCTTTTCAATATGTTCTTGATTTGCCAAAAATTGATCTTGACCATTGTCTCCATATAATTCAAATAAATTTACTCTTTTGTACATTTTTTCCATATTATTTACAATTGTAGTTCTTATATAAGTTGCATTTAAATCATCATCTTGCATATGATCATCAATCCAATATTGAAAACTTCTTTTAATATGTCTTATAGGTATATATTCTTTTGGTACATTTTCAATATACATTTTTGTAAATAATTTAATGTCTCCACCCATATTTCCCATTTCTAAACATTTTTTAATAAAATCATCAGGTATATGTAAAAATGAATCCGGTTTAATACTTCTATATAATTTACCTAAAGCTATATTTGCAGGATTATATATTGTTAATTGTGTTTCATTATTATTTATTAAATTACTATTACTTCTTTTTAATTGAATAGGAGAAAATTCATTATCTTCTTCTTTATTACGACTACTTAAAGCAGCTAAATATGTATTTTCTTTTTTTACATTATAATAATTTTTATTTTCCTCTTGTTCTAAATCACTACTACTATCACTTTTTTTACTTGGACTTAAATCATTATCGATTGATAATTTAGCTAAATAATTATTTGATATTGTTTTTTTTATATTATTTGAAGAATTATTGGAAAAATTATTTAAATTTTCATTGGATGTAGATGATATTAATTGAGAAGATGATTCATTTGTTTTTTTATTTTTTATAGATTTAATATCTCTTTCAATTTGACCTATCTTAAAATCTATTTTTTTTATATCATCTTGAGTATTTTTAAAAATACCCATCCATTTATTCATAGTTTCTTCATAAAATGTTATAAAACTATCAAACTTTTTTTCTAAATTCTTCACTTTTTGATTTACATTATAATTTACATCTTTTAAATTTTTACAATTTTCACAACTATGATTACTTGTTTTTTTATGTCTATTTTTTTTATATTTTTTTTGACTATTATTACTTTCATCTGAAGATTCTAAATAAATCTCCATTTTTTCCTTTTTATCATTTTTATTCATTTTTCTTTATTTACTTTTTATTCATTTATTTTTATTTAAATTTAATTTCTTTAAATAGTAAAATTAAAAAAAATAAGATATTAACTTAAAATTTAAGATATTAATAAATAATTATTTAATTTATTAAATAAATCTATATAAAAAAATATAAATATAAATATCTATAAAAGACTAAAAATGTATGATCTTTCAGTTGAAGATAAAATAGAAATTGAGTCAAATATTCTTAATTTTAAAAAACAAAAATTTGATGATTTTATAGAATCAGCATTAGTACTAGGTGAATTAGCTAAAATGATGAAATATAAAAAAACAAATATTTTTGAAAAAATGGATAAAATGAATCCTATATGGGTTCGTCTGATGAGTGAAAAAAGTGATGAAGTATTATTTATTTTACAAGAATTAATTTATCAAATTAATCAATCTGAAAATTTTTTAAATAAAGAAAATATAAATCAAACAAATAATATAATTCAATTAAATGAAATAAAAATACCTGAAAGAATTAATCAAACAAATATAAATGTAAATATGAATTTAGAAAAATACAAAAAAATAATAGAAAAAAGAGAAAAAAGTAAAAGAATATTAAAACCATTTGTACCTTTATTAAAAAATTCATTTTCTGAAAAATTAATTTAAAAAATATTTATTTTTATTATTTATTTAAATAAATAAGTAATTCAATTTAAAAAAAAATGGTAAATATAAAATAGTAAATAAAGATGAAAAAGAGTAATTCAAAGAACGATTTTAAAAATTTAAAAATAAAAAGAGAGCAGAGTAGTTCTTCTTTAAATAAAAATACACAAGTGTTAACACCTCGTAGTTCACAAAATAATAATACTATTAGTTATAAATCTGTATTAAATTCTCCTTCTTCACAATCAAATCAAGTAAAAGTATCAAATCAAGTAGAAGGAAAGAATGAATTTAAAAGAGATTTAAATTTTTATATTCGTCAATCAAGTAAACCATGGGCTGAAATTCTTTAAATAATATAAATAATATTAATAATTTTTTTATTCAAAACCAAATATAGTTGATGAATCAACCATATTTACATCACAATCTTTAGCTATTAAATATCTTTTTTGACCAATAGATGAACATTTTGAACCTTTACAATCAGGTACAGAATTTACAAGACTATCAACTTGTGGTTCTGATACAGCCATACATTTTAATTTAGATTTATTTTTGTTAGCACTACTATCTAATAAAACTAAACGATTTGATTTATCCCAAAACCATTTTTGTTTATTATTATTATCTGAACACTCTGACATATACAATTTTTCTTGATTAGGTGAATAAGTTAAACATGTATTATCATATCTATTTACTATTTGATTTTTATTATTTAATTGCCATGATTGATATGATACAAATGGAGCAACACTATCCATATAAATTAATGATGACATTGGATTAGTACCACTTGTTCTAGTAGCTACTTTAATTGGATTTTTCATAGTCGTTTTTCTATCAGCATATGATGATAATTGATTTACTAATCTTCCTGAAGCTATATAATTTGTACCAGCTGGACCAGGTGGACCAGCAGGACCAATAGGTCCTGTCATTAAAGGATTTTGTGCAGATAATGATTGCATAACATTATCACGAACAGTTTGACTTATAATTTTTTTTATTTGACATTCTTGCATTTTTGATAAACCTTGTTTTTGAGCTTGTATTTCTTCAGGGGTCATATTCCATTCATCTAATTGAATATCACATGTTTGAGATGTTGATGATTGTGTCGATGATGTAGATACATTAGCTGCACTTGAAGCAGTTTTAGATGTGTTATCAAATCTTTCTTTTTTATGTTTATTTTTTGATTTGTTATGATCATTTTTATTCTTTTTATTTTTTTTAGATTTTTTACTTTCGAAACCTTCGATAAAAAGAGAATTAACATAAAATTCATTTAATTCTTGTTTTTCGATAAAACGTTGAAAAATTTTAAATAATAATGTTAAAAAGAATATAACTAAAATAAGAGTTAGTATATTTTTATTTATTTTCATTTTTATTTTTTTATTATCCCTATTTTATATTTATATAAAAAATATATTTTTATTCTTAATTTGTTTTTACTTTTTATTTTTTATTTTTTTTATTTAATTAAATGAAAAATAAAATGAATTTAAAAAAAAACTATGATTAAGTATAATATAGACAGATTAAAAACTCAAAAATGGGAATTTTAAATCTTACCGAAATCTTAAAGAAACATTGTAGTAATGCTATTCATAAACGTTCTTTAGACAATTATAAAGGACAAATAGTTGGTGTTGATGTATCAATTTTTTTATATAAATTTGTAAGAAATGATATGTGTTTAGAGGGAATGATAAAATTAATTTTAAGATTATTAAAAAATTTTATTTTACCTGTTTTTATTTTTGATGGAAAACCTCCAAAAGAGAAGAGTGATGTTATTGAAGATAGAAAAGAAAAAAGAGAAATTTTAGAAATAAAAAGAGAAGTACTTGAAAAATGTATAAATGAAAAAGAAAATAAGTCAAAAGAAGAATTAATTCAAAGTATTAAAGAAGTAATGCAAACTAAAAATGAAAATGTTCGTTTAAATGATGAAGAGATTGTACAATTAGTTGAAAAAAATGACCATTATGATGAATTAGAAAAAACAAAAAAAAATATTATTTATATCCGTTCTGAACATATTGAATTAACTAAAAATATTTGCAATTTTATGGGTGTACCTTATATTGTATCTAAAGGTGAAGCAGAAACATTATTAGCTAATTTATCAAGAGATGGAATTATTGATTGTATTATATCTGAAGATACTGATGTTTTAGTTGGAGGTGGTAAAATATTTTTAAGAGATTTTATGTTAGATAATAATCAAGTGACAGAATATTGTCTACAAGGTATTCTAGATAATCTTGAATTTACTTATGATCAATTTATTGATATGTGTATTTTATGTGGTTGTGATTATACAAGTAAAGTAAGTAATGTAGGACCCGTATCTGCACATAAATTGATAAAGACACATATAAATATTGAGAATGTTTTAGTTGAATTAGGAAAAAAACCTGAAAAATATAAAGTACCTGATAATTTTGATTATAATCAAGCAAGATATTTATTTAAAAATGCACTAGTTATAGAAAATATTGAAGAAGTTATTGGTAAAATTAAAATGAAAACTCCAAATATAGAAGGATTAAATCAATTAATTTATGATTCAAATAGTAATCTTCATGAAAAATATAGAGAAGAGATTAATTTGAATTTAATGGAATATATTAAAATTATTAAAAATTATTTACCGAATCTTTGTCAAGAATTCATTTATCAAAATACAAATACAATTAATAATTTAAACGATAATACAAATGTTCAAAATGATTTATCTTCAAATATATCAAATCATAAACATTCAAAAGGTACAAAGAAAATAACAAGTTTTTTTACTGTTCTTCCTAAAGATAGTAAAAAATAATTATATTTACTAATATATTAAATATAATATCCATCACTCATTTTTTATTTAAAAATTTATAAAATTTATATTTTATAAAAATTATTAAAATTATATTTTATATTATTCATTTATATTTGAATAATAAATTATTAAAAAGAAATATTAAATTTTTATTTTTTATTTTTTTTATTTTTTTTTATTTTTTTTATTTTTTTATACTCCATTTGACTTAAGCAGTTGCGGTTGCAGCAGCAGCATCGGCCTTAGTGGTGAAATGTTTCTTGAGGAAACGTTGGAGGTTGAAGAAGTGAACAACTTCACCATCAGCTGGTTGAAGGAGATCTTTGAGTTTAGCATCACAGAGAATCTCTTTCTTAGCAGCAGGGTTTTGGAGGTTGTGTTCCTTGATGTAAGCATTAATCTTACGGGTAGCTTCGGTACGAGCAAGTTCAGTACCTTCGGGCATACCGAGGAAACCAGCAAGTTGAGCTGAAATAGGGCTTTGTTTAGCAAAGCCACTGGGGTTGCGAGCTTTGGTGCTCTTGCGCTTTTCAGCTTTTTCAGCCTTCTTTTGCATTTCCTTGCGCTCTTTAGAATATTCCTTTTCTAAAGCTTTGAGAGCAGTAGAGAGGGTCTTGAAGTTGTTTTGAGCAGCATGGATTTGAGCAGCAGTTTCGGCGAGTTGAGCATGCATCTTTTTGATGATGAGTTCAGCACCAGAAAGGTTTTCATCTGAAGTTTCAGCAGGGGCAGCAACTTCAGTTGTAGCAGGGGTAGCAACTGGAGCAGCTACGACAGGAGCAGCTTCAGTTTCTTTCTTAGCAGCAGCACGCTTTTTGGGAGCGGCAGCAGTTTCTTGAACAGGGGTAGCGGCAACTACAGGAGTAGGAGCGGCAACAGTTTCGGTTTTGGTTGCAGTAGCAGTTTTGGTTTTAGGAGCCATTTTTCTTCTTATACTCTTATCTAATTTATTATTTTTCGGTTTTATCCGCACTGATTTATATAATACGATTCTTTTTTAAGTCTCTTAAATTTGACTAAAAATATTTTACTAAAAGAATACTACCAAAATGGTCTTTTTTATATTTTTTTTTTATTTTAAAAAATTATAAAAAATAAAAATAAATTATAATTTATAAAAAATAATTATTTAATTAATTAATTAATTATTTATTTTTTTCTTATATTTTTAGGTAATCAAATTTTTCTTATATTTTTATATTTTTTAGGATATTTTTTTGATTTTTTTTAAGTACTCAAAAATAAGATACATATCGATATTGATTTTTAATCAAAAAGACACTACAGATCAATATTCATTTTTATTATTTAAAAAATAAAATTCAATTTAAAATATATTTTTTATAAACATATATAAATATAATTAGAAATGGGAGGAAAAGCAATAAAAAAAGTTCAAATATCACGAATTCAAAAAGATGATTATGAATTTATAAAAAAAAATATTTATGAATTATTATCAAAAGATTTTCAAATCGATTTTTTATTTGAACTTCCTGAAAAAAATGATTTTGGAGATTTAGATATTTTATATTTATCTCATATAAACAAAAATATAAAAGATTATATTATTCAATATTTTAATCCTAATGAAATTGTATCAAATGGAAATGTTATATCTTTTGATTATAAATTAAATAATAATCTTTATTTTCAAATTGATCTAATTAAAATATCAAATTTAGAAATATCAAAATTTTATTTTTCATATGGTGACGTTGGTAGTATATTAGGAAGAATTGCTAATTATTATAATTTAGTATTTGGATTTGATGGTTTATGGTTAAATTTAAATATTGATACTATACATGAATACTTAACAACATCATCAAAAGATACATTAAAAATAAAAAATGAAAGATTAGAAAAATATTTAATTGAAAATAAAAATAATTATGAAAATTTAGGAAAAATAATTTTATCAGAAGATCCAAATGAAATATGTATTTATTTAGATTTAGATTATGAAAATTGGAAAAAAGGTTTTTATAAAAATGAAGATATATTTAAATGGATTATTAAATCTAAATATTTTAAAAAAGATATATTTTATACATTAAATAGAGATCATAGAATAAGAAATGAAAAAAGAAGTTTTTATAAAGATTTTATAAAATATATATTAGGTGATGAAGAGATAGAAAATGCAAAATTAAAAATATCTATAAATAATCAATTAAATGCTATTAAATATTTTAAAAAAGAAGATGAATTAATTAAATTAATTGAAAACCAAAAAATAAAATTAGAAAGAAAAGATAAATTTAATGCATACATATTTAAAGATTTTGGTATAGAAGATAAAGAATTAGGAAAAAATATTGAAAATTTTAAAAATTATATAAAAAATAAATATAATACTTCTTTTGAAGATTGGATAGATAAAAATAGTAAAACTGAGATTGTTAATTTAATTAAAGATTATTTGATTATATAATATAAAAAATAAAATAAAAATAAAAAAAATAAATCATTAAAGATTAGAATCATATATAATATAATATGTCTAATTTATTTGAAAATGAAAAATTTAAAGAATTTATTAAAAATTTTGTGTTTTTTATATCATTTTTTTCAATAGCATTTTTTCTTCTTTTACATGTTTACCACAAAAATAAAAATCCTGTTATCTCAACAGAAACATCCTCTTTACTATTGATTTTACTATTTTTAATTGGTTTTACAATTAAATCTTTATTATTATCAAGTTCTGAATCAAAAGATTCTATGTATTTTGTTGGTATTTTATCTTTTTCAATATTTATTCAATGGATTATAAACATTAGTATTGAATTCTTTTCAAAAAAATTAGAATCTAATAATAAACCTTTTGAAAATTATTTTAAAAAACTAGGTATTGTTATTTTTACTACAATCATTAATGTTGGTATTTGTATTTATATTTTAAATAATTTAACTAAAGGATCTAATTTATCAGATCTTATATCCAATTTTAATAAAGAAGTAAAATATGATTATTATTATTTTATTTTCTTTTTAATTATGTTTTTTCTTTATTCACTTCAATTTACATCTTTATATTCAAATACAACTAAATCATCTTTAATTTTACCTTCATATTTAGCAATTTATATTTTATTAACTATTCTTGTTTTTATAATTTATTTAGGTCTTAAGATTAAATTAATAGATACAAATCAAATTTTAACAACAATAATTGTATTGACATGTTTATTTTCTCTTTTTATTTACATTTGGTTATATATGGTTATAGATAGTATTAATACTATATGTAAAAATAAAAAAAAAGAAGAAAACAAAGAAAAAAAACCTTCACTTTTTAATAAAATATTAATACCATTTTTAATTATATCCATATTTGTTCTTATTTGGATTATTGATACTAAAAAATGGTCAAAATTAGAATGTGGTATTTATTTAATCATCACTTTAATATTATTAACATCTTTTAATTCTATATCTACTAAATACCCTAATTTATCCCTTTTATCAATGTGGTTATTAGTTGAATGGATCTTTGTCACTTACTATAATTGGATAAATGTTCAAAATTCTTTCCAATGTCTATTTAATAGTTAAAATATTTAAACAATAATTTAAAAAATTAAATATTTCAATTTAAATAAATAAAAAAATTATTTTTTTATTGAATGTTGGTAAAATATTTGATTCACTATGATATATTGTTTATTTATCCTTCTAATTTTAACTTCACATATCTCATTTTCATTTATATCATGACGAAAATCATTTGTAAAATATAAGTATTGTTGGTTTAAATCTATTTTAATTTTTTTATTTGTTGAATTTATAAAAACAATATATATTTCACTAATAAATGTTTGTTCATCATATAATATTTTAACATCAAATGTTAATTGAATATTAGAACTTTCATATATTTTAGGTATAATTGTATAAAAATAATTTAAATCTTTTACTTCTATATCCATATTTAACTTCTTTTCATTTAAATTATTTTGATTATTATCATTTTTTTTATCTACTTCATTTGGATTCGCTATTGGTCTTATTTTATTTTTTTTTTCAGTAAAAATACTTTCAGGAAGTTGCAAATATATATTATTATGATGATTTGATAATAAACACATACCATATTTTTCACTAAATCCTAAAAAATTTTCACCATCATAAATTATAACACCCCCTACTAAATTTTCTTGTAAACCTATTCGTACACCTTTTTTAAATGAACCTCCACCTTCACAACTTAATGCTGACATATAATGAATTTCATCACTTATTTTATCTTCAAATGCGGATACTTCTTCTTCACTTATTATTTTTAAATTATTAATTATCTCATTCCTATTCATTTTTTAGAGTTAAATTATTGTATTTTATTTATCTAATAATTTTCTTTTTAAGTTCTATTTTATTTACTTTTTATTTTTTTCTAAAATGCGCTCAATTTAAAATCATCAAAATCACTTTATAATTTCTATTTTTTTAAGTCGTATTTTTAACTTAAAAAAAACTTAAATATTTGTGCGATTATTTTTTTATATTTTTATAAAGGAATTTGATCAATTATAATTTCAAAAAAAATAAAAAATAATTTAATTATGTTTTTAGAATATTATATATTTGTCTTACAAGAATATAATTTTTAGTAATACGTCTTACACGTATTTTACATATTTCATTTTCATTTAGTTCTTTTCCAAAATTTTCATAAAAATATAAATTATTTTCATTGAATTCTATTTTTATTTTTTTATTTGCATTATTTATAAATACAATCATTATTTCACTTATAGATGTTTGTTCATCATATAATATTTTAATATCAAAAATTAAATGAAAACTAGATTTTTCATATGATGATGGTATAGTTGTATAAAAATAACTAATATCTTTAACTTCAATATCTATATTAAAATATTTTGATGTATTGTTATTTTGATTTGGTTTAATTCTATTTGTTTCTACAAAAAAATTATCAGGAATTTTAAGATTTAAATTATTAAGATGATGAGATAATAAACACATATCATATTTTTTACTAAATTTATCATGATAAGCAGATACCTTTTCTTCACTTATTATTTTTAAATTATTAATTATTTCATTCCTATTCATTTTTTCAAATATTTTATAATCTTATTTATTTATTTTTTAAATCCTTTTTATTTTTTATTTTAAAATATCTTTTTATATTTTTATTTTTTTCTTTAAATTAAAAACAGTACTTAAAAAATAATAGTACTTAAATAGAAAAGGTAAGAATAAATATAAAAATTAAAATAAAAAAATATAAATCGTTTTTTTAGTAAAATAAAAATCAAAATATAAATAAAGTTATATTTTCAAAAAAATTAAATTTTGTAAAAATAGGAGTTATATAATATAAAATGACAGGAGGTTTACTTCAATTAGCAGCTTATGGAGCTCAAGATATTTATTTAACAGGAAATCCCCAAATATCTTTTTTTATCGCAGTTTATAGAAGATATACAAATTTTGCGATTGAAAATATAAGACAAAATTTTTATGGAAATGGAGATTTTGGACAAAAGGTATATTGTATTATAGATCCGATAGGTGATCTAATAAATACAATATATTTGCGAGTACAACTACCAACATTAAAACCCTATGCATATACTGATGAATCAGGAAATCAAGTAAAATATTATTGGGTAAATTCAATCGGAAATGCAATAGTAAAATATGTTGATATAGAAATAGGTGGTACATTAATAGATCGTCAATATGGAATATGGTTAGAAATATGGAGTGAATTAACAGTTGACTTAAGTAGACGTCAAGGTTATTATGATATGATTGGAAAATCAGAGACACCTGTAAATTTTAATAATGATAAAGATTTAGATTTATGGATACCTTTACAATTTTGGTTTAATCGAAACATTGGTTGTTCTTTACCTTTAATTGCTTTACAAGAACATGAAGTAAGAATTAATGTTGCATTTAGAGAATTATCACAATTAATTATATCTTCCAATGGAGAGATTTTTGATTTAAAATCATTGTGTCAAAAAAAACCGGGTGTTCCTGATACTTTACAAATATACGAAACATATTTAACAGTAAATTATATATTTTTAGAAGATGAAGAAAGAAAAAAATTTGCAAAAAATAATCACCAATATTTAATAGAACAACTTCAAGTATATTCAACAACTTTAACTACTAAAGGAACACAAGTACCAAATAGTGATGTACCTGGAGAATGTGATGAATATTTTGATCCAAATTCACCAACCGGAACTACAAGAGGTTTAAGTCCTGAACTTTTTCATAGAGTTATATTAGATTTTAATCATCCTATGAAAGAATTAATTTGGGTTTTCCAAAATCAAAATGTTCTTTCTCTATATCCTTATGGTGGAAATGAATGGTTTAATTTTTCAACACAAAGTTATAGAAATATGAAAAAGAATGGTTTAGATCCCATGGTATCTTGTAAAATCGTTTTTGAAGGTAAGGATAGAATTGATTATCGTCCTGCTAAATATTTTAGAACTGTTATACCTTTTGAATGTCATACTTGTACACCTAATAATTTTATTTATTGTTATTCTTTTTCAAATAAACCTGAACAATTTCAACCAATGGGTTCATGTAATTTTAGTAGAATTGATGATCAAGAATTATATATTAATATATCTGATCAATTAAGTCAACCTATTATAACTGTATTTGGTGTAAATTATAATATTCTTAATATAGCTGGTGGTATGGCTGGTGTTGAATACATGACTTA
>JACCDI011891657.1_pt1 | contig 20201 bp, 18 predicted proteins | sample 7442791 | NCBI WGS metagenome assembly JACCDI01 (sample SAMN15323434, study PRJNA562643) | freshwater metagenome | isolation source: river surface water | place: USA:Blue River Watershed | collected 2017-08-15
ACCATCGAGCCGGTCGCTTCGGACACCGGCAGGCCGGCGCCGATCGCAGCGGCCATCGGCTCTTCGATCAGGAACACTTGCGATGCGCCCGCGCCTAGCGCGGATTCACGGATCGCACGGCGCTCGACCTGGGTCGAACCGCAGGGCACGCAGATGATGATGCGCGGTGACGGCTTGAACAGCTTGGTGTCGTGCACCATGCGGATGAACTGCTTCAGCATCTGCTCGGTGACGGTGAAGTCGGCGATCACGCCGTCCTTCATCGGGCGGATCGCCTCGATGTTGCCCGGCACCTTGCCCAGCATCTGCTTGGCCTCCTTGCCGACGGCCTGGATGTTCTTCTTCGCGTTCGGGCCGCCTTGCTGGCGGATGGCGACGACCGACGGCTCATCGAGCACGATGCCGAGGCCGCGCACGTAGATCAAGGTGTTCGCGGTGCCCAGGTCGATCGCGAGGTCGTTCGAGAAATAGCTGCGGAGAAATGAGAACATGAATTCGGATCCAAAAAGCGCCGGAGCCCTGCGAGCTACGGCAAAAAATTCGTTATCGGCGCGGGCGGCGCAATGCGCGCGCCCATGGCGGTCATTAACCTGACATTCTACCTTATAATCCCCGTCGAATTGGCTGTCAGAAACGCCAAAAAGCCTGCGTTTCCCTACATTTCTTCGGCAAAACGAGTTCTCGAAAGAGAACGAAGTTTCGTCGCGGCGACGCGCAGGAAGGACTACGCAGCCGCCGCATTTTTGCCATTTTTGGAACCCTTGACCCGGGCGGTCCCGCCCGCAAGCCCCATGTCCCTGTCCCTTACCGATATCGCGCGCCTGGCCAAGCTCGCGCAACTCGACTTGTCCGAACAGCAAGCCTCGGACACCCTGGCCAAGCTGAACGACATCTTCTCGCTGGTCGAGCAGATGAAAGCCGTCGACACCACCGGCGTCGAGCCGCTGTCGCATCCGGTCGCCGCATGGCGCAACGACCTCGCGATGCCGCTGCGCGAAGACCGCGTCACCGAGGTTAACCGCCGCGACGACTACCAGCAACCGGCGCCGGCCGTGCAGGATGGCCTGTATCTGGTGCCGAAAGTGATCGAATAAACCCTGCCGACAGAATTTTTCCGGCCACACGCCGTACCGCAGACTCTCCCATGCAAACACTCAAGCAACTGTCAGCACAGCTGAAGAACAAGCAGGTGTCGGCTACCGAGCTGGCACAGTCCTATCTCGACCGCATCGCCGCCAGCGACCTGAACGCATTCACCGGCGTGAACGCCGAGCAGACCCTCGCACAGGCGAAGGACGCCGATGCAAGACTTGCCAGCGGCGACGCCGGCGAACTGACCGGCCTGCCGATTGCGCACAAGGACATTTTCGTCACGCGCGGCTGGCCTTCCACCGCAGGATCAAAGATGCTCTCAGGCTACAACAGCCCCTTTGATGCAAGTGTGGTGGAACAGTTCCGCGCGGCAGGCATGGTCACGCTCGGAAAACTGAACTGTGATGAATTCGCCATGGGCTCGTCGAACGAGAACTCGTTCTTCGGTGCGGTGAAGAACCCGTGGGACAAGACGGCCGTGCCCGGCGGCTCGTCGGGCGGCTCAGCGGCTGCAGTGGCCGGCGGGCTGACGCCGGCGGCGACCGGCACCGATACCGGCGGCTCGATCCGCCAGCCGGCCGCGCTGTGCGGCATTACCGGCATCAAGCCGACCTATGGCCGTGTGTCGCGCTACGGCATGATCGCTTTCGCATCGTCACTCGACCAGGGCGGCCCGATGGCATGGACCGCGGAAGACTGCGCGATGCTGTTGAACGGCATGACGAAATACGACGCGCGAGACGCGACCTGCATAGAACGTGACGCGGAAGACTTCTCCCGTCACCTCGGCGACTCGCTGCAAGGCCTGAAGATAGGCGTGCCGAAAGAGTATTTCGGCGAAGGCCTCGCGGCCGACGTGCAGGTGGCGATACAGGCGGCGCTGAAGGAATATGAAAAGCTCGGCGCGACGCTGGTCGATGTGTCATTGCCGAAGACCTCGATGTCGATTCCCGCGTACTACGTGATCGCGCCGGCCGAGGCATCGTCGAACCTGTCGCGCTTCGATGGCGTGCGCTATGGCCATCGCGCGAAGGATTACGGCGACCTGTCCGACATGTACCGCAAGACGCGCGCCGAAGGCTTCGGCGACGAGGTGAAGCGCCGCATCCTCGTCGGCGCCTATGTGCTGTCGCACGGCTATTACGATGCGTACTACCTGCAGGCGCAAAAAATCCGTCGTCTGATCGCAAATGATTTCCAGGACGCGTTCAAGTCCTGCGACGTGATCATGGGCCCGGTCGCACCGACGGTTGCGTGGGACCTTGGCTCGAAAGCCAATGATCCGGTCGCGAACTACCTGGCCGACATCTACACGCTGTCGACCAGTCTGGCCGGCCTGCCGGGCATGTCGATTCCGTGCGGCTTCGGGCAGGGCGACAAGAATGCGAAGCGCCCGGTCGGCCTGCAACTGATCGGCAACTACTTCAACGAGGCGAAGCTGCTGAACATTGCGCACCAGTTCCAGCTTGCCACCGACTGGCACACCCGCCGTCCGGCCGTTTGATAAGGATTGATGACCATGCAATGGGAAGTCGTGATCGGTCTCGAGACGCACGCGCAGCTCACCACCGAATCGAAAATCTTCAGCGGCGCGCCGACCGCCTTCGGCGCCGAGCCGAATACGCAGGCCTGCCCCGTGGATCTCGCGCTGCCGGGCGTGCTGCCGGTGCTGAACAAGGGCGCGGTCGAGCGCGCGATCCAGTTCGGCCTTGCGATTGGCGCAACGATTGCGCCGCGCTCGATCTTCGCGCGCAAGAATTATTTTTATCCTGACCTGCCGAAGGGCTACCAGATCAGCCAGTTCGAGATCCCGGTGGTGCAGGGCGGCACGCTCTCCTTCGGCGTCGAGAAGGACGGCAAGCCCGAGGTAAAGACGGTGCAGCTGACCCGCGCGCACCTCGAAGAAGATGCCGGCAAATCGCTGCACGAGGACTATCACGGCATGACCGGCATCGACCTGAACCGCGCCGGCACGCCGCTGCTGGAAATCGTCACCGAACCCGACATGCGCAGCGCGGCCGAGGCGGTCGCGTATGCGAAGGCGCTGCACGCGCTGGTGGTGTGGCTGGGCGTCTGCGACGGCAACATGCAGGAAGGTTCGTTCCGCTGCGATGCGAACGTGTCGGTGCGCCCTGTCGGCCAGAAGGAATTCGGCACACGCTGCGAGATCAAGAACCTGAACTCGTTCCGCTTCCTCGAGGAGGCGATCAACTACGAGGTTCGCCGGCAGATCGAGCTGATCGAGGATGGCGGCACCGTGGTGCAGGAAACCCGGCTGTACGATCCGGACAGAAAGGAAACGCGCTCGATGCGCAGCAAGGAAGACGCGATGGACTATCGCTACTTCCCCGACCCCGACCTGCCGCCGCTGGCGATCGCGCAGGAATGGATAGACCGCGTGAAAGCGTCGCTGCCGGAACTGCCGGGCGCGATGCGCGAGCGCTTCGTGAACGACTACCAGCTGCCCGAGTATGACGCGATGGTGCTGACGCAGTCCAAGGCGATGGCGTCGTACTTCGAGGCTGTCGTCGCTGCCGCAGGCAAGGAGCAGGCGAAGCCGGCCGCGAACTGGCTGATGGGCGATGTGTCGTCGACGCTGAATCGAGAAGGTATCGACATCGCCGCGTCGCCGGTCAGCGCGGAGCAGCTGTCGCTGCTGTTGAAGCGCATCGCCGATGGCACGATCTCGAACAAGATCGCGAAGGAAGTGTTCGGCGCGATGTGGGAAGCGAAGGCTTCGTCTGCCGCGCTGGCCGACGAGATCATCGAAGCCAAAGGCCTGAAGCAGATCTCGGACACCGGCGCGCTGGAGAAGATCGTCGACGAGGTGCTGGCCGCGAATGCGAAGTCGGTCGAGGAATTCAGGGCCGGCAAGGAGAAGGCGTTCAACGCGCTGATCGGGCAGGCGATGAAGGCGACCAAGGGCAAGGCGAACCCGGCGCAGCTCACGGAGCTGCTGAAGCAGAAGCTGGGCTGAACCAGCCCGCAACCCGCGTGGCGGAGAGTAGCGAGCTCCGCCACGTACCATTGGCATACCAGTCTCGGAACACTGCACTCCCGGAGGTAACGAACAGGTCTCCTTCGATTTGATGCGCAGGCCTGCCATGCAACCCACTTCTGCAGCTTCTTCTACCAATCCTCCGAATACCAACTCGCCTTCCGTACTCCCCTGCGAGGAATCGCGTATCGAGGGTGACGAATGTTCGAATTCTGACCAGAAGACGGGCTCCTCAATCGCATTCAGGCGGCACGAAGCAACTGCTCACCCGCTGCCAGTGCCTGATGCGCCTGCCTCCGCCACCACGGTGCATACGGCTCCCCAAATGGCGGCGCGCAGCGCAACGGGAACTCAGGCAGCGCAAGCCATCAATACCGAACCGCAGATGATCGCCGACGGCGTGTTCATCGGCGAAGGCAGGGCGAAGAGCGGTGAAAAATTTTTCCTGAAAATGGAAAAAATCACCCCTAGGAATAAGGCTCACTGGCACAAATATCTGCAAGCCACGCTGTACCTGTGTGGCGGTGGCCGCTCTCTGCTGAAAGATCTGATTCGAACCACAGAAAAAGCGACTGCCGCTGACGGCACCCGCTACTACCGCAATGAGCATTACGATGAAGTCGCTCCGCTGGTCGGCCAGAGCAAGGAGGAATTTCATGCATTCATCAACCTGCTTGGCAAGCGCGGGTTCAGTTCCGCACCTGAAGACAAGAGCAAGCGAGCTGCGTTGATGGACATCGATGCAGGTGCCGGATCGTTTTCACTTGGCACCAGCGACGAGTTTTATGTGATTTGCGCGATGAAGAAGGCAGATTTCCAGATGCCTGTGGCGAACAATCACGAAAACTTGTCCGAACCACTTAACCTCAAGGAATACCTGAGTCTGTACGGCGATCTGCTGATGTGTGTCAGCGCCAATTTCTCCTGGAAGGACGGCTTTCACAGCAGAGGCATCTTCAGAAACCCATGCAACACCATCGCAAATACGCACAAAGGTATAGCAATGATCCTGCACGGGTTCACTGGCACCGTCGCAAAAAAATATTTTCCGGATAAGCAAGCCCTGTTCGTGAAGCCCATTACATCGATGCAGTACCTGATCTCATCCTCATTGCAGCCGGACGATTACAGCGTGCAGGACTACTCGCACGAAGAGGCCTTGGCAGCGTCCAAGGAAGCTTTCCTCGACGGCGACAATTTTGAAATGCCGATGAATCGCATCAAGGTCAGCGCCCTTGATCGTCTTTATCGAAATCACGCCGCCACCTGAGCACTAAGGTTTGGGGCCAGCCTCCGAACGGAACTGAAAGCGCTGGCTGCTATATTCATTCCCGGCACCATCCGTTTCTCGGGAGTGATAAAAATGAAAAGCATCTCCGCAGCATTTGTCTTCGTGATCGCTCTGTTCAGCGTCAGCGCACATGCGCAGAGCACGCAGATCAGCACCGACTACCTGATGACGATCCATATTCCGACCGAGCGCAAGTCGATCGACGGCAATCTGGTGGTGGTGAACATCCTGCCCGGCGGCTGGGTGAAGGGACCCAAGATCTCGGGCAAGGTGATCTCCCCCGGCGGCGACTGGATACGCGTGATGCCGTCCGGCGTGCTCCGGCTCGACGTCAGGCTGACGATCGAGACCGACGACGGCGCGCTCATCTACATGAACTACGGCGGCGTGGTGGTGACGTCGAAGGAAGCGAACGATGCGCTGGCGCGCGGCGAGACGCTGGACGACAAGGGCATGCCGTATTTCATCGCGACGCCTCAGTTCCAGACCTCATCCGAAACATACGACTGGATGAACAAGCTGCAGGGCATCGCGAAGATGGCGAAGTACAAGCGCACGAAGGCCGAGGCTTACGTCGAGTACGATGTGTTTGCGGCGCGCTGACGCGCGCACACAAGCCGACCGCTCAGGCGACGCCGTACTTTTCGCGGTAGGCCGCCACCGCCGGCGTGAACTTTGCCAGCTCCGCGCTCGCGCCCGGCCCCGACAGGTAGGCAAACAGGTCGTTCAGGTTCGCGATCGGTATCACCGGCATGCCATAGCTCTGCTCGACTTCCTGCACCGCCGACAGTGCCGACAGCGCGCCTTCGGCGCCGCTCTTTTCCATGCGGTCGAGCGCGATCAGCACCGCGCACGGCGTCGCGCCATTGGCGCGGATCATCTGCACCGACTCGCGGACCGAGGTGCCGGCAGAGATCACGTCGTCGATGATCACCACGCGGCCTTCGAGCTTCGCGCCGACGATGGTGCCGCCCTCGCCGTGGTCTTTCGCTTCCTTGCGGTTGTACGCGAAGGGCACGTTGCGGCCTTTCGCGGCCAGCGCGATGGCCGTGGCCGACGCGAGCGTGATGCCCTTGTATGCGGGGCCGAACAGCATGTCGAAGCTGACGCCGGCATCGAGCAGCGTCTGCGCATAGAAATTCGCGAGCTGGCCAAGGCGCGCGCCATCGTTGAACAGGCCGGCGTTGAAGAAGTACGGCGACAGGCGGCCGGCCTTGGTGACGAACTCGCCGAAGCGCAGCACGCCGGCGTTGACGGAAAACTCGATGAATTGCTGACGGAGGTTGCTCACTGGTTAACTCGGCGGGTGGCAAATGAAAGCCGGCATTTTATCGCGCGGCGGGCAAGCGCCGCGATCGGTTATGCTGTCGGCCGTTTCGACCTACCATCCTCCACAGCATGAAGATCATCTCCGCCAACCTGAACGGCATACGCTCGGCCGCCAAAAAGAATTTCTTCGACTGGATGGGCCGGCAGCAGGCCGACTTCGTCTGCGTGCAGGAACTGAAGGCGCAGGCGGCGGACATGACGCCGGAATTCCTGTCGCCGCACGGCTTCCATGGTCATTTCCACTACGCCGAGAAGAAGGGCTATTCGGGCGCCGGCGTGTACAGCCGCGTCAAGCCCGACAACGTGCTGATCGGCTTCGACGGCGGCGAGTTCGACGCCGAAGGACGTTACGTGCAGTGCGACTTCGGCAAGCTGTCGGTGATCTCGGTGTACTGCCCGTCGGGCTCGTCGAGCGACGAGCGGCAGCAGGCGAAGTTCCGTTTCATGGACGTGTTCATGCCCCATCTGGTCAAGCTGCGCAAGTCGGGCCGCGAGGTCGTGATCTGCGGCGACTGGAACATCGCGCATCAGGAAATCGACCTGAAGAACTGGAAGAGCAACCAGAAGAATTCCGGCTTCCTGCCGGAGGAGCGCGCGTGGATGACGACGCTGTTCGGCGAGGCCGGCTGGCGCGATGTGTACCGGCTGCTGCATCCGGAGACCACCGGCGAAGCCTATACCTGGTGGAGCAATCGCGGACAGGCCTGGGCCAACAACGTGGGGTGGCGCATCGACTACCATGTCGCCACGCCCGGCATCGCGGCAAGCGCGAAGTCGGCGGCGGTGTACAAGGATGAGCGCTTCTCGGACCACGCGCCGCTGACGATCGAATACGACTGGGCCTGATTACCCCGTGCCTAACATCCGGTGGCTGGCGGTCTCTAGCCGGCAGCGCGCTCAGCCGAAGAACCAGTAGCAGACTGCAATCGACGCAAGCACGCCGGCCAGGTCTGCCAGCAGCGCGCACGCGACCGCGTGCCTCGCGCGCTGTATGCCGACCGCGCCGAAATAAACAGCGAGCACATAGAAGGTGGTCTCGGTGCTGCCCTGCATGGTCGCGGCCAGCAGCGCAGCGAAGCTGTCGACGCCGTGCGAGCTCATTGTCTCTATCAGCAGCGCGCGTGCGGCGCTGCCGGAGAAGGGCTTGACCAGCGCGACGGGTAGCGCATCGACGAAGCGACTGTCCCAGCCAGCGAATTCGACCAGATGCCGCAATCCACCCAGCAATAGATCGAGCGCACCCGACGCGCGCAGCACGCCGACTGCGCACAGCATCGCGACCAGATAGGGCAGCAGGTTCTTCGCGACCTCGAAACCTTCGCGCGCACCTTCGACGAAGGCCTCGTAGACCGGCACGCGGCGCGCCGCGCCCAGCAACACAAACAGCAGGACCAGCCCGAACAGCACGGCATTGCCAAGCGTGGACGACAGCGATGCGATTGCCGCTGCTGACAGCGTCGACAACAGCGCGATGAAGCCGCCGAGCAACAGCGCTGTGCCAAGCAGCCAGGCGAGCACGACCGGGTCACGTAGCCGCAGCCGCTGCATGAAGGCCACCGACAGGAAGCCGGCCAGCGTCGACGCCGACGTCGCCAGCAAGATCGGCAGGAACACCAGCGTCGGATCCGGCGCGCCCTGCTGCGCGCGATACATGAAGATCGACACCGGCAGCAGCGTCAGCGATGACGCATTCAGCACCAGGAACAGGATCTGCGCATTGGTCGCGGTCTGCGGCTCCGGATTCAGCGACTGCAGCTCGCGCATCGCCTTCAGGCCGATCGGCGTGGCCGCATTGTCGAGGCCAAGCGCGTTCGCGGTGAAATTCAGCGTGATCAGCCCCAGCGCCGGATGGCCTGTCGGCACGCCGGGCATCAGCCGCGCGAACAACGGCGATAGCCAGCGCGCCAGCGTCTGTACCAGCAGCGCCTTTTCAGCGATCTTCAGGAAGCCCAGCCACAGCGTGAGCGTGCCGAACAGCAGGATCATCACCTCGACCGACAGCTTGGCCATCGCGAACAGGCTGTCGACCATCGACGCAAATACCGCGACGTCGCCGGTGAACGCGCGCCACGATGCGCTGGCGGCGGCGATAACGAAAAAACCGAGCCAGAGCACGTTCAGCATGCGGAAATCGAATGGATGCAGTGGATCATTGCGCCAGTGTAGCCGCTCGCGTGATCAGCAGGCTGAATTGCGGAAGCTGCGGCATGAGGGCTCGCTGAATTCTCAGCAGGCGCAGCGGCGTATAAATTCAGACCTTGATGCAACAGGATCCTTGGATGCTCCCGGCATTTGCAGGACGAATGCGCGGGCCATCACCAATTTTCCCGCGACGGCGGGTTCGGCGCGGATGCTCGCGTCGGAACCCCGCAGCGGAGCATCTGACTTGGCCGATGACTACGACAGCCCGTGGAAGGAAGCGATCGAGCGTTACTTCGCCGATTTCATGGCCTTCTATTTTCCCGATGCGCACGCGCAGATCGACTGGGCGCAACCGCTGGCCTTCCTCGACCAGGAGTTGCGCGCCGCGATGCGGGATGCGGAACTGGGCAAACGAGTCGTCGACAAACTGGTGCGCGTGACGCGGCGCGGCGGCAGCGAGGAATGGATCTACATCCACCTTGAAGTTCAGGGCCATCAGCAGGCAGGCTTTGCTGAACGTATGTTCGTCTATCACAGCCGCTTGTTCGATCGTTACCGCAAGCCTATCGCCAGTCTCGCACTGTTAGCCGATGATCGTTTCGATTGGCGACCAACGAACTATGCACACGAGATGTTCGGCTGCCAGGTTCATATGCGCTTCCCCGTCGCGAAGCTGCTGGACTGGTCCGGCAGCGAAGCGAAGCTTGATGACAGCCGCAATCCCTTTGCGCTGCTGACCCGGGCGCACCTCGCCACTCGCCAAACACGCGGCGACCCGGCGGCGCGGCTGGCGGCGAAATGGTCGCTAGTGAAGCGTTTGTATCAATTGGGTTTGGAGCGACAACAGATCATCGATTTGTTCAATATGATTGACTGGATGATGCACCTGCCCAAGGAACTGGAGCAGCAATTCTGGTCCGATCTGGATCGATTTGAGGAGGAAATGAAGATGCGATACGTGAATTCGGTGGAGCGGATGGCGCTCGAGCGGGGGATGGCGCAAGGTATGGCGCAAGGCATGCAGCAAGGTCGTCGCGCCGGAAAGATCCAGATAATCACGCAGCTGCTTCACGCGCGCTTCGGCGAGCTGCCACCCGAGGCGAAGGCAAAGCTCGACGCAGCAAGCGAAGAAGAGCTCGATGCGTGGACCGAAGCGCTGCTGTCAGCGCCTACGATCGATGCAGTGTTCGACGCGTCCCGGCACTAGTCGCTATGACGCGAGACGTGCTTCGGCATCGCGCTGATTCCACGGCGCGATTTTCGGCAGCAGCAGCATGCCCGGTATCGCCAGCGCAAAGCAGATCAGGAAGAAGCTGAACCAGCCGGTCTGGTCAACGATGAAGCCGGTCAGCGCGTTGAAGAAGGTGCGGGGCACGGCAGCGAGGCTGGTGAACAGCGCGAATTGCGTCGCGGTATAGCGCTGGTCGGTGGTAGTCGCAATATAGCCGGTGAACGCGGCGGTGCCGAGGCCGACCGCAAAAGCCTCGAGGCCGATCACGAGGCCGAGCAGCAAGGTGTCCGGTTCGGCGCTGTTGCCGACGCCGGTCTTCGCAAGCAGTGCGAAACCGAGGATGGCGACGGCCTGCAGCACCCCGAAAATCCACAACCCGCGATTGACGCCGGTCTTCTCCAGCCACACCGCGCCGAGGATCCCACCGGCGAGGCTGGCCCAGAGCCCCGCGTTCTTCGCGACCAGGCCGATCTGCGTGCGCGTGAAACCGAGGTCCATGTAGAACGGCGTGGCCAGCGCGGTCGCCATCGAATCGCCGAGCTTGTACAGGAAGATGAACGCGAGGATCAGCAGCGCATGCTTCCAGCCGCTGCGCGTGACGAATTCATGGAAGGGCTCGACCACCGCCTCGCGCAAGGTGCGCGGCGGCTGGCCGTAAATTGCCGGTTCCGAGATCAGCAGCGTCGTCAGCAGCCCCGGCAGCATGAACAGCGCGGTGATGCCGAATACGCTCTGCCAGCTCATGAAGTCGGACAGGATCAGCGACAGCGAGCCCGGCACCAGTGTGGATAATTTGTACGCATTGACGAACAGCGCGGTGCCCGAGCCCTGCTCATGCTCGGCCAGCAATTCGCGCCGGTACGCGTCGATCACGATGTCCTGGCTCGCAGACAAGAAGGCGACCATGCCGGCCAGCGCGACAATGGCGCCCAGCTCCTGTTGCGGCGAAAAGAAACCGAAGCAGCCGACGGCAGCCAGCAGGGCCAGCTGCGTGGCGAACATCCATCCGCGGCGACGGCCGAGCAGCGGGAAATGGAAGCGGTCCATCAGCGGCGACCAGATGAACTTCCACGTGTACGGAAAACCGACCAGCGCGAACAGGCCGATAGACTTCAGGTCGACCTGCTCAGCCTTCAGCCAGGCCGACAGCAGGTTGTACAGCATGAACAGCGGCAGGCCTGACGTGAAGCCGAGCATCACGCAGATCATCATCTTGCGATTGAAGTAGTGCCGCCAGCCGGTGGCGTGCGCGGGCGGCGCGTGCTCGGTGTTCGCGTTCATGCGGTTTCGTCAACGACCGCCCTCAGGGCGGATTCAGGAAAGGAGGGCGCAGCATGCGCCCTCCGTCATTGCTTGCGTAGCCGGAAAACAGCCAGACTTCCGCGCCAGTTTGGCAGGAAGCCGACCGGCGTGCCATCTTCCTTCAGCGCGACGCATTCGATCACTTCGAGGCCGACCTCGCGCGCGAGGTCGCCGAAATCGCTGATGGTTGCGCAACGCAGGTTCGGCGTGTCGTACCACTCGTAGGGCAGGCTCTCGGACACCGGCATCCGACCGGTCAGTAGCGACAGCCGGTGCGGCCAGTGCGCGAAGTTCGGGAAGGACACGATGGCCTCGCGACCGATGCGCGCGATGTCGCGCAGCACTTCCTCAACGTTCTTCATCATCTGCAGCGCGGACAGGCACAGCACGGTGTCAAACGCGTCGTCGGCGAACATCGCCAGCCCGTCTTCGAGGTTCTGCTGGATCACGTCCACGCCGCGCTGTACGCAGCGCGGGATCTTCGCGTCGTCGATCTCGACGCCATAGCCGCGGCACTGCTTGTGGCGCTGCAGGTAGTCGAGCATCGCGCCGTCGCCGCAGCCGAGGTCGAGCACGCGCGAGCCCGGCGCCACCCAATGCGCGATGAACGCGAGGTCGGCGCGCAGGCCTTCAACTTGCGACGCGATCATGCGGCCTCCTTCTGCAGCGGCGCGCTGGCTGCCGGTTCGCCGAGCTGGCGCCAGACCTTGTCGTAGTACGCGCGCACCACGCCCATGTAGCGCGGATCGTCGAGCAGGAAGGCGTCATGCCCGTGCGGCGCATCGATCTCGGCATAGGTGACGCGACGCTCGTTCTTCACCAGTGCCTGCACGATCTCGCGGCTGCGCTCGGGCGCGAAGCGCCAGTCGGTGGAAAACGATACCAGCAGGAATTCGGCCTGCGTGTTCGCGAGCGCCGTGGCGAGGTCGCCGCCGTGCGCGCGCGCCGGGTCGAAGTAATCGAGCGCCTTCGTGATCAGCAAATAGGTGTTGGCGTCGAAGTATTCGGAGAACTTGTCGCCCTGATAGCGCAGGTAGGACTCGATCTCGAAGTCGATGCCATAGCCGAACTGGTAATCGCCGTTGCGCAGTTCGCGGCCGAATTTCTCGGCCATGTCATCGTCGGACAGGTAGGTGATGTGGCCGATCATGCGCGCCACGCGCAATCCGCGCCTCGGCACCACGCCATGCGCGTAGAAGTCGCCCGCATGGTAGTCCGGGTCGGTCAGGATCGCCTGCCGCGCGACGTCGTTGAATGCGATGTTCTGCGCGGACAGCTTCGGCGTCGATGCGATCACGAGGCAGTGGGCGACGCGCTGCGGGTACAGCGTGCTCCACGCGAGTGCCTGCATGCCGCCCAGCGAGCCACCCATCACGGCCGCAAACTTCCGGATGCCGAGGCGGTCGGCAAGCCGAGCCTGCGCGTGTACCCAGTCTTCGACGGTCACCACTGGAAAGCTGGCACCGTAGGGTTTGCCGGTGGCGGGATTGGTGTGCATCGGCCCGGTCGAGCCGAAGCAGGAGCCGGGGTTGTTCACGCCGATCACAAAGAAACGGTCGGTATCGAGCGGCTTGCCGGGACCGACCATGTTGTCCCACCAGCCCTCGCTCTTCGGCTTGCCCTCGTAAGTGCCGGCCACATGATGCGACGCGTTCAGCGCGTGGCAGACCAGCACGGCGTTCGAGCGCTCCGCGTTTAGTGTGCCATAGGTCTCGTACACCAGCGTGTAGTCGGCCAGCATCGCGCCGCTCTGCAGGGGCAGCGGCTCGGCAAAGTGCATGGACTGTGGGGTGACGACGCCTATGGATTTCATGGATGGACTGCAAACAAAAAAGCCCGAGAGCGCTGGCTGTCGGGCTTGATTCGGTGTCGATTCGAGCTCGCTTTAGCCGCATTTATTCGGGGAGTTCCCTTGCGCCCGCAAGCTAAGATCAAATCGGCGCAGTGGTTGAAGCATAGCGAAAGCGGGGGAAGGAGTCAAACCGGCCGCCCACCAGCTGGCGGCCACCCCGGCGAAGTCCGGGGGCCGGCGACTTTGCACGTCGCGCTCAGACCAGGCTCAGCCTTTCCATCGCCTCGGCAATGGCCGCCGGCTCATAGGACTTGAGCAGGCGCTTGACCACGGGCTCGAGCAGCATCAGGTCGCTATTGAGGATTTCCTGCTTGACCGACAGCAGCTGCGCCGGATGCATCGAGAACTCGCGCAGCCCCATGCCCAGCAGCAGACGGGTCAGCTTGGTGTCGCCGGCGACCTCGCCGCAGACCGCGACCGGCACGCCGGCCTTCGCGCCGGTGGAGATCGTCAGTGCCAGCAGCTGCAGCACCGCCGGGTGCAGCGGGTTGTACAGGTGCGCGACCTCATGGTCGACGCGGTCGATGGCCAGCGTGTACTGGATCAGGTCATTGGTGCCGATCGAAAGGAAATCGAGGCGCTTGATGAACATCGGCAGCGTCAGCGCCGCCGCCGGGATCTCGATCATCGCGCCGACCTTGATGGCCGGATCGAATTTCTTCTTCGCGTCCAGCAGCTGCTGCTTGGCCTGCTTGATCATGGCCAGCGTCTGGTCGATCTCGAACGCGTGCGCGAGCATCGGGATCAGCAGGTTGATCGGGCCGTAGGCGGACGCGCGCAGGATCGCGCGCAGCTGCGTCAGGAACATCTGCGGCTCGGCCAGGCAGTAGCGTATCGCGCGCAGGCCCAGCGCCGGGTTCAGCGCCGTCTCTTCAGCCTTGTCGAGCGGCTTGTCGGCGCCGACGTCGAGCGTGCGTATCGTCACCGGCCGGCCCTTCATTGCGACCACCGCCTTGCGATAGGACTCGAACTGCTCGTCCTCCGACGGCAGGCGCGCGACCTGGCCGCCATGGCCCATGAACAGGAATTCGGAGCGGAACAGGCCGACGCCGGTCGCACCGGCGTCGAGCGCGGCGGGGCAATCGTCGGGCAGCTCGATGTTGGCCAGCAGGTGGATGAAGGTACCGTCGCGCGTGATGGCCGGCGTTTTCTTCAGCTTGCCGAGCTTCTTGCGCTCGCGCATCAGCTTGGCCTGCACCTCGCGGTACTGCTCGAGCACGATCGGCGCAGGATCGACGATCACGATGCCGGCGTCACCGTCGATGATGACCCAGTCGTCCTCGGCGATCAGCTGCGACGCGTTGGCCATGCCGACTGCGGCCGGGATGTCGAGGCTGCGGGCGACGATCGCCGTGTGCGAGTTCTGGCCGCCGAGGTCGGTCACGAAGCCGACGAACGCGCGGTCGCGGAACTGCAGCATGTCGGCTGGCGAGATATCGTGCGCGACGACGATCATCTGCGGCGCGTAATCGCCGGGCGCGGCCGGCGCGGCCGGCGGCAGCGGCTGCGCGGAGCCGGTCAGCACTTTCAGCACGCGCTCGCCGACTTGCAGGATGTCGTTCTTGCGCTCGCGCAGGTAGGGGTCGTCGATCTCGTCGAATTGCGCGGACAGCTCGTCGATCTGCGACAGCAGCGCCCATTCGGCGTTGTAGTGGCGGCTGCGGATGATGCGCAGCGGCTCTTCGACAATGATGGGGTCGGACAGGATCAGCGCGTGCACGTCGATGAACGCGCCCAGTTCGGTCGGCGCATCCAGCGGCAACTCGGTGCGCAGCGTGCGCAGCTCGTCGTTGACCGACGCGATCGCATCGGTCAGCCGCTTCACCTCGGCCTCGACGCGCTCCTCGGCCACCAGGTAATGCTTGACCTCGCGCGCCGCCGGCTTCAGCAGGTGCGCGCGACCAATCGCGATGCCTCGCGAGACCGGGATGCCGTGCAGCGTGAACGAGGCCATCGCGTACCTACTCGCTTTCGCCGAAGCGGGTCTCGATCAGCTGCACCAGCGAATCCATGCATTCCTGCTCGTCCGGACCTTCGGTCTCGAGCGTCACGCTCGAGCCCTTGCCGGCGGCCAGCATCATCACGCCCATGATGGACTTTGCGTTCACGCGGCGCTGGTTGCGCGTCATCCAGACTTCGCTCTGGTACTTGGCCGCCAGTTGGGTCAGCTTGGCCGATGCGCGTGCGTGCAGGCCGAGCTTGTTGATGATTTCTATGTCCCTGCTGATCATGGCTATTGTTCTTGTGTTCAGTTAGGACCGAGCCTGGTCCGGTTGTCGACGCGGCATGCGCCGTTCTGCCCGCCGGCCAGCGCCATTTCGAGCACCACGTCGAGCGTGTTGTGACGATAGGTGATTGCGCGCAGCAGCATCGGCAGGCTGATGCCGGCAATGACCTCGACCTCGCCGGGCTCGCACAGCTGCAGCGTGCAGTTGGCGGGCGTGGCGCCCATCACATCGGTGATCACGAGCACGCCGGAACCGTCATTGATGCGCGCGATCGCGGCTTTCGCCTGCGCACGCACTTCATCCGGGTCCTGGTCGGCGACCACGTCGATCGCCTCCAGCCGCTCAGGCGGCGTGCGGAACACGTGGGTCGCGGCCTCGATGAAGGCATTCCCCAGCGGCGCGTGCGTCAGTAACAGGATGCCAATCATGGCAGTCGGTGCATATCCGGTTCAGTGCTGCAGGTTTTCCAGTGCGTCGATGAACATGCCGGCCACATCAAAACCGGTCTGCTGCATGATCTCCTGGAAGCAGGTCGGGCTGGTCACGTTGATCTCGGTCAGGTAATTGCCGATCACGTCCAATCCTACCAGCAATAGCCCGCGTTCCAGCAAGATCGGCGCGAGCGCTTCGCCAATTTCCTTTTCGCGAGCGGATACCGGCATCGCGATGCCGGTGCCGCCGGCCGCGAGATTGCCGCGCACCTCGCCGGCCTGCGGCACGCGCGCGAGGCAAAAGGGCACGACCTTGCCGCCGATGAGCAGCACGCGCCGGTCGCCGTTGACGATCTCGGGAATGTAGCGCTGGACCATGATGGTGCGCTGGCCGTTGTCGGTCAGGGTCTCGACGATCGCGCCGAGGTTCATGCCGTCATCGCGCACGCGGAAGATGCCCATGCCGCCCATGCCGTCGAGCGGCTTCAGGATGATGTCGCGGTGCTGCGCATGGAAGGCGCGCACCTGCGCCGCATCGCTGGTGACCAGCGTGGACGCGGTGAATTGCGGGAAGCCCGTGATCGCGAGCTTTTCGTTATGGTTGCGGATCGCGGCCGGACGGTTCACCACGCGCGCACCCTGGGCCTCGGCCAGTTCGAGCAGGTAGGTCGCGTAGATGTACTCCATGTTGAACGGCGGGTCGGTGCGCTCGACCACGACATCGAAGTCCGACAGCGCGCGCTGCGCGGTCTCCTCGACGCGGAACCACGCGCCGGCCTCACCGGTCAGCGCGATGCGCGACACGGCGGCCAGCACGCGGCCGTCGGACACGATCATGTCGGCGTGACGGAACGCGTACAGCTCGTGGCCGCGCGCGTTTGCCTCGCGCATCATCGCGTAGGTGGAGTCCTTCTTCAGGTTGAACCCGGACAGCGGGTCGGCGGCGAACGCGATCTTCATGCGGGGCGGTGCCTTCCTGCTCAGTATTCTTCCGGGTTCGGATCGGTGCGCTCGATCTCGAGCGACGCGGCCAGCAGCGCAAGCCGCGCGACCACGCCGTACATGTAGAAGCGGTTCGGCGCGGCGGTGCCCGGCTTGGCGCCCAGGTCGGGCAGCGCGTGCTGCTGCGCGAATGCCAGCGGCACGAAGTGCGCTCCCGGCGAGTTCAGGTTCTCGTCGACGCCGCGCTCGGAATGCACGCGATAGAAGCCGCCGACGACATAACGGTCGATCATGTACACCACCGGCTCGGCGACCGACTCGTTGATGTGCTCGAAGGTATGCACGCCTTCCTGGATGATCACGTCGGAGACTTCGAGGCCTTCCTTGACCACCGACATCTTGTTGCGCTGCTTGCGGTTCAGGTCTTTCACCTCGCTGGCGTCGCGCACCGTCATGATGCCCATGCCGTAGGTGCCGGCATCGGCCTTCACGATCACGAACGGGGTCTCTTTGATCCCGTATTCCTTGTACTTCTTGCGTATCTTCGCCAGCACCGCGTCGACACTCTGCGCGAGGCATTCCTCGCCGGTGCGCTCGTGGAAGTTGATGCCGCCGCATTTCGCGAAGTACGGGTTCACCATCCACGGGTCGATGTCGATCAGCTTGCCGAACTTCTTCGCCACTTCGTCATACGCGGCGAAGTGGTTGGTCTTGCGCCGGATGGCCCAGCCCGCATGCAGCGGCGGCAGCAGCGTCTGCTCGTGCAAGTTTTCGAGAATGCCCGGGACGCCAGCCGACAGGTCATTATTCAGCAGCACGGTACACGGATCGAAGTTCTTCAGGCCGACGCGGCGGCCATTGGCCGAGCGCTCCAGCGGCTCCAGCGTCAGCGTGCCGCCGTCAGGCAGCTCGAGCGTGGTCGGCTCCTTGATGTCGTCGGACAGCGTGCCGAGGCGCACGTTGAGGCCGGTCTGGCGGAAGATCTGGATCAGCCGCGCGACGTTCTGCAAATAGAAAGTATTGCGGGTGTGGCGCTCCGGGATCAGCAGCAGGTTGCGCGCGTCCGGACAGTATTTGTCGATCGCCGCCATCGCCGCCTGTACCGCCAGCGGCAGCATTTCCTGCGCGAGGTTGTTGAAGCCGCCGGGGAACAGGTTGGTGTCGACCGGCGCCAGCTTGAAGCCGGAATTGCGCAGGTCGACCGAGCAGTAGAACGGCGGCGTGTGCTCCTGCCATTCGAGGCGGAACCAGCGCTCGATCGCCGGCGTGGCGTCGAGGATCTTCTTTTCGAGTTCGAGCAACGGGCCGTTCAGGGCCGTGACCAGATGGGGAACCATGGGAAAGCCTTGTGAATTCGGGGCGCGGGCACCGCGCAGGGGGCTTGATTCTAACGGAATCGGGCAAAAGCGCCCGTCCTTGCCATATTGGACAGTCAACGCTTGCGCATATTTCGGGACGGGCCTGCCGAATTCAAGCTTGCGAGAATGAAAAAACGCCCTCTTGCGAGGGCGTCGGGAATGGCCCGCTGCGAACGGGCCGGTACTGCGAAGAGAATCAGGAACGATACGCCGACTCGCCGTGGCTGGAGATGTCGAGGCCTTCGCGCTCTTCCTCTTCCGACACGCGCAGACCGACGATCATGTCGACCAGCTTGTAGGCGATGAACGCGACCACGCCAGACCAGATCACGGTGGTCAGCACGGCCTGGAACTGAACCCACACTTGCGTGGCGATCGAGTATTCCGGAGCGACCGCATTGGCGACATAGTCGTAGATGCCGGTACCGCCGAGCGATGGCGATGCGAACACGCCGGTCAGGATCGCGCCGAGGATGCCGCCCACGCCATGCACGCCGAACACGTCGAGCGAGTCGTCCGCGCCGAGCATGTGCTTCAAGCCATTCACGCCCCACAGGCAGACCACGCCAGCCAGCAGGCCGATCACGAGGCCGCCCATCAGGCCGACGAAGCCGGCTGCCGGGGTGATCGCGACCAGGCCGGCGACCGCGCCCGAGGCCGCGCCCAGCATCGACGGCTTGCCCTTCAGCACCCATTCAGCAAAGGTCCAGGACACGACGGCGGCAGCGGTAGCCAGCAGCGTGTTGCCGAACGCGAGGGCAGCAGAACCGTTGGCTTCCAGCGCCGAGCCGGCGTTGAAGCCGAACCAGCCCACCCACAGCAGCGCCGCACCGACCATGGTCAGTGTCAGCGAGTGCGGCGCCATCGACTCGCGGCCGAGGCCGACGCGCTTGCCGATCACGATCGCGCCGACCAGGCCTGCGACAGCGGCGTTGATGTGCACCACGGTACCGCCGGCGAAATCAAGCGCGCCCTTCTGGAACAGCCAGCCGGCGACAGCGGTCGCCTTTTCGGCGGCGGCGGCGTCGGTGAACGCATCCGGACCCGGCCAGAACCAGACCATGTGCGCGATCGGCAGGTAGGAGAACGTGAACCAGATCACCATGAACAGCATCACGGCCGAGAACTTGATGCGCTCGGCGAAGGCGCCGACGATCAGGCCACAGGTGATGGCCGCAAAGGTCGCCTGGAAGCACGCGAAGATCAGTTCCGGGATCACGACGCCCTTGCTGAAGGTCGCACCGACGGATTCCGGAGTCATGCCCTTCATGAACAGGCGGTCGAATCCGCCAAAGAACGCGCCGCCCTCGGTAAACGCAAGCGAGTAACCATAGATGAACCAGAGGACTGTGATGACCGAGAAGACCATCATCACTTGCATCAGCACCGACAGCATGTTCTTCGAACGGACCAGGCCGCCATAGAACAGCGCGAGGCCCGGCAGCGACATCATGATGACCAGCAGTGTCGCCACGATCATCCAAGCGGTGTCGCCCTTGTTCGGGACAGGCGCTGCAGCGTCGGCCGCTGCAGCAGGAGCGGCCGCGGTTGCCGCAGCCGGCGCGGCTGCAGGCGCCTCGGCAGCCGGGGCTGCCACCGCCGGCGCCGCATCTTCTGCGGAAGCGAGCGGCGTCATGCCGATGGCGAACATCAGCATGCCGGCGCTCACAAGGCTGGTGAACCATTTTTTCATGTTGTTTCTCCTTAGAGTGCTTCTTTGCCGGTTTCGCCCGTGCGGATACGGACGACCTGCTGCAGGTCGTACACGAAGATCTTGCCGTCACCAATCTTGCCGGTGCGCGCGGCATTCTCGATCGCCTCGATCGCGCGCTCGACGACGGCGTCATCGACGGCCGCCTCGATTTTCACTTTCGGCAGGAAGTCGACGACATACTCTGCGCCGCGATAGAGCTCGGTATGACCTTTCTGGCGTCCGAAGCCCTTGACCTCGGTGACGGTGATGCCCTGCACACCGATGGCCGACAGGGCCTCGCGCACTTCATCG
>JACCDI011247835.1_pt1 | contig 20195 bp, 14 predicted proteins | sample 7442791 | NCBI WGS metagenome assembly JACCDI01 (sample SAMN15323434, study PRJNA562643) | freshwater metagenome | isolation source: river surface water | place: USA:Blue River Watershed | collected 2017-08-15
CCTTTTCCGTCTCCTGCAGCACCGTGACAAATCGCACAATAAATAGTAAATAATTCTTCTGCCTTTTTCATATCTACTGCTGTTGAGTCAAGAGGAGATGTTGTGACTAACTTAGAAGCGTTATAACCCTCAGTAGTATTCGGTAAATCATAAGGAGTAAAACCTCTTTTGATAGTTCCGACTGGAGGTACTTGGCTTACTCTTCCACCTTTAAAAGCATTAGATTCAGAATAAGTTTCATAAGCAACTGATTCGTACATATTAGGCATATACTGATAATTAGGTTTCAAATCGTTTTTACACGAAACTAATGAAACGGTAACTACTAATAGTGCAACTGATTTAAGTAAACTTTTCATAATCTATTAATGCTTATCTATTACTTTAACTTCTACTGCTCCAGTGTTTTTAAGGAAATTAGACAATTCCTCTTCATTATTATTTACTGAAACTTCCATTAAAAAATGGTCATCTGTAGTTCTAACATCTGGGTTCTCTGCTTTTTTGAATGGCCATAATTTACTTCTCATGTAGAATGTAATTACCATTAAGTGAGCCGCATGAAAAACAGTTAACTCAAACATAACAGGCACAAAAGCGGGCATATTTTGAATGTAACTAAAACTTGGCTTACCTCCAATGTCTTGTGGCCAATCAGTAATCATTATATAGTTCATCATTGTTGTTGCAACAGTTAAACCAATACAACCGTAAATGAATGCACAAATAGCTAATCGAGTTGGAGCAAGACCCATTGCCTTATCCAATCCGTGAACTGGGAAAGGAGTATAAACTTCTTCAATATGATGATGCGCCTTTCTGGTTTGCTTTACAGCATCCATTAAGATATCGTCATCGTTATATATAGCGTGTATAACTTTATTACTACTCATAATAATTATTAATGTTTATCTGAATTATGACCTGCTTTTTCTCTTTCTCTTTTGTAATTCTCTCCAGAAGATTTCAAGATAGTTTTAACTTCTGCTTGAGCAATTACAGGGAAAGTTCTTGCATACAAAAGGAACAACACAAAGAAGAAACCAATTGTACCAATGAATATTCCAATATCAATATAAGTTGGTGAGAACATAGTCCAAGAAGATGGAAGGTAGTCTCTATGCAATGAAGTCACAATAATTACGAAACGTTCAAACCACATACCAATATTTACAACTATAGAGATTACGAAAGAGAACATAATACTTGTTCGTAGCTTTTTGAACCACATGAATTGTGGAGAGAAAACGTTACAAGTCATCATTAACCAATATGCCCACCAGTAAGGACCAGTTGCTCTGTTCAAGAAAGCGTACTGTTCGTATTCAACTCCTGAATACCATGCAACAAACAACTCAGTAATATAAGCAACACCCACAATAGAACCCGTAATCATAATTACAATGTTCATTAATTCGATGTGTTGAATGGTGATGTACGCTTCAAGGTTCGATACTTTTCTCATAATAATAAGTAAAGTATTTACCATTGCAAATCCTGAGAATACCGCACCTGCAACGAAGTAAGGCGGGAAAATGGTAGTATGCCAACCTGGAATAACCGAAGTTGCGAAGTCAAAAGATACAATGGTATGAACCGAAAGTACAAGTGGAGTTGCTAAACCAGCTAACACAAGAGAAACCTCTTCAAAACGCTGCCAGTCTTTAGCTCTTCCGCTCCAACCAAAACTTAAAATAGAATATATTTTTTTATTAAAAGGAGTAACAGCTCTATCACGAATCATTGCGAAATCAGGCAACAAACCTGTCCACCAGAATACTAAAGATACTGAAAGGTAGGTTGAAATCGCAAATACGTCCCAAAGTAATGGTGAGTTAAAGTTTACCCACAAAGAACCAAATTGATTAGGAATAGGAACAACCCAGTAGGCCAACCATGGTCTACCCATGTGAATGATAGGGAACAAACCTGCTTGAATTACCGAGAAAATGGTCATTGCTTCTGCAGAGCGGTTAATTGCCATTCTCCATCGTTGACGGAATAATAATAATACCGCCGAGATAAGTGTTCCTGCGTGACCGATACCTACCCACCAAACGAAGTTAGTGATATCCCAAGCCCAACCAACAGTTTTATTTAATCCCCATGAACCGATTCCTGTAGAAATGGTGTATATAATACATCCAACTCCCCAAAGGAAAGCTGCTAATGCGATAGAAAATACAGTCCACCACTGTTTATTTGCTCTTCCTTCAACAGGTGCAGCTACGTCTACAGTCACATCGTGATAAGTTTTATCACCTATAACTAAAGGTTTTCTAATGGGTGCTTCGTAATGAGACGACATAATTCTATATATTGTTTCTTATTAATTAAATATTTCTAACTTTAACTTGATAAACCACATTTGGCTTAGTTCCAACACTTTCTAATAAGTGATACGATCTTTTATCTGCAGCTAATCGAGTTACTTCTGATTCTGGGTTATTTACATCTCCAAATACCATTGCTCCAGTTGTACATGCATTTGAACACGCTGTTTGGAATTCGTCAACTCTTACTTCTCTTCCATCACGTTTAGCATCAAGAATTGTTTTTTGTGTCATTTGAATACACATAGAACATTTCTCCATAACTCCACGAGATCTTACATTTACATCTGGATTAACTACCATTCTTCCTAAATCATCATTAAAATGATAGTTGAATTCGTCGTTGTTAGCATATAAGAACCAGTTGAAACGACGCACTTTATACGGACAGTTGTTAGCACAATATCTTGTACCCACACAACGATTGTACGCCATATGATTTTGACCTTGACGTGAGTGAGAAGTAGCAGCAACCGGACAAACTGTTTCACATGGTGCATGATTACAGTGTTGACACATTACAGGTTGGAAAACAACTTGTGGGTTATCCGCAGGTGATTCCATTTCTCCAAAACCACTTAACGATCCTTTTTCTCCTGTTAAACCGTCAAATTCATCTTTTCGTTTATTATCTCCAGCGAAGGTATCTTCAGAAGAATAATATCTATCGATACGCAACCAATGCATATCACGACTTCTTCGTACTTCATCTTTACCAACAACAGGAACGTTATTTTCTGCATGACAAGCAATAACACAAGCACCACATCCAGTACATGCATTTAAGTCGATTGACAAATTGAAATGATGTCCAACTGAACGATCAAATGACTCCCATAAATCTACCGATGTAGCAGGAACTTCTTTGTGATCTAACGATACCATTGGAACAGGATTCCATTCTTGTGGAGTATCGTATTTTGCTTTGAAAACTTCTAATGTAGTTTCTTTAACAATATCTCCTCTACCCATTAAGGTTTTTTGAGATTGAACACAAGCGAACTCATGAACATCACCCGTAGCCTTGATAGTTACCGATTGAACATTATTAAAGTTAGTATAAAAAGAGTAAGCATTAACACCTACTTGCATTTCTTCTTGCATTGCAGCTTTTCGGCCGTAACCTAAAGCCAACCCAACCGTTCCTTTTGCTTGTCCTGGTTGAACAATAACTGGAACCGTCATTTTTACATTTCCAACAGTGACTTCAGCATAACTTCCGTTTAATCCACCGTTGGCAACGATTTCATTCATTAACTTTAACTCTTTGGCATCAGCCTGAGAAACCGTTAAATAGTTATCCCCTGAATCTCTTGTAATTGGATCTGGAAACTCTTGCAACCATGGATTATTAGCTTGTTGACCATCACCCATTCCGGTTTTGGTATACAATACTAATTCCATTCCAGTTGATTTTGACTGAGCTAAAGCAGATGCAGCGGCACTGTAATCAGCAGTTCCACCAGCCAAAGTAGTTTCTGTAGGAGTAGCTACTCCATCGTGAAGCACTTTATTCCAAGTTGCACCAGAAGTGTAAGAAGCAGAGTTTGCTTTGATGTAATCATAATAGCTTCCTGGAGTACCATTTAGCGACAATAAAACATCTTGCAATTGTTTAGTATTGAAAAGTGGACGAATCGTTGGTTGAGTTAAAGAATAAGATCCTTTAGTCAAACTATGATCGTTCCATGATTCTAAATAATGTGGAGCAGCTGCTGCTATTGTAGTTACAGAAGCTGTTTCATCTTCTCTTAAAGAAAAGGCAACTGAAAGTTTTGCTTTTTTCAAATCTTTAGCAAAAGTTGCTCCGTCAGCTAACGTGTAAACTGGATTCACACCACTCATAATAAGTGTATGAACATTTCCTGCTTTTAAATCAGCCATGAACTGAGTCATCTGCTGATTTGAGCCTTTTCTAATCAATCGTGCACTAGAAGCATTGAATGCCTGACTAGTCAACACTTGATTGATAGCAATTACTAATAATTGAGCATTTTTATCTTGAATTCCAGACACAACAACTCCTTTACCTTTTGCAGATAATAATTGTTGCGCCGCTTTGGTTACTTCTGCATCCAAGTCCTTACTTAAACTTGTTCCTACTGAAGAACCTGTAATTGCATTGTATAATTTAACTAGGGCTTGCTTTTGATTTGCTACCGTCATGGCAACTCTTTTATCAGCAGCAGCACCCGATAATGTCATGTTAGATTCGAATTGAATGTGCTTTGACATTCTTCCGTTTTGAGGAATTCTTCCTTTAGCATAACCCGTATCGTATCCGCCACCTTGCCAATCTCCTAAGAAATCAGCACCAACAGAAACAATAACGTCTGCCTTAGAAAAATCGTAATCTACCAAAACTCTTTCACCATAAACTGCCTCAGCAGCATCTAACGCAGCCGATTCTGAAACTGCATCATAAATTACGTGTTTAGAGTTAGGGTTTTTTGCTAAAAAGTCGGCAATTAATTTTTCAGTAGAAGGACTTGCTAAAGTATTTGTAAGCAAAACAACTTGTTTACCTGAAGTTTTTGCCTCAGCTAAACCAGCTTTGATTGCTTTTTCAACATCACTCCACTCTGCATCTTTACCAGAAATTTTAGACTTTTGAAGTCTTTTACTATCATACAATGACAATACTGAAGCATGTACTCTTGCATTAGCAGTAAACTTAGCACCGGCTATAGTGTTGTTATCAATTTTAATTGGTCTTCCTTCACGAGTTTTTACTAAAAGGTTGGCAAAATCAAAACCGTCAAACATAGTTGTTGCATAATAATCTGCGATACCTGGAATAATTTCCTCTGGCTGAACAACGTATGGAATTGATTTGTGTACTGGACCTTCACAAGCTGCTAAAGTTGCAGCTGCAGTACTGAATCCTACGTACTTTAAAAAATCACGACGAGTAGTTGATGATGATGACAAAGACGCTGCGTCTCCTAAAAATTCATCTGTTGGAATTTCTTCAACAAATTCATTATTTTTAAGCGTCTCAACAATAGAACTATTTTCGTTTAGCTCTTCAACACTTTTCCAGTATTTTTTGTTTGATGACATCGTATATAAATATTTTAGCTTCTTAATAATTGATTAATAGTGACACTTACCACATTCTAAACCTCCCATATCACTTACAGTAAGTTTGTCTTTACCGTATTTCTTGGAAAGTTCTGCGTGAATTTTATCGTAATAAGCATTTCCTTCCATTTTAACATTGGTCTCACGGTGACAGTTGATACACCATCCCATAGTTAATGGAGCAAATTGTTTTTGAATTTCATACTCTTGAACTGGACCGTGGCATTTTTGACATTCGATACCACCAACAGTTACGTGTTGTGAGTGATTGAAATAAGCAAAATCAGGAAGTTTGTGAATACGCACCCATTTTACTGGCTGTGTTTTTCCTGTATACTTTTGAGTAGATTTATCCCAACCTACTGCATCGTATAATTTTTGAATTTGAGCATCATAGAATGCTTTTGAATATTCTGCAGTTGCAGTTGTATCCGCTACTTCAGAAATGTTTTTATGACAGTTCATACACACATTCAATGAAGGAATACCTGCATGTTTACTTGTTCTTGCAGAAGAGTGACAGTACTTACAATCAATACCATTACTTCCTGCGTGAATTCTGTGTGAATAGTGAATCGGCTGAATTGGAGCATAATCTTGGTCAACACCAATTTGACTTAAGTATCCGTAAACAAAGTATCCACTAGCCAACAATAAGAATACTGCTGACATGAATACTAAGAATTGATTTTTCACAAATGCTTTTGGCAAGGCCAAGAAATCAATTTTTCTATCAACACCTTCAATACCGTTTGATTTTGCAATTTTGGTTAAAACATTGTTCACTAAAAACAACATTACCACCAACATCAACATCACCAACGAAAGGGCTCCTAAAATTACATTGTTAGAAATTCCACTTTCATCTTGACCTTTTTTGGTCGGATCAACTGCACCAGTTACAGCCACTTCCTCTTTCTTCTCAGAAGTGTAAGCAATAATATTATCAATATCTGTTGTTGATAATTGCGGAAACGCAGTCATTACCGCTTTGTTATTTTCTTCAAAAACTTTTACTGCTTTGGCATCACCAGAAGCAATCAAAGCAGAACTATTGTTAATCCATTTGTACAACCAAGCCATGTCGTACTTATTAGCAACTCCTCTTAAAGCCGGACCAGTTGCTTTAGCATCCAATTTGTGACAAGCTGCACAATGGGTATTAAACAAAGCTTTTCCTGCTACAGGATCACCTCCAGAAGCTGCAGGCGCAGCAGCAGTTGTGGCAGCAGCATCAGCAGCTGGTGCTGGAGCGGCTGTTTCTTGAGAAAAAGAAGTTAAGGAGAATGTTAGCGCAAAAGCTAAACAGAAAATTATAGTCCTTGAAATCGAATTATGGTTACCCATTTTTTTCATGTGTTAGTATAATTTTTTCAGATTATATAAAATACATATCTACAGTACTGCGTTATTGTATTTATATAGCAAATGATAATTTACAATTTTTGGCATACTTTTTTCTGATTATTATCAAAAATCGGTAATGCGTTTTTAAAAAACCTGCACAAAAATACGACTTATCAATTATTCTCAAAACCTTAAATATATCTTAATTCTTAATTTATATCAATTCTAAATAATATTTTTATTTTCGTTTAGTTTAGTAAGTGTTACATTTGCATTAAAATCAATATATTATGACTATTTTAACGTACAAAAAAGCTTTTTTTCTCTTCATTCTAAATGTGTTTTTATGCAAAAATAATTTGATTTTCAGCCAAAATACAGAAGTAAATCAGGATCCGAAATTTGAGCAATTATTAAAAGAAAAAAGAAAGATAAATTCGGGTATAACCATTAATAATCGCTACAAAATTCAGGTGTTCACCGGCAATAATGAACTCTCAAAAAAAGCCTATGTTGATTTTAAAAAAGAGTTTAAAGATTTTGATGCAACCATTGTTTTTAATACGCCATCATATAAAGTTTGGGTTGGAAATTACAAAACCCGAATTGAAGCCGAGAGAAACCTAAAATTGCTAATTAAAAAATACCCAAACGCATTCATAATTAAACCCAGTAAACTTTAATTCAAACTTACTTCAATAAAAAAATCCCCACTTCTCAGCGGGGATTTTTTTATTATTTCAACTTTTTCTTTACTTCCACTTCTTGGAACGCTTCGATTATATCGTATTGCTGTATGTCGTTGTAATTTTTAACCTGCATACCGCAATCATAACCTTTTGCAACTTCTTTTACATCGTCTTTAAAACGTTTTAAAGTAGCCAACTCACCTGTATAAATTACAACTCCTTCACGGATTAAACGTATTTTAGAGTTTCTGAATATCTTACCATCAGTAACCATACAACCCGCAATAGTTCCCACTTTAGACACCTTGAAGATTTCTCTGATTTCAGCAGTTCCCGTAATTTCTTCTTTCATTTCTGGAGAAAGCATTCCTTCCATTGCGTCTTTCAAGTCATCAATAGCATCGTAAATGATTGAATAGTTACGGATATCAATTTCTTCTTTATCAGCCAATTGCTTAGCATTTCCAGCTGGGCGAACATTAAATCCGATGATGATCGCATCCGAAGCAGACGCTAACATAACATCCGACTCTGTAATCGCACCCACACCTTTGTGTATGATGTTGATTTGAATTTCTTCTGTAGATAATTTTGAGAACGAATCCGACAATGCTTCAACCGAACCGTCCACGTCTCCTTTAAGGATAATGTTCAATTCTTTAAATTGTCCAAGCGCGATACGACGACCAATTTCGGCCAATGTAATGTGTTTTTGAGTTCGAACTGATTGCTCACGCATTAACTGTGTACGTTTTGCTGCAATTTGTTTCGCTTCTCTTTCGTCTTCAAATACGTTAAATTTATCACCAGCTGTTGACGCACCATCCAAACCTAAAATAGAGATTGGAGTTGATGGACCCGCTTCTTTGATTGAATGCCCGCGTTCATCGTGCATGGCTTTGATTTTACCATGGTTTTTTCCCGCCAAAACATAATCACCCACTTTTAAAGTTCCGGCTTGAACTAATATTGTAGTCACATAACCTCTTCCTTTATCCAACTGCGCTTCCACTACAGTTCCGACAGCAGGTTTGTTTGGATTGGCTTTCAAATCAAGAATTTCAGCTTCTAAAAGCACTTTCTCAAGCAATTCTTTTACACCAGTACCAATCTTTGCAGAAATATCGTGTGATTGGTATTTTCCACCCCAATCTTCCACTAATAAATTCATTCCAGCCAATTGCTCTTTAATCTTTTCTGGATTAGCTGCTGGCTTATCTATTTTATTGATAGCAAAAATCATCGGAACTCCTGCTGCTTGAGCATGGCTGATTGCCTCTTTGGTTTGTGGCATGATATCGTCATCGGCAGCAGCCACAATAATGGCAATATCGGTTACTTGAGCACCACGAGCACGCATAGCAGTAAAGGCTTCGTGACCCGGCGTATCAAGGAATGTGATTTTTTGACCGTTATCTAAAGTAACTGCATACGCACCAATGTGTTGTGTAATTCCTCCCGATTCTCCTGCGATAACATTCTCTTTACGAATGTAATCCAATAAGGAAGTTTTACCGTGGTCAACGTGACCCATTACGGTTACAATTGGAGCACGAGTTACTAAATCTTCTTCTCTATCTTCAACAACTTCTATGGCTTCTTCCAATTCAGTGGTAATGAATTCTACTTCATAACCAAACTCGTCAGCAACAATCGATAAGGTTTCGGCATCCAAACGTTGGTTCATAGTAACCATGATTCCTAATGTCATACACGTTCCGATTACTTTGGTAATTGGCACATCCATCATGGTTGCAACCTCACCAACCGTAACAAACTCGGTTACTTTGATTGTTTTGCTTCCTTCTTCAAGAGCTTGTAATTCATCTTCAGTACGTTGACGATGTGAATCTCTTTTATCTCTTCTGTATTTTGCAGCTTTTGATTTGGAACCTTTACCTTGTAAACGCTCAAGAGTTTCTTTGATTTGGTTTTTAACCTCTTCTTCTGTTGGCTCAACTTTTTGAACAATAGCTGGTCGATTCCCTTTTTGAAAACCTCCACCAGGTTTATTTGCTCCAAATTTATTTCCGCCTGGCTTATTAGCACCACCATTTGCACCTGGAGTTCCAGGTCTGTTTTCACCTGGTTTAGGTGGAATTCTTTTACGTTTATTTTTATTTTCGCCTGGTTTTGAATCACCAGGTTTGTTAGGCGTAATTTTAGGATCTTCTTTTTTCTTTTTAGGTTTTTCAAATTGAGCCAAATCAATTTTCTGACCTGTAATTTTTGGTCCTGTTAAACTATGGTATTGAGTTTCATGCGTTTCTTCTGTTGGGGTTTCCTCGACAACTGGAGTTGCTTTTTTCTCCTCAACTTTTGGAGTTTCTACTTCCTTAGGAACTACTTTTTCAACAACTGGTTCAGGTTTTACTTCTTGAACTGGAGCCGATTTTACAGGATCTAATTCGATTTTACCAACTTGTTTGGGTCCGGAAACTGTTGCTCTGGCCTTGATTACCTCAAGACGTTGACGCTCTTCTTCTTGTTTTCTCTTTTCCTCAATTTCTCTTTCTCTTTCAATTCGAAGCGCTTCTTTTTCTTTTCTAATTTCCTCACTTACTCCTTTTGAAGCTTCTTTGTTTCCTTTATCACCAGCAAATTGGCCGCAAAGAATGTTATATACATCATCAGAAATTTTTGTGTTTGGACTTGCTTCAATAGCAATTCCCTTATCTTTTAGATAATCCACAGCTCTTTCTAAAGAAATATTTAATTCCCTTAAAACCTTGTTTATTCTAATATTTCCTTCAGACATAAAATCTAATTAATTTTTTATACTATTTGGTGAGAATTAATCCTCAAATTCTTCTTTTAATATTCTGATAACTTCTTGAATAGTTTCTTCTTCTAAATCGGTTCTTCTCACTAAATCTGCCACATTTTGTTTCAAAATACTACGAGCAGTATCCAAACCAATTTTTGCAAACTCGTCAATTACCCATCCATCGATTTCGTCTGAGAATTCTGTCAATTCAACGTCATCTTCTTCTGCAGTACTTCCTTCTCTGATTACATCCAATTCGTAACCTGTTAATTGACCTGCCAATTTAATATTGTGTCCTCCACGACCAATCGCTTTAGAAACTTCTTCCAATTTCAAATACACTTCAGCTCTTTTTTGTTCTTCGTCAATTTTAATAGAAGAAACTTTTGCTGGGCTCAATGCTCTTGTGATGTACAACTGAACATTTGAAGTATAGTTGATTACGTCAATATTTTCATTTCCTAATTCGCGAACAATTCCGTGAATTCTAGAACCTTTCATTCCAACACAAGCACCCACTGGATCAATTCTATCGTCATACGAATCAACGGCTACTTTTGCTTTTTCGCCAGGAATTCTAACTACATTTTTGATAGTGATTAAACCATCAAATACCTCTGGAATTTCTTGTTCAAATAATTTTTCTAAGAAAGCCGGAGCAGTTCTTGACATAATGATTTGAGGTTTATTTCCTTTTAACTCAACACTTTCGATAATTCCTTTTACATTGTCACCTTTTCTAAAAAAGTCAGAAGGAATTTGTTTTTCTTTTGGCAATACAATTTCGTTACCATCATCATCCACTAGAATGACCACTCTTGGTCTTACATGGTGAACTTCTGCTGTGTAAATATCGCCAATTAAATCTTTAAATTGTTTGTAAAGATTGGTATTATCGTGTTCGTGAATTTTAGAAATAAGATTCTGACGCAAAGCTAAAATCGCTCTTCTCCCTAAATCAATCAACTTTACTTCTTCCGATACATCTTCGCCAACTTCGAAGTCGGGCTCAATTCTTCGTGCTTCAGAAAGTGCAATTTCTTGGTTTTCATCTTCAACTTCATCATCGGCAACAACAACTCTGTTTCTCCATATTTCCATATCTCCTTTATCAGGATTTATGATGATATCAAAATTATCATCTGAGCCGTATTTCTTTTTTAAAGCATTTCTAAAAACGTCTTCTAAAATCGCCATAAGCGTTACTCGATCAATAAGTTTATCGTCTTTAAACTCTGAAAATGATTCGATTAATGCAATATTTTCCATTCTTCTTATTAGTTAAAATTTATTGTAACAATTGCTTCTATTATTTCTTCATAAGGAATTTCAGCTTTTTTTTGCACTGTTTCTTTTCCTTTACCGACTTTTTTTGGTTCTCTTGCCGACCAAATTAAGGTTATTTTTTCATCGTCTGCATTTTCCAATTCTGCTTCAATTTTTTCAGTTTTGGTTTTTACTTTCAATGTTCTGCCAATATTTTTTTTGTATTGTCTTACTAACTTTAATGGAGATGAAACACCCGCTGAGGCCACTTCTAAAGAAAAATCTTGTTCTTCTCGATCCAGATTATTTTCTATTATTCTGCTGATGTCAATGCAATCCTGAAGTATAACTCCATTATCACCATCCAAAGTTACTGTTATTTTGTTAGAATTATCTATGTTTAAATCAATTAAAAAAAGACTTGGCTTTTCTTGTAATGCCTGATTCAATAATTCAATTACTTGCTCTTTAAATGTCATATTTTTATAAAAAGAGGGAAGCAATGCTTCCCTCATTATTTAGTTTTGATAATAAATAACGGTGCAAATATACACTTTTTTTTTAATGACAAATATCATTTATGTATCTTAAAAAAAATCCTTACCTTTATCAAAGAAAAAATAAACTAAATAAAACCAGTAATTTATATCTAATCATGAAAAAAATTTTAATACCTACAGACTTTTCTAAGCACGCTGAGTATGCTTTGAAAGTAGCCGCTCAAATTGCCAAAAAAAATGATGGTGAAATTATTTTATTACACATGCTTGAGCTGCCTCATCAAGCAGGTGATGCTATTGGAGCTGGAAAAGATATTCCTGAGATAATGTTCTTTAAAAATGCAGCTATAAAAAAATTGGAAGATTTAATGGACGAAGATTACCTTCACGGAATCAAAGTATCTGAAGTGGTTCAATTTGAATTGGCTTTTGATGGAATCTTAAAAATAAGTCAGAAAAATAACGTAGACTTAATTGTAATGGGTTCTCATGGAGCAAGTGGTTACAAAGAAATGTTTATTGGTTCTAATGCTGAAAAAGTAGTTAGAAACTCTGATGTTCCTGTTTTAATCATCAAAAAAGAGCAAGATAATTTTGAAGTAAATGATTTCGTTTTTGCCTCTGATTTTAGTGATGAAGTGAAAAAACCTTTTGAAAAAGTGGTTGAATTTGCTAATAAATTTGATGCAACTTTGCACTTGGCAATGATTAATACGCCAAACGACTTCAAAGCTACTTCAACTTCTCAGGAGATTATGAATAACTTTATTTCTAATTTTAAAGTAAACAAACACCAAACACACATTTACAACGAAACTAACATTGAAAAAGGAATTTTAAATTTCTCTAATAGTGTTAATGCCGATTTAATCGGAATGTGTACACATGGAAGAAAAGGTTTGTCTCACTTTTTTAATGGAAGCATTAGTGAAGATTTAGTAAATCATGCCACTCGACCAGTGGTTACTTTCAAAATATAACCTCCAAACCAACTAAAAACTAAAAACCTCTCCATTTAATTGAGAGGTTTTTTTATTGAAGTTTGCCGAAACAAAAAATCCCAACCGTGAAGTTGGGATTATTTTGTTGGTCTACTAGGACTCTCCGATACGCTAACGCTATCGGAATAAACTTCTCGCCTAGTAAAAACAAAAAATCCCAACTGTGTAGTTGGGATTATTTTGTTGGTCTACTAGGACTCGAACCTAGAAAGACGGCACCAAAAACCGTAGTGTTACCATTACACCATAGACCAATAACGCTTGATTGCGGGTGCAAATTTAAAACAAATTTTATTTTAAGCAAACATTTCTTTGTTTTTTATTGAAAAAATAGTTGCGTTCCATCTTTACCATTGATAACTATTTCATACTAAATCTTTTTCATCACCGTTTAAGTTTACCAAAAATCAAGGTTGAAAGTTAATCGTAGGTTAATACTCCTCTAAAAAGCTGTTTTTACAATAAATCGTCTTATTTTTGATTCGAATTACAATGCAATGAAGAAAAAAATAAACTTGCTTATTACCTTCTCTACTCTGGTCTTACTGGCGTTGTGCTTTATGCAATTGTATTTGGTAAAAACGACCTACCGTTATAAAGTAGCCGAGTTTCGAATGGAAGTAAAAGATCGTTTGAGTAAAATTACCAATGACTACAGTAGTATTGATAGTGCCATTTTTCATAAAAAAGATTTTTTGTACCAACAATTGGCTACAAATTATTTAAACGACAAAACCACAGGCGAACAAATCAAACAAAAAATCCTTCAAAACGAATTTAGAACTCAACTCACCTTAAAATTGCAGCAAGAATTTGAAAAGGAATTTCCCGATCATTCAGTTGATTTTGCTATCATTCTAAACAAATTTGTAATGTTTAATGATTTGAAAAAAGCCGATACGCTTTTTGCCGAAAAACCGTTAATAGATAACAAAATGTGTGGTAATTTGGCTTCGCTAGACGATGCTTTTTTGATTCGAAATTATGTTGGAACCACAAGTTCGAGTTTGCCCAACTCCAATTATAAATTACTCACCGAAGACGCTTTATATGTATCAGTAAAAAACTGGGAATTGATCGTTTTAAAACGAATGTCATTACTTCTAATCTTTGCATTCGCCTCTATAATTACCTTAATAAGCCTTTTTGTAATCGCAATTAAAGCCCTAATCAAGCAGAAAAAAATCAGTGATATCAAAACCGATTTTATCAATAATATTACTCACGAGCTCAAAACTCCGTTGACCACTTTATCGGTTTCAACCAAAATTTTGGAACGCAAAGACATCAAGGAAAACGAAGAATTGTACCATCAATTACTCAATACCATCAACAGACAAAACGAACGTTTACAAGATCTAATCGATCAAGTCATGAACAATTCATTGGGTCATGAAGAAATTGAACTTCAAAAGCAAAAAATCAAAGCACATTCTTTTCTTCAGGATATTGTTAGTGACTTTAAGTTCTCACATCCCAATACCAATATAACAACTCATTTTCATTCAGATGAAGTGTCAATCACATTGGATGCTTTTCATTTGACAACTGCCATTTTAAATGTTTTGGAAAATGCGGTAAAATACGGAAGTACTGCAATTTCAATAACGACTTCCTTGCAAAAAGACGTTTTTTCAGTTAGCATTGAAGACAACGGAATCGGGATTGAAAAAAGCAAACAGAACTTACTTTTTGATAAATTCTATCGTGTAGAAAACGGCAATATTCACTCAACCAAAGGATTGGGTTTAGGATTGTATTATGTTGATCAAATCATCAAAGCACATAGAGGAAGTGTTGATTTGGTGAGTGACTTGGGAAAAGGAACCAAACTAACGTTACAATTGCCTTCGACTTTATAAATTACTATGAAAAAAATTCTTTTAGTTGAAGACGATGTTGATTTTTCAATGGTACTACAGCAGTATTTACAATTGAATAATTTTAATGTTACTACTGCTGAAAACGGCAAAAAAGCATTGGAATTACTATTGAGAAACACTTATGACATTTGTATTTTTGATGTCATGATGCCTGAGATGGACGGATTTACTTTGGCCGAAAAAGCCATCGAAATCAACCCAGAAACACCTTTTGTTTTTTTGACTGCCAAGCAATTGAAAGAAGATAAAATCAAAGGATTGCAATTGGGCGCCGACGATTATATTGTAAAACCATTTGAAGTAGAAGAACTCATTTTGCGTCTGAATAACATCATGAAACGAAGCGAGTTAACCATCAATAGAAGTTACGAAAAACAGAAAATTCAATTGGGAAATTATTTTTTTGACGCTCAACGAATGTGTTTGGAATACAATGGAAAAACGCAGCAGCTCACCGAAAAAGAAGCCGCATTGATTCATTATTTTTATCATCATAAAAACCAATTGGTAAAGCGTGAACAGATTTTGAAAGCCATTTGGAATACGGATGATTTTTTCTCGGGAAGAAGCATGGACGTGTACATCAGTAAAATTAGAAAATACCTTCAAGACGACAACAGAATAAGTATCGAAAGCATCCGATTCATCGGAATTGAATTTAAAATAACAGAATAACAAGCAACTGAATTAAAAAGATACATTTTTGAAACCACTTATTGTGAAAATTTTATACCGCTCAATTTATGGGTTTCGCCAAAAAAATAGTTTCTTTGCACTGAAATAAAATCAAACCATCACACCGTATATATGACAACAGAAAACTTTAAAAAGTGGAACACTATCTTAGGCTGGGTCGCTTTTGTAATAGCATTAGTCACTTACTCATTAACCGTTGAACCCACAATGAGTTTTTGGGATTGTGGTGAATACATTGCTACATCGGCAAAATTAGAAGTAGGACATCCGCCTGGCGCGCCATTATACCAAATGCTCGGAGCGTTTTTCTCTACCTTCGCTATTGGCAAAGAAAACATTGCTTTGATGGTCAACATGATGTCGGTATTTTCAAGTGCATTTACCATACTTTTTATGTTTTGGTCGTCCAATATTGTGCTTAAAAAAGTGGTTTCTGGTTACACTGAACTCACCAAAGACAATTCTGTAGCTATTTTAGGAAGTTCATTTGTCGGAGCATTAACCTTTACTTTCTCGGATAGTTTTTGGTACAATGCCGTTGAAGCCGAAGTATACGCCATGGCTACTTTATTCATTGCGTTGTTGTTTTGGCTTGGTTTACGATGGGAAAACGACATGAATACACCTCGTGGAAATCGGTGGTTACTTCTGATCTCTTTAATTGTCGGATTATCGTTTGGTGTACACTTTATGGCGTTACTCACCATTCCATCCATTGGATTTTTGTATTTTTTCAAGCATTATCCAAAAGTTACCGTTAAAAACTTTATTGTAGCCAATGTAGTCATTGTGGCCATCTTGTTGTTCATTTTTAAACTTTTATTGCCTTACACTTTGGCGTTCTTTGGAAAAAGTGAAATATTCTTTGTTAACTCTTTGGGACTACCTTTTGATTCGGGTACTATAATTTTATTTGCCTTAATTATTGGTTTTTTCTACTTTGGATTAAAATACACTAAACAAAAAAATCAGGCTTTTTACAACACCATATTGTTGTGTGTATTATTTGTTTTAATTGGATTTTCTACTTGGTTGATGTTGCCTATTCGAGCGAACGCTAACACTCCAATTAACGAAAACAAACCTTCAGATGCAGCCGAAGTTTTGGCCTACTACAACAGAGAGCAATACGGTGTAAATCCACTTTTTTACGGACCTCAATACACGGACACTTTTGCTGGTTTGGATGAAGAAAATCCGTATTTAGATAAAAAACCCAACTACGAAAGAAACTACCAAACAGGCAAATACGAAATTGTAAACAACTACAAAAATGCAGAGCAAAATTCAGACGACAACCACAAAGCCATCTTGCCTCGTTTATGGAGTCCGGAGCACATCGAAAACTACATTACCTTTACTCGTCCGCCTGAGTTTACCATCAAAGCCGAATATTCAGAAGAGCAAGAACTCTTAGACATTGTATCTCAATTTCGTCAAGCGTATGCTACAAAAAAAATAGACAATGACCAATACATTGCTTTCTTAAAGGCTTATGGTGATTATCTCGATGTAGAGAAACCAAAAACGTTCGACAACATCAAGTTCATGATTGAATACCAATTTGGCTACATGTATGGTCGTTATTTACTGTGGAATTTTGTTGGAAGACAAAATGACAACCAAGGAAAATACGATAATTTAGACGGAAATTGGCTCAGCGGAATTACTCCTTTAGACGAAATTCATTTAGGACCGCAAAACGATTTACCCCAAGATATTGCCAATAATAAAGGAAGAAACACCTATTTCTTCTTACCATTTCTTTTAGGGTTAATTGGTTTTATGTACCATATTCAACGCGACAGAAAATCGTTCTACGTACTGTTTGCCTTGTTCTTATTCACTGGATTAGCATTGAAAATTTACCTAAACGAACGTCCTTTCGAACCAAGAGAAAGAGATTATGCATTAGTAGGTTCTTTTTATGTGTTTGCTATGTGGGTTGGATTTGGAGTGTATGCGGTGTATGAAATCATCAAAGACAAATTAGCCTCAAAAATTGCTGCACCGATAACAATAGCCGCTTGTTTGGTAGCTTCACCTATTTTGATGGCTTCACAAAACTGGGACGACCACGACCGCTCTAACAAATATACTGCCTTAGCGATGGCAAAAGCGTATTTGGATTCGTGTGAACCTAACGCCATTTTGTATACCATTGGAGATAACGATACATTCCCGCTTTGGTATGCTCAAGAAATTGAAGGTTACCGAACCGATGTAAAAGTATGTTGTACTAGTTTATTGATGACCGATTGGTACATTGATCAAATGAAAATGAAAACCTACGATTCCAAAGGCTTGCCGATTTCATTCCAACACAATCAATATGTTGATGGAACCAGAGACTATATCTTGTTCAGTGAGCAAACTCAGAATCGTTGGAATCTGAAAGATTTCTTAGAATTTGCCAAAAGTGAAAATCCGAAAACGTTGGTCGAATTGGGTAGCGGACAAATGGCACACTTTTTCCCTACAAACAAGGTTAGAATTCCAATTGACAAAAATGCGGTAATTCAAAATAAAGTCGTGAATCCAAAATACAATGATTCGATTGTGCCTTTTATCGATATTGATATTGACGGAAGTGCTTTGTACAAAAACCGTCTTATAATGCTTGACATTCTACAGAACAACAACTGGAAACGTCCTACTTATTTTACAGGAGGAAGTTTTGGAGATGAGGATTATTTGTGGATGAAAGACTACTTGCAATTAGACGGAATGGTTTACAAACTTGTTCCCGTTAAAACCAAAGTAGACAAAGACAATCCGTTTGATATGGGACAAATTGACGCTGACAAAATGTACGGTTTGGTTCAAAAATGGACTTGGGGCAATGGTGAACGAACCGATATTTACCACGATCCAGAAACTCGAAAAAACAGTATATCATCACGAAACAACTTATCACGTTTGATGTTTGAATTAATCAAAGAAGGCAAAAAAGACAAAGCCCGAAAAATAATCGAAATGTCGTTGACTAAAATGCCCGTTGATTATTATGGTTATTACACTGCGGTTGATCCATTTGCTGATGGTTATTATAAAATTGGAGATGTACAAAAAGCACGCGAATTGCTTAAAAAATTAATGACCAAATACCAAGAGAACTTGAAGTACTACAAAAACTTCTCGTCGGCTGATCAAAACTTTATGGCATCAGACATCTATACTGATGTGGAGCGCTATCGAAATTTATTGACCATTATGAAAGACAATAATGACTTGTCGTTTTACAACCAAAACAAACCTACATTCAACACTTTTGTTGCCATGTACGAACGATTTGGTTTGGAAAATGAATAGTAAGTTTAGCCTAACATTATTTAATGCCAATAGAAGAAATTCTGTTGGCATTTTTTAATTATTTTTGAACTATGAATTTCAATTGGGTAAAAACAAATCGTTTCATTAAAAGCATTTTTCCAAATTACATTTGGGATATGCCTAATAATGAAAACAAAGTATATCTAACATTTGACGATGGTCCAACACCTGAAATAACCGAATGGACTTTAGCACAATTGAAATCATACAATGCTAAAGCTACTTTCTTTTGTATTGGCGATAATGTTAGAAAATTCCCTGAAATCTTTGACAAAGTAATCCAAGATGGTCATTCCATTGGCAACCATACTTTCAATCATTTAAATGGATGGAATTCGACTACAAAAGAATACATTTCAAATGCCAAATTATACGAAACTGAACACTATTCAATGAATACTGAACATTGTAACCTATTTCGTCCTCCGTACGGAAAAATAAAACCTTCGCAATCCAAAATCTTACGAAAACAAGGTTATAAAATAATTATGTGGGACATCATCAGTTATGATTTTGACGCAACCATTTCGCCTGAAAAATGCTTGGAAAATGTTTTAAAAAACGTACAATCAGGAAGTATTATCGTTTTTCACGATAGCAAAAAAGCGTTTACGAACTTAGAATTCACATTACCAAGAACATTGCAATTTTTAAAAGAAAAAGGATTTATTTGCGATAAGTTGTAGAACAATTATATGTTCTTTGCAATGACTAAACTTGCTCTTGAACCAAACCAATTATAGTATTAGCATCCAATTCGCCCGATTGTCTCCACACCATTTGACCTTCTTTATAAATCATAAGTGTTGGCAATCCTTTAATACGAAGTGCTTCGGCTAATTCTTGATTTTTATCTACATCAATTTTAATCACTTTTGCCTTGTCGCCTAACGCGGCGGCAACATCTCGAATTACAGGATGCATCGATACTGACGACTCATTCCACTCGGTGTAAAAGTCGATTAAAACCGGAACTTGGGCATTAATAAGTTCTCCAAATTTTGACATAAAACCAAAATATTTATAGCTTTCTGTTGGATTTTGAAAGCAATTTGCAATACAAATATACTATTTTTAACTAATTACGCTATGTTTTACCCTTTTTTTAGTTCAATAACCGTAATTTCGGGCATAATTCCTACTCGACCAGGATATGCATGAAAGCCAAATCCGCGGTTCACATAGATGTATCGACCCACATTTTCATACAATCCAGCCCATTGTTTGTAAACGTATTCTACTGGACTCCATTTAAAAACTCCCGGGATTTCGATGCCAAACTCAGAACCATGTGTA
>JACCDI010860265.1_pt1 | contig 20162 bp, 21 predicted proteins | sample 7442791 | NCBI WGS metagenome assembly JACCDI01 (sample SAMN15323434, study PRJNA562643) | freshwater metagenome | isolation source: river surface water | place: USA:Blue River Watershed | collected 2017-08-15
CTTTATCACCGATTTGCCAGCATTGTAATCAATGATTGCGTTGAAATCAGTTGTGGTGTCGGGTGTCAGCGTTTACTTCGATTTTCGGCCCTGTGCATCAATCACCACTTCCCCATCCTCTTTCGTGAAAGGTCCTTGCTGCGGCTGGGGCAGGATATCCAGCACCCGCTCTGAAGGCCGGCAAAGCCGGGTACCCATAGCCGTGATGACGATGGGCCGGTTAATCAGCACTGGATGCGCGAGCATCGCATCGAGCAGCTGTTCGTCCGATTTGCTGGTGTCATCCAGACCCAGTTCCTGATACTGCGGCTCTTTGCTGCGGATAAGATCGCGCAGCGGCGCACCCGTGGCTTGCGCGATCTCTTTCAGCGACTCTCTCGACGGCGGTGTCTTCAGGTACTCGATGATCTCGGGCTCGATGCCCGCATTGCGGATCATGGCCAGCGTGTTACGTGAAGTGCCGCACAGCGGGTTGTGGTACACCGTGACCTTGCTCATGCGGCGGCTTCCTCAGCGAATCCATGTTTATTTCAGAGACATACCCAGCAGCATGTCGTTGAGCTTCTTCACGAAACCGGCCGGGTCGGCCAGCTGACCGCCCTCAGCCAGCATCGCCTGATCAAACAGCAAGCTGCTCCAGTCGTCGAATTTGGCTTCCTCATACTTGAGCCGTTGCACCAGAGGATGATGAGGATTGATTTCGAGGATGGGCTTGGTGTCTGGCGCGGCTTGTCCGGCGGCTTTCAGCATGCGCAGCAGATTGCCCGACAGCTCATGTTCACCCGCAACCAGACAGGCCGGTGAATCGGTCAGACGGAAGGTGATGCGGACTTCCTTCGCCTTGTCTTTCAGCGAAGCCTGCATCTTGTCAACCAAGGCCTTGTATTCGCTCTCGGTTTCTTCTTTCTGTTTCTTCTCGGCTTCATCTTCCAGCTTGCCAAGATCGAGGTCGCCTTTCGCGACGGAGACCAGCTGCTTGTCCTCGAACTCGGTCAAGAAGGACAGCATCCACTCATCCACGCGGTCAGTGAGCAAGAGTACTTCGACACCTTTCTTGCGGAAGATTTCCAGATGCGGGCTGTTCTTCGCCGCATTAAAGCTGTCGGCGGTCACATAATAGATCTTGTCCTGTCCATCCTTCATTCGGGACACATAGTCGGCGAAGGATACGTTCTGGACATCGCTGTCATTCTGCGTACTGGCAAAGCGCAGCAATTTGGCGATGCGTTCTTTGTTGGTGCTGTCTTCCCCGATGCCTTCTTTGAGAACCTGACCGAATTCTTTCCAGAAGCTCGCGTACTTGTCTTTTTTTTCCTGCTCGTCGGCATTGGCGAGTTCTTCGAGCATGCCCAGCACGCGTTTGGTCGAGCCTTCACGGATGACTTTTACATCACGCGATTCCTGCAAAATTTCACGCGAAACATTCAATGGCAGATCGGCCGAATCGATCACGCCTTTCACGAAGCGCAGGTAGATCGGCATCAGCTGCTCGGCGTCATCCATGATGAACACGCGCTTGACATAGAGCTTGATGCCACCGCGCTTGTTGCGATCCCACAGATCGAAAGGCGCATGCGCGGGGATATAAAGCAGTTGCGTGTACTCGCTGCGACCTTCAACCCGGTTGTGGGTCCAGGTCAGCGGCTCCTGAAAATCATGCGACACATGTTTGTAGAATTCAGTGTACTGCTCATCGGTGATATCCGACTTGCTGCGGGTCCAGAGCGCGCTGGCCTGATTGACCGTCTCGAGCTCGTCGCGCATGACCATCGCTTTCTTTTCTTCGTCCCATTCTTCTTTGCGCATGGCGATGGGCAGAGAGATATGATCGGAATACTTGCGGATGATGGAGCGCAGCTGCCAGGCAGACAGTAACTCATCTTCGCCTTCGCGCAGATGTAGCGTGATGCGCGTACCGCGCTGCGGCTTGTCAATCGCCTCGACGCTGAATTCGCCTTCACCGGCCGATTCCCATTTGACGCCTTGCTCGGCAGGCAGGCCGGCCCGACGGGATTCGACGGTGATTTTGTCGGCGACGATGAAACCTGAATAAAAGCCGACACCGAATTGTCCGATCAGTGCGGCATCTTTCTGCTGGTCACCCGAGAGCTGGGAAAAGAATTCTTTGGTACCGGACTTTGCAATGGTGCCGAGATGATCGATGGCTTCCTGCTGCGACAGCCCGATGCCGTTGTCAGTAATGCTGATGGTGCGCGCGTCCTTGTCGAAATCGACCTGTATTTTCAGCTCACTGTCATTCTCGAACAGGGACGCATTGTTGATTGCTTCGAATCGCAGCTTGTCGGCAGCGTCGGAAGCGTTCGAGATCAGCTCGCGCAGGAAAATTTCCTTGTTCGAGTACAGCGAATGAATCATCAGCTGCAACAGCTGTTTGACCTCGGCCTGAAAGCCCATTACTTGTTTGTCGGGAGCGCCCATGATGTCCTCTGTTAACAAAATAAAATGACACAATGGTCGTTTATTTGGCGATCATTCCCGGGTTTTCAAGGGGGTGTCAGGTAGAATTTCCAGCTTCTCGACAGCCGGAGTCTTTTCATCATGACCATCAGTATTGCCCAACGATTACTTGACCTCAATATCACGCTGCCGAAAGCGGCATCGCCCGCAGCTGCCTATGTGATGTCTGTGCGCAGCGGTCATACGCTCTATGTGTCTGGTCATATTGCGAAAAAGGCTGGCCAGCCCTGGGTGGGCAAGCTGGGCAAGGACATGACCACTGAGCAGGGTCGGGAAGCGGCGCGCGCGGTGGCCATCGATCTGATTGCCACACTAAGCGCTGCCTGTGACGGCGACCTGACGCGCGTCAAGCGCATCGTCAAGCTGGTGAGTCTGGTGAACTCCACGCCGGATTTCATCGAGCATCATCTCGTGACGAATGGCGCATCGGAGCTGCTGGTCGAGGTATTCGGTGAGGCAGGCAAGCACGCTCGCTCGGCATTTGGTGTGGCCGCGATTCCGCTGGGTGCCTGCGTGGAAATCGAGATGGTGGCCGAGCTCGCCTGACATATCACTCGGTGGACCGCGATCAGCGGTCCTTGAAACGATGAGTGAAAGACGGTGCGACCGGCGGTACTTCGTCCTGCTCCAGCGCCAGTGTCTGGGCGATATGCCGGTCAGCGTCTGTCTCCAGCGCAAGATAAAGCGAGCGACACAAGGCTTGCGCCTGTTTGCCGGGCCAGTCCTCACCCAGCAGCGAGGCCGGCAGCTGAGGGTCGCCAAGCAGCGCGCGGCGGTAGTCGTGGATCAGCAGCGTCCTGAGCGTGAACGCCCGGGCGCTATCGAGTCGCGCTGGCGGGGTCAGCATCTGTCGCAACGATTCAAATCGCGCGATGAATTTTTTGTAAGTCCGCGCAGTCTCTTTCAGCGGCCACGCATCCGGCGTGATTTCTTCCAGTGGACGCGAACCGGTGAGGCCCGCGTCAGTCGCCGATAGCACGATCACTTTACCGCTCATGCGCGTGCGCATGAGCACCTCTGTCAGCGCCTCCTGCTTGTCGCCCGGGCAGGCAAAAAGTCCCGGCGCCAGAAGCGCGAATCCCTCCCACAACAGCTCTTTTTTGAGCAAGGATTTTTGCGCGGCGCTGGCATGACCCTGAGGGCTGACTAGCAACCACCGCCCATCCCAGCGTGGGCCGCTGTTGGCATACACGCGCTGGTGCGCGCGCAAGAAACGTCTTTCCCCCTGAGGGCTGAGTCGATACTGGCTGCGTCGGCCCGAGCGACTGGCCTCCAGCCAGCCCTCTTCCGCGAGCCGGAAGACACTGGTACGAACCAGCCTTTCACTGATACCCAGCGGATCGAGTAGCGAAATCAAGCTTCCCAGCCATACCGAGCCGCCGCGTGGCGCGATGGCGTCACCGAACACGGTCATTACCAGCGACTTGGCGCGCAGCGCGGGCTGCCGCCGCTGCTTGGCGATCCAGGTATCGACAGATTGACGGGTCATGACTGAACAAAAAATGACAAACTGTTAAATGATACAGTTTTTCTCCGAAATATCGATTTAGCGTATCATAACGCAACGCCAGCCGCTCAAGTGGCATGATCAAAGGAGATCGTCTGATGTACGCGCAAATGGTCGATACCGGTACCGCTCGCCTGCGAGCTGCCGGTGAACTCAGCCCCGAAGAGCAGGTATTTCAGGCCCGGGTTGATGCCGAGGTGAAGATCGAACCTAAAGATTGGATGCCCGACGGGTATCGCAAAACGCTGATTCGTCAGATTTCCCAGCATGCGCATTCCGAGATCGTCGGCCAGCTCCCCGAAGGCAACTGGGTGACGCGCGCACCCACGCTGAAACGCAAGACGATTCTGCTGGCAAAGATTCAGGATGAGGCAGGGCACGGTCTTTATTTGTACAGTGCGGCCGAAACCCTGGGTGTGTCACGCGACCAGTTGACCGAGGATCTGCTCTCCGGCAAGGCCAAGTACTCCAGCATTTTCAATTATCCGACGCTCAGCTGGGCCGACGTTGGCATGATCGGCTGGCTGGTTGATGGCGCGGCCATCATCAACCAGATTCCCTTGTGTCGCTGCTCGTATGGCCCGTACGCCAGAGCGATGGTGCGCGTCTGCAAGGAAGAGGCTTTTCATGCGCGGCAGGGTTTTGATTTGCTGATGTCGCTGTGCAAAGGCACGCCTGAACAAAAGCAGATGGCGCAGGAGGCACTGAACCGCTGGTGGTGGCCGATGCTGATGATGTTTGGTCCGCCGGACACTGAATCGGTCAACAGCCAGCAATCGATGCAGTGGAAGATCAAGCTCTTCTCGAATGATGAACTCAGGCAGCGCATGGTCGATCAGACCGTGCCGCAGGCCGAGTACCTCGGGCTGACGATTCCTGATCCTGATCTGAAATGGAACGAGGCGCGGGGTCATTACGACTATGGCGCAATTGACTGGCCGGAGTTTTACAACGTCGTCAAGGGTAACGGCCCCTGCAACCGTGATCGTCTCGACACCCGGCGCAAGGCCTGGGATGACGGCGCGTGGTTCCGCGAGGGTCTGCAGGCAAACGCGGACAAGCGTGCTGCGCGCGGTACGCGCAAGGCGGCGTGAGGAGAACATCGTGAGCAAAGAATGGCCGTTGTGGGAAGTATTCATCCGTAGCCAGCATGGTCTCGCGCACAAGCATGTCGGCAGCCTTCATGCGCCGGATGCAGAGATGGCGATCAACAATGCACGGGATGTCTATACCCGTCGGAATGAGGGCGTATCGATCTGGGTCGTGCCGGCGAGTGAGATCGTCGCCAGCAGCCCCGGCGAGCGCGGCGAATTATTTGAACCGTCGAACAGCAAGGTCTATCGTCATCCGACCTTTTTCAAGATACCGCCGGAAGTGGGGCATCTGTGATGGATGCGGATAAATTCAACTGGCTGCTGAGAGCGGGCGATAACGCGCTTGTGCTGTCGCAACGGCTCTCCGAGTGGTGTGGCAAGGGGCCCGTGCTGGAAGAAGACATGGCGCTGACTAATATCTCGCTCGACCTGATCGGGCAGGCGACGCTGTGGCTGTCACTGGCGGGCAAGGTGGAGGGCAAAGGGCGCGATGAGGATGCGCTGGCTTTCTTGCGTGATGTGCAGGATTTCCATAACCTATTGCTGGTCGAGCAGCCGAACGGTGATTACGCCGACACCCTCATGCGCCAGCTGTACTTCGATCTCTGGCACTGCTTGTGGCTGGAATCCTTGCAGCAGTCCGGCGACACCGAGATTACTCAGATCGCAGAAAAATCCATCAAGGAAGTTGTCTATCACTTGCGACGCAGCACGGATCTGGTCATCCGCCTGGGCGATGGAAGCGAGGAAAGCCATGCACGCGTGCAGCGCGCAGCGGACGCCTTATGGATGTTTGCAGGTGAAGCTTTCATTGATGATGAGCTCGATCATCGCATTGCCTCGCGCGGTATCGCGCCTTTGCCGGGCAGCCTGCGCGAACGCTGGCTCATGCAGATGGCGCAGATTTTCAGCGAGGCGACGCTGACCATGCCCTCGGCCGATGCGTGGATGCAAACTGGCGGCAAGCAGGGGCGCCATACCGAGCATCTCGGTTATCTGCTGGCAGAGATGCAGTTCCTGCAACGGGCCTATCCCGGCGCGCAATGGTAGGTCTGTCAGACAAAGCACTCTGGGAATGCCTCTCTCAGGTCAGCGATCCTGAGATACCAGCGATCTCCATTGTCGATCTCGGTATCGTGCGCGCAGTGAAGCCACGTGCTGATGGTGGTTGCGAGATCGTGATCACGCCGACTTACTCGGGATGTCCAGCGATGCACGTGATCGAGGAAAACATCCGGCAAGTACTCCAGGCCGGGGGCATGGAAAACATCCAGGTTCATACGCAGCTGTCGCCTGCCTGGACCACGGACTGGATCACCGAGGCGGGCAAGGAAAAGCTGCGCGCTTTCGGTATCGCGCCGCCGGCACAGCGCGCAATGAGTACGAGCGGCACGATCGATATGTCTGCGCTGTCCGTGGCGGACGATACAGAGATCGCCTGTCCGCAATGTGGATCGCTGAAAACCCGCCTGATCAGCCAGTTCGGCTCGACAGCCTGCAAGGCCTTGTACCGCTGCGGCGATTGTCTGGAACCTTTCGATTATTTCAAGCCTCACTGATGGTTCATTTTTATTCATTGAAGATCAGAAGTCTCGTCCGGGACACGCGGGATGCGATCGTGGTCAGCTTCGATGTCCCGGCTGAGCTACGCCAGATTTTTCACTACCAACCCGGGCAGCACCTGACCCTGCGTAAGGTGATCGATGGCGAAGAATTGCGACGTTCGTATTCGATCTGCTCCGCAGTGCAAGATGACGAGCTGAAAGTCGCCATCAAAAAAGTGTCGGGTGGAGCCTTCTCCAGCTGGGCGCATGAGAATTTTGCGACGGGCATGACGATGGACGTGATGCCACCGACCGGCAGCTTTCATCTGCCACTGTCACCGGAGCATGATCGCCACTATCTCGCGTTTGCGGCGGGTAGCGGCATTACACCCGTGTTCTCGATCATCAAGAGCACGCTGCTGGCTGAGCCACGGAGCCGTTTCACACTGGTGTACGGCAATCGTGCCTCCTCCACCGTGATGATGCGAGATCCGCTGGCCGACCTGAAAGACCAGTTTCTCGACCGGCTCTCCGTCATCCACATCATGAGCCGAGAGAAGCAGGATATCGAGCTGTTCAATGGACGTATTGATGCAGACAAATGCCGGGCGCTATTCTCGCAATGGATACGGCTGGAAGATATCGATCATGTGTTCATCTGCGGGCCGCAGCAGATGATGGAGCAGGTCGCCGCAACCCTGGTCGCGTTGGGTTTGGATACATCGCGCATACACGCGGAACTGTTCGGCGTAGCCGCCGCAGTGCCGCGACCACGTGCGGCGGAGGCCGCAACCGATGCACAGTGCGACGTCACGCTGGTGATCGACGGTCGTCATTACGCGTTCTCGATGCCGCGGGATGCCATGCCGGTATTGGAAGCCGGACTGGCGCAGGGCATTGAGATACCCTATGCGTGCAAGGGCGGGATTTGCGCAACTTGCCGCTGCAAGATCACCGAAGGCAAGGCCGACATGGATGCCAATCATGCGCTGGAAGATTATGAAGTGGCCAGTGGCTTTGTGCTGAGTTGTCAGGCGTTTCCAGCGACAGACAAGCTGGTGCTGGATTTTGATCAGGATGCTTAGGGACCTATCATGAGCGGTCACACTCACCAAGACGCTGCTGCGCTGGCGCGTGCCACTGGCGAACACATGTATGCGCGCGACCGGGCGACCCAGGGCTTGGGCATCGAGCTGCTGGAAGTGCGGCCAGGCTACGCGCGCATGCAGATGGTCGTGCGCAAGGATATGCTGAACGGCCACGCGATGTGCCATGGCGGCTTCATTTTTACGCTGGCCGATTCCACGTTTGCATTTTCCTGTAACAGCTATAACGTGCAGACCGTAGCGGCTGGCTGCACGATTGAATTCCTGGCACCTGCTCTCGAGGGCGAATGCTTGCAGGCCGAGGCCATCGAGCAATCACGCAGCGGCAAGACCGGTGTCTACGATGTCGTTGTCACCAATCCGGAAGGACGCAAGATCGCGCTGATGCGAGGAAAATCGCATCAGCTGAAAGGCGCTGTCGTCGAATAACCCTATCACCGTCCATAGGACGCGTCATCCATTGGACGCTAACCTCATGGCTGGGAATAACAATAACGCACAGCTGGGCGTGACACATACTGGAGGAGACCACCCATGGCCACATCGCACGCGAGGCCCGCTGATCTTGAGCCCATAGAGACCGCTAGTCAGGATGAGCTGCGCGCGCTGCAGCTGCAGCGTGTGCAGGCAACGCTGCGCCATGCTTACCAGCAGGTGCCTCACTATCGCGAGCGTTTCGATGAAAAGGGTGTGCATCCGGACGACCTGAAATCCTTGTCTGACCTGTCGAAATTTCCGTTCACCACCAAGGAGGATCTGCGCAAGAACTACCCGTTCGGCATGTTTGCGGTGCCGCGCGAGCAAGTCGTTCGTGTTCATGCATCCTCAGGCACAACCGGAAAGCCAACGGTTGTTGGCTATACCCGCAACGATATTGATATCTGGTCGCAGCTAGTGGCGCGTTCGATTCGCGCGGCGGGTGGTCGTGCCGGCGATATCGTGCATGTCGCCTATGGCTACGGCTTGTTCACCGGGGGGCTTGGTGCGCACTATGGCGCGGAGCGGCTGGGCTGTACCGTGATTCCGATGTCGGGCGGTCAGACCGAGAAGCAGGTGCAGCTGATCAATGACTTCAGGCCGGACATCATCATGGTCACGCCGTCCTACATGCTGAACCTGATCGAGGAATTCGAGCGGCAGGGGATGGATCCGGCAGCCTCGTCGCTACGCATAGGCATCTTCGGCGCAGAACCCTGGACAGAATCGATGCGCGAAGAGATTGAGCGTCGCGCCGGGCTGGATGCGGTCGATATTTATGGTCTGTCGGAAGTCATGGGTCCGGGCGTGGCGAACGAGTGCATCGAGACCAAAGATGGTCCGGTCATCTGGGAAGATCATTTTTATCCCGAGATCATTCACCCGCTAACCGGCGAGGTGATGCCCGATGGCGAGGCTGGCGAACTGGTATTCACCTCGCTAACCAAAGAAGCGATGCCGGTGATTCGCTATCGCACGCGCGATCTCACGCGCTTACTCCCCCCGACGGCGCGCAGCATGCGCCGCATGGACAAGATCGTTGGTCGTTCGGATGATATGCTGATCATTCGTGGCGTGAATGTATTCCCTTCGCAGATCGAAGAGCTGCTGCTGGCACAGCCATCACTGGCACCGCATTACCAGCTGGTGCTGACGCGTGACATGCATCTCGATCAGCTTGAGGTGCTGGTCGAGACGCGTGAAGACGTGCGCCATGGCGAGGGTCTGCGAGGTGGGACAGCACTGGAGCACATGATCAAGTCCTTGATTGGCATTTCATGCACGGTGACCGTGCTGCCTCCGAATGGCGTCGAGCGCAGTCAGACGGGTAAGGCGAAACGGATAGTCGACCGGCGCCAATAACCGCAACAAGCATAGCCGGTAACAGCACGGGCAGGGGAGCATGGATTCGAACCACGCCGGCCGGCTTGGACACCGGTCTGTCCCCCCTGGACACTCCCCTGTGCATGGCAGATGCGGGCGATAGCCCTGACTGACCATGCCGCCATTCTCCTCAGCTGGGTTCGCATGAGCTTGACCATAGTCAGACAGTAATGGTGCGCGCTTGCCGCCGCTCAAGCGATACGTGATCTCCCGCGGTCAGAATGCCTGCTCCACCATTGAGAACGGGCGCATGGCGCAGTACTCCGGATCATCGTTGACAGGATTAGAATCCCGGGCCGAGCACGTTCCATTTGCACGGGCCGATGATTCGCTGGCCAGCATCGTGGGTCAGATCGTCGAGCATCAGGTGCCGCCACATGCCATTGATGGATTAGAGCGACTGTACGGCAGCCTGTACGCCTGCTGGCGTTTCCTGCGCTTGTGCGATCCTGTGCCTCCGCATACCTGGATCGCCTATCAACGCGACCACATGGTGGGTGTGCTGCTGTTCAGGATCAACGCCGGATTGGTCCGCGTGCAAACAGAGATGTTCATCCTTGACGAGACCATTGCTGCTGCGTTCGCTCGTGATGTATTCAGCCGTTACCGTGACGCCAGCGACATCGAGTTCAACGCAGTTGGCCTGACTCTTCCATTCACGCGTCTGGCCTGCCAGTATTTCGCGTTTTCTGAAAATTATGTGCTCGCGCTGCCAGATTCCGTGGAGAGCTATCAGCAGGCGCTGGGTAAATCGACGCGCAAGACGCTACGCGGTTACGGCAACCGGCTGCTGCGTGATCATCCGAGTTTCGAATGGAGATACTGTCTCTCTGAGACGCTGCCGCGCCATGTGCAGCGCGCACTGGTGCATCAGCTTCAGGAATTCAAGCGAGCCAGCATGACGGCGCGCGGCAAGCAGGCGAAGATCGATGCTCACGAGACCACTCAGTTGTTACGGATGGCAGCGGATTGCGGGATGTTCGGTTTGGGTAGTATCCGTGGAAAACTCTGCGCTGGTTCGCTGGCACTGAAAATTGGCGATAGCTACGTCATGATGCTGTGCGCCGCGGATCCTGCATTCTCCGGTTACCGACTTGGGTTGCTCGCCTGTTACTGGTCGCTCTGCGACTGCATCAAGCAGGGTGCGCGCCAGTGCCATTTGCTCTGGGGACGCTATCGCTACAAAGAGCAATTGCTTGCCGTGCCAGTCTCATTGCATCGCCTCAGGATTTATCGCTCTCGGTGGCATATGTTGTTGCGCCCGATGCGTATCGCGTGCATGACGGCTCGAGGATGGTCACAGCGTTGTCGTGCATGGTTGCGAAGCGAGTCACCAAGCCGGCAAGGCCGGATCGTGCGCGGATGCCTCAGTGTGCTCAAGCGGTTCGGCTCGACCTATCACGCCATCTCAATGCAGAAATAGCTCGGCCGATTGGATGTTATTGGCTGTTTTATCCCGTCGAGCTCTGAGCTGCCGAAAAAAGCCGCTCCCGAAGGAGCGGCAAGCTGTTCAGCGACGCCAAGAGACATGAAGCTCTTGCGGCTCAATCTCAGCTTACGTTGATGAGGCAGGCGAGCTGATTACCCCGGTGGGGCCTGTGCTCGTTGCCATACCCGGCGTCGTTGTTCCCACGCCGGACGTTGTCGTCATCGGCGTGACGGTCGTCGTCGGCGCTGCGGTGCCCGTTGTTGTCCCCGTCGTGCCTGCGTTGCTACCGGTGTTGGTTGTGGTCCCGGTTGCTGTGCCCGTCGTGCCACCGGTGGTTGTGGTGGTCGCCGTACCTGGTGTCGCAGCAGAGGCCGCGCGCTTGGTGCCCGCCGTGGCCACGATCTGGCCGCGCAGTTCACCCTGCAGGAAGGCTGTCGAGGTGATTTCGTAGTACATGTTGCCACCTGTGAGCGCAGTGCCCTGCGTGCTGGTCAGCGTGGTGCGCGCAATCCAGATGCCCGAGCCCGGAGTGGTCTCGCGCAGGCTGTTGATCACCGGGCCGACGGCGCCAGCCGCGCCCTGTCTCAGGCTGGCGCCCGTCCCGGTAATGCCTGAAGAGACAATCACTGAGGTGAGCACACGATCACGCGGTCGGTAGACCGTGATCGTCGTCGCGGTCGCTGTGCTGGATGTGGGAGGCACGGCAAGTGCACCGGTCATCACATTGGTGAAGAATAGCGGACGAGTCGCAGCGACGGTGGTGCCGGTCGTGGTGGCTAGACCGCTGCCGGTGCTGGTCACGCCGCTCGTGCTACCGCTGGTGGTGCCCGACGCGCCTAATGCACTCGCGTTATCGTTGATTGAGCTGCTGCTCATCGTCCCGGTGTTGACGCTTTTTGCCGTATTGCCCGATGTTGTGGCATTAGGTGTCGTCGTGTCGGCTGTGCCACTGGCGACTGTGCCTCCGGTACTTGCTCCCCCACTGGTGGTGACGGTGCTGGTGCCGGTAGCAGCGCCGTTTGTTGTGCCCGAGCTGCTGATGGTCGTGCCGGTGCCGCTGGCGGGAATCGCTGATCCGCTCTTGGGCAGCTGAACCAAGATCTGACCGCGAATTTCACCGTCGGGGAAAGCCGTGCTGTGGACGTTGAAGTAGTAGCTGCCCGAGCGCAGCATATCGAGCTGCTCCGCGCTGAGCACGGTGCTGGCAGTCCAGATGCCGCTGCCGCTACTGCTCTCTGTAAGTTGTAACACCACGGGTCCGGAGACACCGCGCGGCGCGACCTGTATGTACGCCGCTGTGCCTGCGATATCCGCGGTGACGACAGTGGCCTTCATCTGACGAGCCACGGGATCGACCACGACCACACCGGTGGCCGTGGCGGCTGTGTTCACCAGCGGCACCGCTTCAGCGCCTGTCAGGGTGGCCGAAAAAACATGGTTTGGTACCGCGCTGTTGGCAGCGTTCACTTGATTGAGATTCGATCGTGCGGCGGTCGGGTTGATGGGGTTGCTGTCGCTGCCGCAGCCTGTCAGCACCAGCAGCAATAGTGCAGCGATCCACCCGGAAGTGAATCGCGTCAATGAAAAAGCTTTCATGAGTCGTCCTCTGGTTGAGAAATACTCCCTGGAAAAATGAGCGCTGCGTTAACCGCCGGGCTGGCCTTGCTGCACCGGAGGTGAGTCGCAGTCTGAGGAATGTCCTTACAGGCGCGTTGGTGGTCTAAGCAGCGAGCGTGCCTGCCGGGGGAGGCTTGTGGTGGCGATGGATGCGCCAGCTTGGATCAGTGCGCGTCGTAAGAATTACCGGCGCGCCTGAAAAATTTTCGGCAGGGGCGCCTAAATGGCTGGGTTACCATTCGGATTCACCATCGACATCACCACCTTCATGGCAGAGACAGAATTACGTCCGGGACAATCGACCGAGCTGCTCAAAGCGCTGCATATCCTGACCCGCGATGGCAAGATGAATCAGGACAGTCGCCGCAAGCTCAAGCAGGTCTACCATCTGTTCCATTTCATCGAACCTTTGCTTCAGCAGCTGGCATCAGAGGGCAGGCCGATCACGCTGGTGGATCATGGCGCAGGAAAATCGTATCTGGGCTTTATTCTGTACGATCTTTTTTTCAAGGATCGTGATGACGAGTCGTGTATCTACAGCATTGAGACGCGTTCCGAGCTGGTAGACAAGGCGCGTGATCTTGCCGATCGTGCGGGTTTTGCGCGCATGTCATTTCTTCCGCTCTCGGTGGCCGAATCTACCGAGTCCCCGTTGTTGCCTGCAACCGTGGATATCGTGACCGCGCTGCATGCCTGCGATACCGCCACGGATGATGCGATCAGCTTCGCTCTCAAAAAGCAGGCGCGTTTCATCGTGCTGGTGCCTTGCTGTCAGGCCGAGGTCGCCGCGACGTTACGGCGCCTGAAGGGGAAATCGATCGCGCGTGATGTGCTCACCGAGATCTGGCGCCATCCTATTCATACTCGCGAATTTGGCAGTCACCTGACGAATGTACTGCGATGTCTGCAATTGGAAGCGCACGGTTATCAGGTGAATGTGACCGAACTGGTCGGCTGGGAACATTCAATGAAGAACGAGCTTATCATCGCCACTCAGCATCGTGACGTGCCGCGACAGCGTGCGGCCAAACGTCTGCAGCAGGTACTGGCCGATATTGGGCTGGAGGAAATGTCGGAACGCTTCTGGTTGCCGGCCTGATGGCCTGACAGACTGAAGACGGCTCTGGCCGCCTCAGACCCGCGCTTACTGGCTGGGTTGTCCCTGCGTCGGCGGACGCATCAGCGTGGTTGAGGGCAGCGAGTGGCTGGCCACAAAGATTTCATGCAGCAGCAGACTGAAGCTTCCGACCAGCATTGCCATCGTGGCGACGAACATGAAGGCAATCAGCGAATCAAGTTTCAAGTTCAGCGAGTCGTCGATGAACAGCACCACGACCACCATGCACACCAGGATCATGCAGCAGGCAGATAAACCCACCGCACGATGAATCGCGGTTGCCCGGCGGCGTAACACCGAGAGTTCGTGCACCAGCACCGGGCGTAGCCCGAGGCCGCCGGAGAGTTTTTCCTCGAGCGTTTCTTGGCGGTCGCTGATTCTCTCCAGCCGGTTGGTCAGCACGCGCATCTGGATCATTACGCCAAGCATCAATAGTGCAGGCGTGATCGCCACACTGATCAGGTTGCCGATATCGCCAAACAGGGATTTCATCTCGGGTCGGTGGGAAGGTGTTGACGTTTTCCATTGTAACTGCTTCCGGCAGTCGCGTTGGATCAGCGCTGGGCTAATCCGCCTTCGAGGTGGGTATGCAAGTGCGGCCTCGGGCAAGCGGCATGACGGATGGGGGTCGCTCGGTTGACGCCGGTTCAGTTCGCCAGGGAGCAGGCTTTGTGCGACGCAAAGTCTGCCCGCACTCCTTGAACGATGCTCGACAGCCCGGTTGCAGCGGCTGATTCGTTTGCTGCAATGCGATCTGCGAAGAATTTATTTTGTATTTTTCCAGAAATAGAATAAGTTCTCGGATCGGCGCGAGGACCCGTGCCTCGCACCGACTATCGAAAAAACATTAGTAAAAAAATAAAAATCTCGGAGACAGGCAGGATGGAACCCACTTTACCGGCTGAGCAGATCCCGGCGCAGCATACCCACCGGGTCGTGAGCCTCCCGGCGCAAGACAGCACTGATGCCCGGCCGGGCAGGCGCTGAACAATTCTCCAGCCCTCGTTAAAACCTCAAGGAGCAACCATGTCGGACATCATCCTGGAGACCCGGGATCTGACGCGCGAGTTCAAAGGATTCGTCGCCGTCAATCAGGTGAACCTGAGGGTGCAGCGCGGCCATATCCATGCGCTCATCGGCCCCAACGGGGCAGGCAAGACCACCTGTTTCAATCTGCTGACGAAGTTTCTCGCGCCATCATCGGGACAAATCCTGTTCAATGGCCGCGACATCACGATGCAACAGCCCGCGCAGATCGCTCGCATGGGCATCATCCGTTCATTTCAGATTTCGGCGGTCTTCCCGCACCTGACCGTGTTGGAGAATGTGCGCATCGGCTTGCAGCGCAATCTGGGCACCTCCTTTCATTTCTGGAAGAGCGAAACCACGCTGAACCAGCTGAATGATCGCGCGATGCAGTTGCTGGGTGAAGTCGGCCTGTCCGATTTTGCGGACAGCGTGACGGTTGATCTGCCGTATGGCCGCAAGCGCGCACTGGAGATTGCGACCACGCTGGCCATGGAACCCGAGCTGATGCTGCTTGATGAGCCCACACAGGGCATGGGCCATGAGGACGTCAAGCGCGTGACCGACCTGATCAAGAAGGTGTCGAAGGGTCGCACCATCCTGATGGTCGAGCACAACATGAACGTGGTATCAGGCATCAGCGATCGCATCTCGGTGCTGCAGCGCGGCGCGATACTGGCCGAGGGCGATTACCAGACTGTGTCGCAGAACCCGCAGGTGCTGGAAGCCTACATGGGCAGCGCCACGGTGCTGGAAGGAGCGCACTGATGAGCAAGGCACTCGAGATCAAGAATCTGCAGGCCTGGTATGGCGAATCGCACATCTTGCATGATGTGAATTTCTCGGTCGAGAAGGGCGAGGTCGTCACGCTGCTCGGTCGTAATGGCGCGGGTCGCACGACCACATTGCGCGCGATCCTGGGCCTGACCGGACGTCGTGAAGGGTCGGTGAAGATCGATGGTGTGGAATCGATCGCTATGCCTACGCACCGCATCGCGCATCTTGGTGTCGGCTACTGCCCCGAGGAACGCGCGATCTTTTCATCTTTGTCAGCAGAAGAAAACCTGATGCTGCCGCCGACGCTGATGCCGGGCGGGATGTCGGTGGATGAGATTTATCAGATGTTTCCTAACTTGGCCGAGCGCCGTCATAGTCAAGGCACGCGACTGTCGGGCGGCGAGCAGCAAATGCTGGCCGTGGCGCGCGTTCTGCGCACTGGCGCCAAGCTCTTGCTGCTCGATGAAATCTCCGAAGGCCTCGCGCCCGTGATCGTGCAGGCACTGGCGCGCATGATCACCACCCTGAAAAGCCAGGGTTACACCATCGTGATGGTCGAGCAGAACTTCCGCTTCGCTGCGCCACTAGCCGATCGCTTTTATGTGATGGAGCATGGCCAGATTGTCGAACAGTTCGCGTCGCGCGAGCTGGAAGCCAAGACCTCTGTGCTGAACGAATTGCTGGGAGTCTGAGATGGAACTATTTGGCATTCCCATGGCTGCGCTCATGGGGCAGCTGTTGCTGGGGCTGGTGAACGGCTCGTTCTATGCGATGCTCTCGCTGGGGCTGGCGGTGATTTTTGGCCTGCTCAATGTAATCAACTTTGCGCATGGCGCGCTCTATATGATGGGTGCCTTCCTGGCGTGGATGGGGCTGAATTATTTCGGTATCAACTACTGGGTGATGCTGGTGGTGGCACCCATCATGGTGGCAATCTTCGGCATGGTGATCGAGAAGACCATGCTGCGCTGGCTGTACAAGCTCGATCATCTTTACGGGCTGCTGCTGACCTTTGGCATCACGCTGATGATCGAGGGCGTGTTCCGTTCTTTCTATGGCGTGTCTGGGCAGCCCTACTCGGTACCCTCGCAACTGACGGGCGCGACCGACCTCGGTTTCATGATGCTGCCCAACTATCGCGCCTGGGTGGTATTCGCATCGCTCGTCGTCTGTCTCGCGACCTGGTTCGTCATCGAAAAGACACGTCTTGGCGCATACCTGCGCGCGGGCACAGAAAATCCCAAGATGGTCGAGGCTTTCGGCATCAACGTACCGCTGATGGTCACGCTGACATATGGATTTGGCGTTGCGCTCGCGGGGTTCGCCGGCGTGCTCGCGGCACCCGTGCTGCAAGTGTCGCCGCTGATGGGATCGAACCTGATCGTCGTTGTCTTCGCGGTGGTCGTGATCGGCGGTATGGGTTCCATCCTTGGCTCGATTGTCACCGGCCTCGGGCTGGGTGTCCTCGAAGGTCTGACCAAAGTGTTTTATCCGGAGCTGTCGGCGACGGTCGTCTTCATCATCATGGCGATCGTACTGCTGGTTCGCCCCGCTGGCCTGTTCGGCCGTGAGAAATAAGGAGCCGCTGCGATGCTGAGAAAACTGGGTTATGCCGCCGTGCTGATCGGCGCTCTCGCCGCACCGTTCTTTCTTTATCCGGTGCTGCTGATGAAGATCATGTGTTTCGCACTGTTTGCCTGTGCGTTCAATCTCCTGATCGGCTTCACTGGCCTGCTGTCGTTTGGTCATGCAGCGTTTTTCGGGGGGTCCGCTTACATCGCCGGTCATGCGCTGAAAGTCTGGGGCGTGCCGACCGAAATCGGTCTTGTACTGGGCGTGCTCTATGCGGCCATCATGGGTTTTGTGATCGGCAAGCTGGCGATACGCCGGCAGGGTATCTATTTCACGATGATCACCATGGCGCTGTCGCAGATGGTGTTCTTCGTGTTCCTGCAGGCGCCGTTCACTGGTGGTGAGGATGGCTTGCAATCAATCCCGCGCGGCACGTTATTGGGCAGTATCGACCTGAAGAACGATCTCACGATGTACTACGTGGTACTCGGCATCGTGGTGCTGTCCTTCCTGCTGGTGGTGCGCATCATTCATTCACCGTTTGGGCAGGTGCTCAAGGCCGTGCGCGAGAATGAGCCGCGCGCGATCTCGCTGGGTTACGACACCGATCGTTACAAGCTGCTGGCGTTCGTGCTGTCGGCTGCGCTGGCTGGGCTGGCGGGTTCGACCAAAGCGGTTGTGCTGGGCTTTGGCACACTGACCGATGTGCACTGGTCAATGTCGGGCCTGGTGGTGCTGATGACGCTGGTCGGTGGCATGGGCACGCTGTTTGGTCCGGTGGTGGGAGCGATCATCATCATTGCGCTGGAAAACAAGCTGGGCGATCTGGGCACCTGGCTCGCGAAGATCTCGCATATTGAATGGTTCAACACGATAGGCGAGTCGGTGACCATGGTGACCGGGCTGATCTTCGTGATCTGCGTGCTGGCTTTCCGGCGTGGCATCATTGGCGAACTTGCCGCACGCCTGCGCTGAGCATCAATAGCCTGTCTTATGAGGCCGCTGGCGGCGTGAGCAGTCACTTGCCGGTCGTCTGCGCGATCTGAGTGACTGCCGTCTTGCCATCGACCTAAGAACACAGGCCCTATATCGGAGACTATGTGATGAGTGCCGCCAAGTTTCACTGGGAAGATCCGCTGCTGATGGATCAGCAGCTGACCGAAGAAGAGCGCATGGTTCGCGATGCGGCGCGCGCCTACGCGCAGGACAAGCTCATGCCGCGCGTGCTGGAAGCCTTTCGTCATGAAAAGACCGATCCGGCGATCTTCCGCGAGATGGGCGAGCTGGGGCTGATGGGTCCGACCATTCCAGCGGAGTATGGCGGCGCTGGCTTGAACTATGTGAGCTATGGACTGATCGCGCGTGAGATCGAACGCGTGGATTCAGGCTTCCGCTCGATGATGAGCGTGCAGAGCTCGCTGGTGATGGTGCCTATTTATGAATTCGGTACCGAGGACCAGCGTAAAAAATATCTGCCCAAGCTGGCGAAGGGCGAGTGGATAGGTTGCTTTGGTTTGACTGAACCGAACCATGGCTCTGACCCCGGCGGCATGGAGACACGCGCCAAAAAGGTCGACGGTGGCTACAGTCTGAGTGGTTCGAAAATGTGGATCAGCAACAGCCCGATCGCGGATGTTTTTGTTGTGTGGGCCAAGGATGATGAAGGCAAGATCCGTGGCTTCATTCTCGACAAAGGCTGGAAGGGCCTCTCCACCCCGGCGATCCACGGGAAGATGGGCTTGCGCGCATCGACCACGGGCGAGATCGTGATGGATCAGGTCTTCGTGCCGGAAGAGAATGCCTTCCCCGAGGTGCGCGGCCTCAAAGGCCCGTTTACCTGCCTCGATTCAGCGCGGTTCGGTATCTCGTGGGGATCGCTCGGTGCAGCAGAATTTTGCTGGCACACCGCGCGCCAGTACACGCTGGATCGGAAGCAGTTCGGTAAGCCGCTGGCATCGAATCAGCTGATACAGAAAAAACTCGCCGACATGCAGACCGAGATCACGCTCGCGCTGCAAGGCTGCCTGCGCCTTGGCCGCATGCGCGACGAAGGCACGGCCGCAGTTGAGATCACCTCCATCATGAAGCGCAACTCCTGCGGCAAGGCGCTGGAGATCGCGCGCATGGCACGTGACATGTTGGGTGGGAATGGCATTAGCGATGAATACGGTGTCGTGCGCCACATGCTGAACCTGGAAGTGGTGAACACTTACGAGGGCACGCATGATATCCACGCGCTGATCCTTGGTCGCGCGCAGACCGGCATACAAGCTTTTTTCTGAGGTCAGTATGACCTCGGCGCTCGCAGGCATCCGGGTCGTCGACCTCTCGCGCGTGTTGGCCGGGCCATGGTCCACGCAGAACCTCGCTGATCTCGGCGCGGACGTGATCAAGATCGAACGTCCCGGCACCGGGGATGACACCCGCAGCTGGGGCCCGCCGTTTGTCGATCGCGTCGATACAAATGAACGCGATGCGGCGTATTTCTTTTGTGCGAACCGCAACAAGCGTTCATTGTCGCTGGACTTTACGCGCCCTGAAGGACGCGACATCCTGATCGCGTTGATCAAACAAGCCGATGTGCTGGTCGAGAATTACAAGGTCGGCGGCCTGAAGAAATATGGACTCGACTATGCTTCCGTCGCATTGATCAATCCTCGCCTGATTTATTGCTCGATCACTGGTTTTGGGCAGGATGGCCCGTATGCCGAGCGTCCCGGCTATGACGCGCTGATTCAGGCCATGGGTGGTCTGATGAGCATTACCGGCGAGCCGGATGAGGTGCCCGGTGGCGGCCCGCAGAAAGTCGGCGTCGCGGTGGTGGACTTGCTGACCGGCTTGTACGCGTCGAATGCGATACTTGCTGCGCTGTTTCATCGCGAGCGAACTGGCGAAGGCCAGCAGATCGATATTGCGCTTCTTGATGTGCAGGTGGCGACACTGGCGAATCAGGCGGGCAATTATCTGTTGAGTGGCAAGGTGCCGCAGCGCATGGGTAGTGCGCATCCCTCCATCGTGCCGTATCAGCCTGTCGC